>Ga0105050_10003550_pt1 | contig 21484 bp, 22 predicted proteins | sample FRY01_FD_78088 | JGI IMG/M metagenome (GOLD analysis project Ga0105050, IMG submission 78088) | Freshwater microbial communities from Lake Fryxell liftoff mats and glacier meltwater in Antarctica - FRY-01 | ecosystem: Environmental > Aquatic > Freshwater > Ice > Glacier meltwater ...
GAGGAATGCAACGGCAAACGCTACAACCGCGAAACGCTTGAGGTCAAATGGAAGGGCCTGTCGATCGCCGACGTGCTCGACATGACGGTCGAGGACGCGGTCGAGGTGTTCAAGGCCGTCCCCCCGATCCGCGACAAAATGGCGATGCTGGCGGAGGTTGGGCTTGGCTATGTCAAGGTCGGGCAGCAGGCAACGACGTTATCGGGCGGCGAGGCGCAACGCGTCAAACTCGCCAAGGAACTCAGCCGCCGGTCCACGGGGCAGACGCTCTATATCCTCGACGAGCCAACCACCGGCCTGCATTTCGAGGATGTCCGCAAACTCCTTGAAGTGCTCCACCGTCTGGTCGAACAGGGCAACAGCGTGGTGGTCATCGAACATAATCTCGACGTCATCAAAACCGCGGACTGGGTCATCGACTTGGGCCCCGAAGGCGGCGTCAAGGGCGGCGAAATTGTCGCCGAAGGCACGCCCGAGCAAGTGGCCAAAGAACCGCGCAGCTACACCGGCCATTATCTCGCGCCGATGTTGGCGAAGGCGAGCTAACCCAGTTCCTCCCTATCGACTTGCGATGGGGAGGTGGCGGTCCGAAGGACTGACGGAGGGGCCTGCGACAGCGAAGGTGCGAAACCCCCGCTTCAGGTCCACACCACCGACAGCGGGTAAAGGAAGATCAGGTAGCCCAGACAGCCCATCACCACGCGGCGGTCGCGGATGAATATCGTCGCCAACATGACCGGAAATGCCGACCATCCGACCACCATAAACCGCAGGCTGAACAGGGTGGGAAGACCGGTGAGCGTCAACACCGTGCCGAACAACGCGACATTGCACACAAATACGCCAGCCATGACCGTGCGGTAATGCCGGTCAAAATGGTCGTTATATTCCTCCATATCGCCATCGGGAAAGACCAAAGAGGCCGCGAGATAATAAATGGCGGTCACCAGAAAGCCGCCGAACATCGCGGGCCAAGTCACGGGAATAAGCTCTCGCAATTCCCAGCCGTATAGCCAGAATGTCACAAGGTCGCAGGAGACGAACAGCCCCAACAACGCGGTCGGCCAGCCGATATGCACGCGATGCCGCGCCTTGAGCGCACGGGCAAGCCCGCCCAGCCCCTCCGCCAGCGCCAGCCCGAGCAACAACCCGAACAACGTAAAGATATATTCAAACCCGTTCATATGATGCCCCCCCGAGCCGTTGCACATGCCGTGCAGGCGGGGTGATGTTAGATGGGTTTGGGCTTGGGGGCAAATGTTGGGGTGTGGAACGAACGGTTGCCAGAACGATAGAACAACCATTGTAAATTTACACGTCGATCTACTTAATTCGTTCGTCAGCGCTTGAAATATTCGAAAATTATATTATAGTAATAATTGCCTCAAGACTTGGGCTTGAGGGAGCTATGTTTAGGAACGCAAGCGGGAACTTCCCGAGAGCGAGATGAAATGTGATGATGATGTTAATCATTGCGGCATCGCCTCCTGAATTGAACGTGGTGCTAATACTGTACCACACCAGGTAACTATCGTACCGGCGTGACCGGAAGTTAGGCTAGTAACCCGGGGGATTATGGGACGCACGGCATCCAACGCCCCCGGGTACGTACCTGAGAATGAAGATCTGTTCGATCCACAGATCGACGATTTTGTTGCGAAAGTCCGAAGTTACACACATTTTGATCACGCGTTATCTAAAGATCGACGTGAAGCATTTGAAATCACCGATGAACAAATCGTAACGCATTCCTTTTGGCCGCTGCTCGGATTTGCGAAGAAAGAACGTCGGACAAAGAAGGACAAGCACGGCAAACTGGTTGTTTCACACAAGACTCGTGAGATTAAGTTTGGATCGCACGCCGATGCAGCGGTATTACAATGGCACACTGCCTGTCTTTCACAGCATTATGACCAAGCTATCCTTTTTAGCGGCATAAGTGACTGTGTTTTAGCCTACCGGTCTGGAGTGGGCGACAATATAACCCAAGCCAGAGATTTATTTAATGAAATTAAGTCGATTGGGAATTGCACGGCTATAGCTCTAGATATCAGTGGATTTTTCGACAATATCGACCACGGAATATTATTTCAAAATCTCAAAAGCATCTTGGACGTTGAGCGTCTACCAGATGCACATTTCAAAATTTTCGAACGGATGACTAAATTTGAATGCGTCGATGCTGATATCCTTAAAGTACGATTAAAACGCATAAAAACACCTACCGGGAGAATTTGCACACCATCGCAATTCCGCAAAATTGTGAGGCGCTCAGGAAGCAGCCTGATCGAAACAAACACGAAATGTTTTGGAATTCCCCAAGGCACTCCATTATCTGGCTTGTATGCAAATATCTCAATGTTTGCGTTCGACCGCAAACTATCGCGATACCTTGGTAAAAAGGGCGGAATATATCGCCGTTATTCCGACGATATAGCTATTGTAATGCCTGCAAGCATCAATGTTTCCACTGTTCTGCGATATATCAGATCAGAAATTCGTAAGTCAAAACTCCGGATCAATTCAAAAAAGACTGAAATCTCAACATTTCAATTGTCTGGTCATGCCGTCCGGTGCGATCAGCCCTTCCAGTATCTAGGCTTTACCTTTGACGGCAGCAGGACGTTGATTAGATCATCGTCCCTAGCTCGTTATTACACAAAAATGCGAAGAGGTATAAGAGCCAAGATCCTTGCTGCGTCTAAAAAAGGCATACCGAGAGACGAGATATTCATGCGCGAACTTTTTCGGCGCTACACACATTTTGGACGAGTACGAAATTTTCCTAGGTATGCGTATAGAGCAGCTAAAATTTTTCAAGCAACTGAGATCAAGAAACAGATTCGTCCCCACATGAGCCAATTCAAGAAATTCGTTCAGGAGGAAATTTCCACGTTTTACTAAAATACGGCGTTTAATCAGCCGGAATTGAAAAGAACATCGTGCCTCTGAATGACGGATGCTTATTCTTCAAATTCTAATCACTATCCCCCAACACTCCCCCCTCGCCAACCCAACCTGCCCAGTGTAAACCGCCTCTGTCATGCGCCGGTCATCTTCGTCTGCGATGGGCTGGCCGGAAACATTTGGGAGAGTAAAATGCGCAAAGTATCGCCGTTCGTGTCATCCGGCCTGCCCGTATCTTTGGCTGTGGCGTCCTGCCTGATTGTCGCGCCGGTTATGGCGCAATATGCGGCGACCCCTACCCCTGCTGCTCCGACCGCCACCACCGCCCTGCCCCCTGCGCGTCCCATCGGCACGCCGCCGGTCACGACCAGCGAAGGCTATTTGAAGGCTGGCGAGGCCGAGCTGGCGCGGTTGCAGGCGGACAAGCCCAATGACCGCAAGGCCCGCAACGTCATCCTGTTTATCGGCGACGGCATGAGCGTCACCACTTTGACCGCTGCGCGCATTTTCGAAGGGCAGCAAAAGGGCGTCGATGGCGAATCCTATGTCGCGCAAATGGACCGCCTGCCGCACACCGCCTTGGTCAAAACCTATTCGCATGACGGCCAGGTTCCCGACAGCGCGCCGACCGCAACCGCGTTGGTCGCGGGCGTCAAAACGCTTAACGGTGTCATTGGCGTTGGCCCGCAATCGGTGGAGGACAATTGCAAGGCGACCGAGCCGTATAAGGTGAAATCGCTGTTCGAAATGGCCGAGGACAAGGGCCTTGCCACCGGCATTGTCTCCACCGCGACCATCACCCACGCCACGCCCGCATCGGCCTACGCCCATGTCGCGCAACGCGATTGGGAAGTGGACGCCAATATGCCCGCCGCGGCCAAGGCCGAAGGCTGCATCGATATTGCCCGCCAAATGGTCGAATGGCCGCATGGCAATGGCCTTGACGTTATGTTGGGTGGTGGACGCCAGCATTTCATGCCCAATACAGCCGCTGACCCCGAATATCCGACCAAGAACGGCAAGCGCGCCGATGGCATGGACTTGATCGCTGCATGGCAAGCCAAAAACCCCAATGGCGCTTATGTCTGGAACAGCGCCGGTTTTGCCGCCGTCGATGCCAAGAAAAGCAGCAAGCTGCTTGGCCTGTTCGAACAATCGCATATGCAATTCGATGCAGACCGCACCGCGAGCGGATCAAAAGAACCCTCGCTCGCCGAAATGACGACGAAGGCGATCGCCATGCTGTCGAAAAACCGCAAGGGCTATGTCCTGATGGTCGAAGGCGCCAAGATTGACCATGGCCACCACGGCGGCAATGCCTATCGCGCGTTGCAGGACACCGTGGCGCTGAATGATGCGTTGAAAGCGGCCATGGACGTTGTCGATTTGCGCGATACGTTAATCATCGTCACATCGGACCATAGCCACACCTTCACCATGGCGGGCTATCCCGAACGCGGCAACCCGATCCTCGGGCCCGTGGTCGACCAACGCGGCAAATCGACGCTTGCGTTCGATGGCAAGGGGTACACCACATTGGGCTATATCAATGGCCCCGGTGCGGTCACGACATTGCCGCGCGCTGACCCGTTGAAGGAAGATACGCAGGCGCTGAATTACCGGCAGCAGGCCTTGATCCCCACCGGTTCCGAAACGCACAGCGGCGAAGATGTCGTCGCGCGTGCCGCAGGGCCAAAGGCGCATTTGATCAAGGGCACGATTGAACAGAACACCATATTCCAGATCATGCGTGCGGCGCTTGGGTTCAAATAGGGGCGGGCTTGTAAAGCGGGGCGGCTTGCCCACATTTGATGTTCGGGGGTTTCTGGACAGAGGAAAAGCCATGAAACGCATATTATCAGTCGCTTTGCTGCCGCTTGCGCTTGCCGCATGTGGCGAAGGCAGCGCGTTGAACGACACAGTGAAGGTCAGCGTGCGCGAGTCTATCGTCGCCACCTGCACCACCGCCGCCAGCGAACAAGTGCCTGAAGGTATTCAGGTCGATATCAATCAGGTCTGCGGTTGCGCCGCCGACAAGGTTATGGACGGCAAAAGCGTGTCGGATCTGGTCGCCAATCCGCCCAGCCCATCCGAAGGCATGGCCAAGGTGCAGGCGTGCCTGAAAGAGCTTGGCCCCGTGACGGTCAATCCAGCCGCCGGATGATACCACGCATATAAAAACCCCGTCCGGGGGAGGGTCCGGACGGGGTCAATTGGTCCTCAATGCCTACTAGGGGGAATTTGAGGACGTTCAGGTTGCCGAAGCAACCCGAAATCTTATGGCATGACGACGGTGTCGACCAAGTGGACCGTGCCGTTCGATGCAACCATATCGGCGCCCGTGACGGTCGATTTGCCGCCCTTGGCATCGGTCAGGACAATCTTGTCACCGTCCATGCTGGCTTTCAGGCTGCCGCCGTTCAGCGTCTTGACGGTCGCGGTGCCGTTGCCGTCCGCGATCAACTTGGCAAGATCGCCCGACTTCACGTTGCCGGCGACGACGTGATATTTCAGGAGGCCTGCAAGCTTGTCCTTGCTTGCTGGCTTCAACAAGCCGTCGAGCGTTGCCTTGTCCACCTTTGCAAATGCGTCATTTGATGGCGCGAATACCGTGAATGGGCCAGCGCCCGACAATGTTTCAGCAAGTCCGGCGGCGGTTACAGCCGTCACGAGCGTCGATGCCTGTGGGTTGCTTTGGGCCAGCGCGACGATATTCTTTTCGCCCGTTGCTTCAGTGGCGACCATAGTATCGGATGCCATTGTGTCATTCTGTACGACTTCGGTATCGTTTGCCGCTGTGTCAGCTGTTTCGCTGCCCGAGCAAGCAGCCAATGCGAGTGCCGATAGGCCCGAAATTAACGTGAGTTTCAAAATCTTCATACTCTGATTCCTTCCAATTGAACCCCTCAACGGACAATAACGTGCGAAGTGGCGGGATGGACGCAATCCGCACAGAATAAAGCTGCCGGGGGACCGCTGGCCTTTTTTTGTGGGATTTGGCACGGGGCGGGATATACGACCATCCGATGACTAACCTTGCCTCTGACCTGCGTGATGCCACGATTGCCTTGGAGACGGTAAGCGAAACCCCTCGCCTTGATGCCGAACTTTTAATGGCCCATGCGCTTGGGGTGGGCAGATCTGAAATGTTGCTGCGCCAACATGACCTTAGCAGGCCTCAAAATTTTGGAGCGCTGCTCGCACGGCGCGTGGCGCATGAACCGGTGGCATATATCATTGGACACCAGGCATTCTGGGACCTGGACCTGCATGTCACAGCCGATGTCCTGATACCACGCGCAGACAGCGAAACCTTGTTAGAGGCGGCGATTGAATGGTTCGAAGGCAAAGTGGCGCCCGCACGCATCGCTGACCTTGGAACGGGGTCAGGCGCATTGTTGCTTGCGGGGCTCTCGATTTTTCCGGGCGCAGTGGGGGTGGGCGTCGATGCATCGCAAGCGGCGATCGAGGTGGCCAAGGGCAACGCCGACCGCCTCGGCATGTGCGACCGCGCCAGCTTTCATACACGCGATTGGCGCGAGGGCGGCTGGACAGAGGGATTAGGCACATTTGACCTGATTTTGTGCAACCCGCCTTATATCGAAAGCGCAGTCGTGCTGCCTGCCATGGTTGCCCAATTTGAACCGCACGGCGCATTGTTCGCTGGCCCAGACGGGCTCAGCGACTATCGCGCACTCATACCGGTTTTAGCATCCATGCTTTCGCCCAAGGGCGTCATATTTTTCGAAATCGGGTATAATCAGGCAGAATCAGTTGCGCTCCTTGGCCGAAAAGCTGGCTTTTCAACAAGCTTGCGGCGCGACCTTTCTGGAAATCCTCGCGTTCTGCGCTTTTCGCTTGGAATCGAAGATTTGAACGACTAAAGCAAATATGCATCGCAGTAAAAATGGCTGTCCAAGGCCCTTTAGCGCGAAGCCGCCCCCAGCGCAGATGGAAGAATAATCAGAGTCACGACGGCTCTGGCGCAACCCGAAAAACTGGGTTCCGGGGCTTTATGCAACATTCAAGTGCCAAACAGAGGACGGGTTAGCCCTGATGAATACCAACAACAGGCCGCAGCAAAACAACAACAACAACCGCCGTCGCGGTCGTAATAATAATAACAATAACCGCCAACAAAACAACAATCGTAGCGGTTTTGATTATCAGAATCAGATCGACAATCGTGCGCGCGGAAACGCAGCGCAGATGCTGGAAAAATATAAAAAGCTGGCACAAGATGCGCAGTTCAACGGTGACCGAGTGAACGCAGAATATCATCTGCAGTTCGCCGATCATTATTTCCGCGTGCTCGCCGATTTCCGTGGCCGTCAGGAAGCGCGTCAGGAACAGCAAGGCGAACGTCGGCCTCGCGAAGATTTTCGTGAAGATAACCGCGATGATCGCGATGAATGGAACAATGATGACCGCTCGTCGAATTATGACGATCCAGCGACGTCTGAAGGTCAGGATCGCGACGCCAATATCCATGACGAGAGCGGCCAGGAAAGCGAATCCGATTCGCGCGCGCCGCAACGCGATGCGCGCCCACGTCGTCCGGAACGCAATGATCGTCCGTCAGGTGGCCGTAATGCCAATCGTGCACCACGCCGGCATCACAGCGAAGAAACCGAGGACGCGCCTGGACTGGACTTGGCCGTCCTGCCGCCGTCCATTGCCGTGTCGCAGAACGACGATGAGCCTGCCGAAAAACCTGCTCGCAAACCACGCGCACGCCGCGTGAAACCGGATGATGAGGTCGCTACAGCAGCGGAATAAACTATGGCCCCTGTTAACAGGGGCCATTATTCTGCGCCATGCAGCTTCCCCATAATCAAGTGGGATTACGTCGAAAACCACGGCTACGGCAGATGGCGACGCGATGCACTCTTACTAGGTAAAACTGCCCAGAAACTAGGCTTCAGGAAGCGCGCGCGGTTTGTGGTCATCGTCCAGCGCGACAAAGGTGAACAAGCCTTCGGTGACTTTGACCTCTTGCTGGCCTCGGGCGCGGGTCGCAATGACTTCAATGCGGATGCCCATCGACGTGCGGCCGCGCCGTTCCAGTGACGCGTAAACCGAAATGATATCGCGCAACAGAATGGGTGCGATGAATTCCATCTTCTCGATGGCAACTGTTGCACATGCGCCTTGGGCGATCCGACCAGCGACAATACCCCCAGCATGATCCATCATGCCCAATACCCAGCCGCCAAAGATATGGCCGTTGGCATTGATATCAGCTGGGCCCGGAACAACCCGCAGTATCGGGTCATTTCGTTTCGGCAGATTTCGTACGATGTCGGTCACCGGTCGGCTTCGTCTTCAAAAGGGTCATCAATGGATTCATCATGGCCAGACCCGCTGGACAGGAACACGAGGCCCATCAACGCGGCCGTCAGCATAATCGCGCCGAAAATCGCACCCGCCGTTGCAATGAAGAAGTGGATAGACACCATGCCGTTCTGCCACCAAAAAACCCCGAGTGCGCCGACAGTTACAACCAGCGTCACGCCAAACATCCATCGCATAAGCCGCCAATAACGCTTCCAAGCGAAATCGGCATATTCGGGATCATCAAGGCGGGAGGGGCGAGTCATGGGTTGATAAGGCGGCCTTATGCTATAAGTTCCACACTGGGCAAGGACATAGGGAGAGAGTCGATGACTATTTCTGCAATTTTGGCTAATCGTGACCGCGAGATATTGACGGCGGCCCCGCATGAGAGCGTGGGCGACGTCGTCACCAGACTCTCTCAAAACCGTATTGGCGCGCTGCCGGTGGTGGAAAACAACAATGTGGTCGGGATATTTTCTGAACGCGATATCGTGTACGGCGTGGCAGCCTTTGGCGCTTCGTTTTTGACCAAGACGGTTGCGGAAACAATGACTGCGCCGGCGATAACGGTGACACCTGAAACGGCCATATTATCGGCCCTGTCCCTGATGACGAAACGACGCATCCGGCACTTACCCGCTATCCATAACAACCAGCTTGTGGGCTTTGTGTCGATCGGCGACTTGGTCAAACACCGGATCGAAAAAATTGAGTCCGAAGCAGCCGCCATGCGGGATTATATCAGCATGGCGTGATCCATCTGCCATGATGGAAAGCGGTTCAGCCTTTCACCCCGGTTGCGCCGAGACAGGCGCAGGTACAGGCATCGTTGTAACTGGTGGAATGATCAACGGCTGGCCTGTGACGTTGGAAGTTGGGAGCGGCGCATAGACAGGCGTGGGGGCATATTTCATGTTCCACGCGGCAAGGTCCTGCTCATATTGCACATAGGCGTTATAGAAATTCACGAACACACCATCGATGTCGGTTAAACCGCCAATCGCATATTCGGCCAACGCCTCCTTTGGCACCATGTTGGCTTCGGTGACCTTGCGCAACGCCATATCACAATATTGCGCCCGTACAGGTGGCAACGCAAAATAATTATATAAGTCCGTCATCTTGGTATCGCGAATACGCAGCCCGTTTTGACCACGGTAGCGCTCGACAAATTCACGGTCGACCGCCTTGCTGGTTTTCGACAGCAACACCTTATGAAGGACAATGAACTTGTTATATTCGGTCGCGATCTGCCCCCAAACGGCGCCCTGGCAGTTGAGCGCTGCCACGTTCAATGCGGAACGGAAATGCCAGATTTGTTCGTCGCGGCTAAGGCCCCGATTGGGGGTTATACGGACGCCGTCCAGACCGACCGCGGGAATAGTCATGGAGAGAGCCGCGCCGCCAGGTGGCAGCGGCATGGGCGGCGGCGGTGGCGCTGGCAACGGAATGGGGGGAGGCGCAACTTTAACAGGCGTGGGCGCGCAGGCGGCCACGGCGCTAATGAAGATAATGGCAGCTAGACTTTTGACGCCACGGCGCATGTGCTTTGTCTCCGATATCATGATTATGATTCCAACAGGATTTTCATTCTAAAGAAAAGCCCTGTTCGACAAAATCCCAAAGAAAATGGCCCAGCGGTTTCCCACTGAGCCATTTTTATGTGTTCAAGCTGAATGGTCGATGACTATTCGCGGTTACCCAAGAAGCTAAGCAGGAACTGGAACATATTGATGAAGTCCAGATACAGCGTCAGCGCGCCCATGATCGCTGCCTTGCCGATGAAGTCAGAATTCGAGCTGCGCAATTGCAGATAGGTATTCTTGATCATCTGTGTGTCGTAAACGGTAAGGCCTGCAAAGATCAGCACGCCAGCAGCGCTCACAACCCACTGCAAGGTGCTCGACTGGAACCAGATATTGGCAAGTGACGCAACGATCAGGCCGACAACGCCCATGATCAGAAACGTGCCCATGCCGCTCAGGTCCTTCTTGGTCGTGTACCCGACAAGGCTAAGTCCGGCAAAAGCTGCTGCCGTCGCGAAGAAGGTCGTTGCGATCGACGCCCCGGTATAGACCAAGAAGATTGTCGACATCGACAACCCCATTAGACCCGCAAAGCCCCAGAAACAGGCTTGCAATGCACCAGTCGACAGCTTGTTCAAGCCGAAGTTCATTACCAGAATCAGCGCAAGCGGTGACAGGATAATAACCCAGCGCAACGCGCCGCCGTTAATCATCAGATTCTGACCAAAGGCGCTATTTGCAAACAACATCGCGACGATGCCAGTCAGCAACACGCCCGATGCCATATAGTTATAAACCTTGAGCATGTGCGAACGCAGCCCAGCGTCGACAGCGACGTCGCCTGCGCGTGAACCTACACCTGCAAGACCTGACTGGGTCCCGGTTACCCTTGGATCGGACCACTGTGCCATGACTTAATTCTCCTCAAAACACGGCAATATAGCCGCCTAAACATTATATTGGAGGAAATCGTTCTAGTTTCAAGCGAAACACGACATGGCATGATGCGATTTTTTAGAAAATACCGGCGGGCGCGACTCGAATGGCAAATCCTGTTGCGCGCCCTGCCTGTTCTGCTAGCCGTAGCACGCGAAACAAACTCGATTGAGGGAGAGCATAGTGAGCGTGACGGTTGAAGGCGAAAACGGCAGTGTCGTTCCCACGCAGTCGGATGCCCCCCTGCCCCAAGCCAGCGGATATAGCTGGTATGTGCTTATCGTTCTGGTCGTCGTCTACATCCTTAACTTCATTGACCGTCAAATCCTCAGCATTCTCGCTGTTGACATAAAGGCTGATCTTGGCCTGACGGACGCGGATATGGGCTTCCTTGGGGGTGCAGCTTTTGCGGTGTTCTACGCCCTTTTCGGGATTCCGCTCGGACGGCTGGCCGACAACTGGAGCCGCGTGAAGCTTCTGTCCATTGGCCTTGCTTTATGGTCCATCATGACCGCCTTGTCGGGCTTTGCCCGCAATCAGGTTGAGTTGACATTGGCGCGCATGGGTGTCGGCGTCGGCGAAGCAACCGCAAGTCCCACCGCTTATTCGCTGATCTCGGATTACTTCCCGAAGCGGCAGCGCGCGACCGCGCTCGCGATTTATTCGTCGGGCCTGTATATCGGCGGCGGCATTTCACTGTTCCTCGGGGCCCTTATTGTCGAAACATGGGACGCGGCCTATCCGCAAGGCGGGCTGCTTGGCTTGGTTGGCTGGCACGCTGCGTTCGTCGCAGTTGGTATCCCCGGCATTCTTGTCGCCTTGTGGGTCGCAACTTTGCGTGAGCCTGTGCGCGGCGTGATGGACGGCCTTGTTACACCTGCGCATCCATCGCCTTTCCGCGCCTTCGCCAGCGACCTTTCCATGATTGTTCCCCCCTTCACTTTATGGGGTGCATGGCAACGCGGTCCCGCCGCACTTGCAATCAATATCGGAACAGGCGCAGCAATTTCCGCCTTTGCATATTGGATGATTCATTTAACCGGCAATTTGCCGCAATGGTCAGCCGTTGGCTTTGGCTATTATGCGGTATTCTCTTGGGCTTCCACCTTGCGCGCGAAAGACCCAGCAACCTTTAAGCTTATCTGGGGCACGCCAGCGTTCATCTGCACAACCATTGGCTATGGCCTTGTCGCACTGGCGGCATACGCCCTCGCATTCTGGTCCGCGCCTTACGCAGAAATCGTTCTTGGCCTTCCCAAGAAAGAACTGGCCTTCATCCTTGGGGCGAATGGCGCACTGAGCGGTTTCTTGGGCGTTATCATTGGCGGCCGCGTGGCGGATTCGCTACGCACCAAAAATCCTGCCGGCCGCATATTGGTCATCATATTGGGGGTCGTAGGACCAATCATTCCGATTGGTATCGGTTACACAACCGATAACACCACTTTATTCTACGTCATGAACTTCATCGCAGGTATGCTTGGCGCAACCGCGCTTGGAGCGGCGGCTGCAACGACGCAAGACCTTGTCCTGCCACGGATGCGCGGTACGGCGACGGCGGCTTTCTTTCTAGGAACAACCCTCGTCGGCCTGTCCTTTGGTCCTTATATGGTCGGCCAGATTTCCGACCTTGCCGGGACGATGGTCGATGGGAAGCTTGTCGGTAACCTACGCGTCGGCATCCTGTCGCTTATCGCAGTAGCGCCGATTGCATTGGGCTTGCTAATTGCCGCATATCGCGCGGTACCTAAGGCCGAGCAAACTATCGTTGAGCGAGCGCGCGCGGCAGGAGAGCCTGTTTAATCACGCGATTAAATTCGGCTTGACGCCCGCGTCAACTTGCTGCCATTGATGGTGCAAAATTTGCAGTCACTTCTTGCAGGGGATTCTCCATGTCACTCGATACTATTCCGCGCACCGCCTATAATGAAGATCATGAAGCATTCCGCCAGTCGGTGCGTCAGTTCTTACAGAAGGAAGTCGCACCCCACGCAAAGCAGTGGCAGGAAGACGGCGTAGTTCCTAAATCGATATGGCCCAAGGCTGGCGAAGTTGGCATGCTTTGCCCCACTGCGCCCGTTGAATATGGCGGCCTTGGCCTGGACTTTGGTTACAACGCCATCGTTGACGAAGAGTCAGCTTATTATGGCGGCGTCGCCACTGGCTTCTCGCTACAATCCGATATCGTTGTAAACTATATCATGAGCTATGGCAGCGAAGAGCAAAAGAAGCATTGGCTGCCCAAGATGATCTCGGGCGAAGTCATCACCGCAATTGCTATGACTGAACCCGGCACGGGCAGCGATCTTCAGGCAATGAAGACAACTGCGCGGAAGGACGGCAATCATTATGTCATCAACGGCAGCAAAACCTATATCACTAACGGACAGAACGCTGACCTGATACTCGTCTGCGTCAAGACCGATACAGAAATTCAGCCAGCCTATAAGGGCATGTCAATCGTTCTGGTCGAAGCCGACCGTGACGGTTTCAAGCGTGGCCGCAACCTCGACAAGATCGGTATGGACGAAGCCGATACGTCGGAATTGTTCTTCGAAGATGTGCGTGTACCCATGACCAATTGTCTGGGTGAAGAGGGCAAGGGCTTCATATATCTGATGAGCGAATTGCCGCAGGAGCGTCTGTCGATTGCAGTGTCGTCCATGGCCAGCACGCAGAAGGCTTTTGATGAAACCGTAGCTTTTTGCCGCGATCGTATCGTTTTCGGTAAGCCTTTGCTCGATTTTCAGAATACCCGATTTGTCCTGGCAGACATCAAGTCCAAGCTGCAGGTCGGCTGGGCACATCTCGATTGGGCGCTAAACCGCCATTACAAGAAAGAGCTGACCGCCGAGGAAGGCGCTGCTGCAAAATTGTGGCACACCGACCTGCAGTGGGAGGTCGTTGACGCCTGTCTCCAACTGCATGGCGGCGCTGGCTATATGAACGAATATCCCATCGCCCGCATGTGGCGTGCAGCCCGTGTAACCCGCATATTTGGCGGTACCAACGAGATCATGAAAGAGTTGATTGGTCGGGGTTTATAAGTGCCAAAACCACAAAGCTGGCAACTCGAACGGGCAAATTATCCGTTCAATCACCGCACCGAGACGCGTTTTGCTGATCTCGATTTGCTTGGCCATATCAACAATGTGTCGATGGCCGGGTTGTTCGAACATGGGCGGGGAATGTTCAACCATGCCATTGAAGTAGAACGCCGCGCGCCCGGCCAACGGTGGCTCATCGTCAGCGTTGCGCTGGAATATATAGCAGAGGCGCACTTCCCCGAACATGTCGAGATTGCCAGCGGCATATTGCGGATCGGAAACAGTAGCTGGGACATCGCATCCGCCGCTTTTCAGGGTGGCGAGTGCAAGGCAACGTGTGTCACGACGATTGTCTTGACCGACGCGAATGGCCCAACCGCTTTACCAGCGGATTTACGGGCAGAGTTTGAACGGCTGCGCGTTAAAGCCGTTTTGTCGGTAAATACCGCTGCGCGTTTCTGCATGCCGGCCATGACCGCCTCAATCTGATTGGGTGTGCGGATGACGCGCGCTTGCCGGACACTTTCCGCCATCAAGATCGCGTCCTCGTCCATGTCGGCATATTCGTTAAACAAGGCCTTGGCTTCTCGCATGGCATCAGGGTTGCGGTTGGCAATTTCGGTCGCAATTTGCATTGCACGGGCGTGCGGATTTTCGTCCACGAAGGTCGCAAAACCCAAGGACTGCGCCTCTGCCCCAGAAAATTCGCGGTTGGTATAAGTCAGCTCGCGCAGCACATCGTCACGCACCAGACCGCGCAAAAGCGCATAGCCGCCCATGTCGGGAATAAGGCCCCATTTCATTTCCATAACTGCCAAACGCGCATCGGGTGCGATTACGCGAATATCGGCTCCGCTGGCAATTTGCAGACCTCCGCCAAAACACACACCATGGACTGCCGTAATGACCGGCACAGCCAATTTGCGCCAAAGCGTCGCTACATACTGAAAGTCGTTGGCATTGCCATGCGTCCGGTCGGTCAGGCTTTTGATGCCGCCGCTCGCACTCGCACCGCCGCCCGCCATGCTTGCCATATCAAGCCCGGCACAAAAGCTGCGTCCCTCGCCAGACAGCACGACGGCGCGTAGTCCCTTCATCGCCGCAAGCTCCGCGCCAGCGGCAATGATGGCCTTGAACATGTCGGGATCAAGCGCGTTCATCTTGTCCGCGCGCGTTAGCCGGACATCGGCGACATGGTTTTCAAAGGAAATGCTAACCCGGTCATTCATGCGGCTGTGTCCTCAATCTGTGTTCCACCAAAGGCAACTGGTCATTGCCGAAATACATATATTTGCCATCTACGAAAATTGTCGGCGAGCCATAGCCGCCACGGGCAATCACTTCCTCCGTATTGGCGCGCAGCAATGCCTTTACCGCATCACTTTGGGCTGCGGTGCGCATTGCTTCACCGTCCAAGCCCGCATTGTTTGCGACCGCAACCAACACATTAAAATCGTCGAGATTTTCCTGTCGTCCGAAATAGCTTTCGAACGCGGCCTTCGTAAACTTTTCCAGCGCTGGCATATCGTCGGCCAAGCTACACGCCATCCGCATTGCATTGACGCTTTTCGCTGGATGAAATGCCGACGGGAAATGCATCTGCACCCCGGCCAAATCGGCCCAATCCTTCAAGACGCGCCAGCTATGTTTCAATTTCGGGTTATCCGCAGATTCACGAGCAGCATATACGCCTTGGTTCACAGCGTTAAAAACGCCGCCCACCAATATGGGGCGCAGACACACGCCAGCGCCCGTGCGCGCCTTCAATCCATCCAAATTAGCGAAAGCGAGATACGTCCAGGGGCTGGACAGATCGTAAAAAAATTCAATGCGGTCCGCGACCATTTCCTGCTCCGTTCGTCATCAAGGGTGATAGCATTCTGCATGGTTTAATGAAGCGATTAAATTCAGATTAAGGCACTTGCCGCAATGTTCCCGCGTTGATCGGTGAATTTACACGTTTGACCGCAGCTAAACTGGGATAGACGCTGTGTTAAATTGACTTTAACCATATCGCGTCACAGGGATATTGGCAGATAAAAATGTCCGGGTGGATGGGGACAGGTCGTGGAACAAATTGCTGATGTTTGATGGCAAAGATGTACGCTTTGCCGGAGCTGGCTTGGGCGGTGGCGTTACGCTGGCCGACGCTATGGTTGCCCCGATGCGCCAAACGCCTGAACGGACGTGGCGCGACAGATTGGCCAATCCCGATCTGGTTCCCGATCTTGGCGAAGATATCGGTTCCGTCCGCTGGTTCCGTGGCCTCGCTACACTGACGGCTTTAAGTGTCGCGGCCTTGGCATTATTGCCTGATTTTGGCCCAGTATATGGTGGCCAGCCTGCCTTGCTCACCGAAACCGAATTCGAAGAAGCCCGCGCACAAATGATTATGCCGATCGCTTATGGCAGCGACAGCGGTAAGCGTATGGCAGCGACAGACGCGGTCATCGCATTGGCCGGCAGCCCGGAGCGTCCACGCATTGAAATAACCGCATCGCTTGGCCGCGGCGACAGCTTTGGCCGCGTCCTGCAACGCGCTGGCGTTGGCAGCACCGAAGCGGCGCAGATAGTTGGCATGGTTTCGAGCGTCACAAGCCTCTCCGGCATTGAACCGGGCACGCCGATTGACATCGTTCTTGGAAAGCGCGCAGCCCGCAACGAAGCGCGCCCGCTTGAATCAGTTGCCTTTCGTGCGCGCTTCGACCTGAATCTCGCTATCAATCGTGAGGGCACTCAGCTTCGCCTTAACCGCAAGCCGATCAGCGTCGACGATACACCGCTGCGGGTACGCGGCACTGTCGGCAGCCAAGGCATCTACCGGTCCGCGCGTGCCGCTGGCGCGCCAGCAAATGCTATCCAGGATTATCTTAAAGTCTTAGCTGGTCGTACGGCCATATCCTCCATTCGGCCCACCGACGAATTCGATATCATCGTCGACTATAAACGCGCAGAAACTGGCGAAACGAAGGTCGGCAACCTGTTATACGCAGGGCTGGATCGCGACGGAAAGTCGCCTATCCAGATGCTCAAGTGGAAGAATGGCGATAGCAGCCAATGGTTCGAAGCAAATGGTATTGGCGAGTCCAAAGGCGCGCTCAGCCGCCCCGTCAACGGGCCCGTCACATCGGGATTTGGTGGCAGGCGACACCCGATATTGGGCTATGCGCGTATGCACAGCGGCCTCGACTTTAAGGCGGGTTATGGCGAACCAATCTATGCCGTGACCGATGGTGTCGTCGCTTATGCGGGACGCAAAGGCGGCTACGGAAATTTTGTCCAGTTGAACCATGGCGGTGGCCTTGCCAGCGGCTACGGCCATATGAGCCGGATCGCCGCACGCGCAGGTAGCCGCGTCCGTCGCGGTCAGATTATCGGCTATGTGGGATCGACCGGCCTTTCGACTGGCCCGCATTTGCATTATGAATTGTACCGCAATGGTCGGGCTGTGAACCCAGCATCGGTGAAATTCACGCAGAAAGCTCAGCTCGCCGGCAGTGATCTTGCCCAGTTCAAGAGCATGTTACGGCGCCTCAAATCGGTTAAGCCGGGTGCTGCACTCACGCCCATTCGGGCATCGACAAAAGCACAAGCTACGCCCCAGCGCGAAATAGACCGCCTCACCTTGCGCGTCGGACAATCAAGGACCGACGGATAAGTCATTGAGGATGGGGTATTTCGCCGCTAAGTGTTCGAAATGAGCAACACATCATTTCCCAACACCCGCCTGCGCCGCGGGCGTGCCACGGCCTGGAGCCGCGCTATGGTCCGCGAAACGGCCCTATCGCCATCGGATCTCATCTGGCCGTTATTCGTCACCGAAGGCCAAGCCGTCGAAGAGCCCATCGCCTCGCTTCCCGGCGTTTCGCGATGGTCAGTTGACCAAATCGTGTTGCGTGCGGCAGAAGCCATCGCGTTGGGTATTCCATGCATTGCGCTGTTTCCAAACACGCAGGCCGATCGTCGCAGCGCTGACGGCGAAGAAGCACTAAACCCCGACAATCTGATGTGCCGCGCCATCCGCGCGATTAAAGAGGCCCATGGCAGTGCCATCGGCATTCTGACCGATGTCGCGCTTGATCCCTATACCAGTCACGGGCAGGACGGGTTGATCGATGACGCCGGCTATGTTCTCAACGACGAGACAGTGGCTGTATTGGTTGATCAGGCCGTCAATCAAGCAAATGCCGGTGCCGATATTATAGCCCCAAGCGATATGATGGACGGACGCATCGGCGCAATTCGCAAGGCGCTCGAGATGCACGGGCACCACAATGTCCAGATAATGTCCTATGCAGCCAAATATGCCAGCGCATTTTATGGCCCGTTTCGCGATGCGGTCGGCTCAAGCGGGCTGCTTAAGGGCGACAAGAAAACTTACCAGATGGATCCGGCCAATGGTGACGAAGCCATGCGCGAGGTCGCGATGGACATTGCCGAGGGCGCGGACAGCGTGATGGTCAAGCCGGGATTGCCTTATCTTGATATCGTCCGCCGCGTGCATGACCAGTTCGATATTCCCGTCTTTGCCTATCAGGTATCCGGCGAATATGCGATGATCGAGGCCGCTGCCGCGGTCGGCGCGGGGGACCGTGACGCACTCGTGCTGGAGACGCTCATGGCTTTCAAACGGGCCGGTTGCTCGGGCATTCTGACCTATCATGCCGCTTTGGCGGCGCGTCTGCTAAAGGGTTAATGCATGCACGGGATCGAAGCGCGGGGCAGCAGGGGCTTATTCCTGCTCACCATCTTAACGGGTAGCTTCCTTCTCTTTCTGGTTCAGCCGATGATCGCTCGCATGGCGTTGCCGCGTTTGGGCGGGGCACCTGCGGTCTGGAACAGCGCAATGCTTGTGTATCAGGCGTTGCTACTTGGCGGATATGCCTATGCCCACCGGCTTGCCCGTGAGCCGGCGCGACGGCAGGCGGTAATTCACCTCGTGATGTTTGCAGTTGCGCTGCTGTGGCTGCCGCTTGGTCTGGTCGACATGACCCCGCCTGCCGATGGATCACCGATATTCTGGGTACCTTGGCTTCTTATTGCCTCCATCGGTCCGCTCTTTTTTGTGGTCGCAGCACAAGCCCCGCTGATGCAGCGTTGGTATGCCATTTCCGGCAATAAGGGCGAACCGTACGCCCTGTACGCTGCATCGAATATCGGCAGCTTTGCAGGCCTTCTCACCTACCCCTTGTTGGTCGAACCCTTCACCGCATTATATAGCCAAAAATGGGTGTGGAGCGCCATTTATGTCCTGCTAATGGCGCTAATCGCGATTTGCGCGGTCAAGATCTGGCGCGCGGCCGCGGACAGCCCTGTCGCTGCGCATGAAGAAACAATGTCCCCGGCAATAAGCATGAAACGCAAGCTATACTGGATTGCACTCGCTGCCGTTCCGTCCGGCCTGATGCTGTCCACGACATCACATTTGACCACTGACTTGATGGCGATGCCTTTGTTGTGGGTCATTCCGCTATCTATTTATCTGCTAAGCTTCAGCGTCGCCTTTGCCGATAACCAGCGCCCGGCGTATTGGATTAGCCGTCTGGCGCCATTGGTGATGGTGGTCGCAGGTTCGTTTATCTTCATGCCAGGCAGTAAGGCTGCGATTAACGGGCTCGTCTCCAGCCTCAGCCTTTTGTTTGTCGTCGCGGTCGCTTTACACAATGAAATGTACCGAACACGACCAGCGCCAAGCCAGTTGACCAGCTTCTACCTGATGATGTCGGTGGGCGGCGTCGTCGGCGGACTATTTTGTGCCATTGTCGCGCCGTTACTTTTCGACTGGACGTGGGAACACCCCATATTGATCTTGGCTGCTGCGGTATTGCTGCCGGCGATTGGACTTATCACGGTTGACCGTAACGATAGCCGCGTGCCGTATCTGATGGCCGGTTTTGGTGTGCTGGCCTTTGTTCTGGGCGTCTCCAGCGGGGTTTTGGAGCCAGATTCATTCTCGGTCGGCAAAGTATTCATCGCGGCGGTTATTATCGCGCTGGCCGCCATCGTCGCAGGCTTTCGCGTCCCGTTTCTTCTAGCGGTAGCAGGGCTGCTCACCCTCAACGGGGGGTGGTTCAATGCACAGCTCAGCTTGGCAGATGTTCGGATGCGCAGCTATTTCGGCACATACACGATCAACGCTTCCGAAAGCGGACGAGTGCGCTGGCTAACCCACGGCACGACCATGCACGGTATGCAGCTGCTGGACGAACCAACACGCCCGATCAGCTATTATTCCGAAAATTCCGGCGTTGGCAAAGCGCTTGCGCAAACGCCTGCATTATATGGACCAAATGCCAGCGTCGGTATCGTCGGATTGGGTACCGGTACATTGGCATGCTACAGTAAGCCCGGCCAGAAATGGCAGTTTTTCGAGATTGACCCGCTAATGGTCGAGATCGCAAAGGACCGAAAGGCATTTTCCTTTTTGGATAAATGCGCGCCAGATGCTGCCATAATATTGGGTGATGCCCGGCTGACACTGGCCGATGTTCCACCTGCGCAGTTCGATGTGCTGGCGCTGGATGCTTTTTCCTCTGATGCAATTCCGCTGCATCTGCTGACGCAGGAGGCATTCCAAACCTACGGCAAAGCTCTGGCACCCGACGGGATGTTACTCGTGCATATTTCGAACCGCTACATTGACCTCAATCCGGTTGTTGCTGCCGAGGCAAAGGCAAATGGCTGGCATGCGGCGTTACGTCATGACACACCGACGGCAGAAATGATGGACAAGGGCGTGCGCGCCTCGCAATGGATCGCCCTGAGCCGTAATCCGGCGAAGTTGGCGCAACTTACAGGCGCGCTGGATAGCCAGAAAAGCCGATATTATAATGCGAACCAATGGCTTAAGCTTGACGAACCAGGCAAAACGCGCGCGTGGACGGACGATTATGCCTCGGTCCTGCCGCACCTATCTTTGTGGAAGAACCGACAATGAACCAGCGTTCTGATGTAAGCATCATATCCCTGAATGGCAAAACGCCGCAGATTGATCCAACCGCATTTATCGCGCCGGGCTGCCGCATCATCGGTGATGTGCACATAGGGCCGGAAGCCAGCATCTGGTACAATTGCGTCATCAGGGCAGAAGTGAACCGCGTGGTCATCGGCGCCCGCAGCAATATTCAGGACGGCAGCATCGTGCACTGTGATGGCCCAATGCCCGGCGTCGAAGACGGCTTTCCAACGCTCATTGGTGACGATGTGCTGGTGGGGCATAATGTCGTGCTGCACGGCTGCATTTTGCATGACAGAGCCTTTGTCGGTTTGTCGTCTACGGTCATGAACGGTGCAGTCATTGAAGGTGACGGCATGCTCGCCGCCGGAGCCATGCTCACGCAAGGCAAGCGGATTGAAGCGCGCCAATTATGGGCAGGGTCACCTGCGCGGTTCGTGCGTGATTTAAACGAAGCGGCGATTGCGGGCATGCGCCTTGGCGTCGCGCATTATGTCGAAAACGCCAAGGCCCATGCGGCTGCGATTGCCTCCGATTAGAATTTCGCGCGGATGGTGAAGCGTCCGTTGAGGGGCGCGCCGGTTGAAATGTTATTATTGTTGTGTGCATCGGAATAATATTCCGTGCCCAGCAAATTCTCGACGTTCAGTTGCAACTGCAGCTTGTCGCTCACATCATAATATAGGGCAGCATCGACGCGGGTGAATGCCGGTAGCTTGGTCGTTGTGGCCGATGTGCGAATGGCTGCAAACTGGCTGGACTGATGAATGACACCA
>Ga0105050_10003553_pt1 | contig 21466 bp, 31 predicted proteins | sample FRY01_FD_78088 | JGI IMG/M metagenome (GOLD analysis project Ga0105050, IMG submission 78088) | Freshwater microbial communities from Lake Fryxell liftoff mats and glacier meltwater in Antarctica - FRY-01 | ecosystem: Environmental > Aquatic > Freshwater > Ice > Glacier meltwater ...
ATTGGGACCTCCCATCCGCAGGATCTACCGGGGAGCTTCGGCGCCCTATAACCTAGGGTCCCAAGGGGCCCCATGAAAACGGAAGACAGAAAGCATGGCACTTAAGTCGTATAAGCCGACTACGCCTGGCCAACGCGGGTTGGTTCTGATCGACCGTTCGGAGCTTTGGAAAGGCCGCCCTGTCAAAGCCCTCACCGAGGGTTTGCACAAGACAGGTGGCCGGAACAACACCGGACGGATCACGATGTGGCACAAGGGCGGTGGGGCAAAGCGCCTTTACCGCATCGTCGATTTCAAACGTCGTAAGTTCGATATCGCCGCTGTGGTTGAGCGGATCGAATATGACCCCAACCGCACTGCGTTTATCGCTTTGGTGAAGTACGCCGACGGCGAGCTTGCCTACATCCTTGCACCGCAGCGTCTGGCCGTGGGTGACAGCGTTATTGCCGGCACCAAGACCGACGTGAAGCCGGGCAATGCGATGCCGTTCGCGGGCATGCCGATCGGCACGATCGTGCACAACGTCGAAATGAAGCCGGGCAAGGGCGGGCAGATCGCGCGCGCTGCCGGGACTTATGCCCAGTTCGTGGGCCGTGACGGTGGCTATGCTCAGATCCGCCTGTCCTCGGGCGAGCTGCGCATGGTGCGCCAGGAATGCATGGCGACGGTGGGTGCGGTTTCCAACGCCGACCATTCGAACCAGAACTTCGGCAAAGCCGGCCGTATGCGCCACAAGGGCATCCGCCCGACGGTGCGCGGTGTTGCGATGAACCCGATTGACCACCCGCATGGCGGCGGCGAAGGCCGCACCTCGGGCGGCCGCCACCCGGTTACGCCGTGGGGCAAGGGCACCAAGGGTAACAAGACCCGCAAGAACAAGACGACCGACAAGTATATCTTGCGGACCCGTCACGCCAAGAAGAAGGGGCGCTAATCCATGTCACGTTCTGTTTGGAAAGGCCCTTTCGTTGACGCTTACGTCCTGAAGAAGGCCGATAAGTCGCGCGTATCGGGCAAAAGCGAAGTGATCAAGATCTGGTCGCGCCGTTCCACCATCCTGCCGCAATTCGTTGGGCTGACCTTTGGCGTTTACAACGGCAAAAAGCACATCCCCGTTTCGATCACCGAAGAGATGATCGGCCAGAAGTTCGGTGAATATTCGCCGACGCGGACCTATTACGGTCACGCAGCCGACAAGAAAGCGAAGAGGAAGTAACCCATGGGCAAGGAAAAGAACCCGCGCCGCGTGGCTGAAAACGAAGCGATGGCGAAATCCAAGATGCTTCGCACCTCGCCGCAGAAGCTCAACCTTGTTGCGGGCCTGATCCGCGGCAAGAAGGTGGACAAGGCTCTGGCCGACCTCACCTTTTCGAAAAAGCGTATCGCTGGTGACGTGAAGAAATGCCTCCAGTCCGCCATCGCCAACGCGGAAAACAACCACGGTCTCGATGTGGATGAACTGGTCGTTGCCGAAGCCTATTGCGGCAAGAACCTTGTCATGAAGCGTGGTCGCCCGCGTGCGCGTGGCCGGTTCGGCAAGATCATGAAACCGTTCAGCGAGCTGACCATTCTGGTCCGTCAAGTCGGGGAGACTGCATAATGGGTCAGAAGGTCAATCCGATCGGCATGCGGCTTCAGGTCAACCGGACCTGGGACAGCCGCTGGTTCGCTGAATCCAAAGACTACGGCAATCTGCTGCTTGAAGACCTGAAAATGCGCGCCTTCATCCATGAAGAGTGCAAACAGGCCGGCATCAGCAAGGTCATCATCGAGCGTCCGCACAAGAAGTGCCGTGTGACCATTCACACAGCACGTCCGGGCGTCATCATCGGCAAGAAAGGTGCAGACATCGAAGGTCTGCGCAAGAAGCTGTCGGCCTTCACCAAGTCCGAACTGCACCTGAACATTGTCGAAGTCCGCAAGCCGGAACTGGACGCTCAACTCGTTGCCGAGTCGATCGCCCAGCAGATGGAACGCCGGGTGTCCTTTCGTCGCGCGATGAAGCGCGGCGTGCAGAACGCCATGCGTATCGGTGCCTTGGGTATCCGCGTCAACGTCGGTGGCCGTCTTGGCGGTGCCGAGATTGCCCGGACCGAATGGTACCGCGAGGGCCGCGTGCCGCTGCATACGCTGCGCGCCGACATCGACTATGCGACCTGTGAAGCCACGACCCCTTACGGGATCATCGGGGTGAAGGTCTGGATCTTCAAAGGCGAAATCCTTGAGCATGATCCGCAGGCGCATGACCGCCGCCACGCCGAGGCTCAGGAAGGCGCAGCACCGCGTCCCCCGCGCCGCGACCGCGAACGCGCGTAAGGGAGAGAAAAAATGCTGCAACCGAAACGGACTAAGTTCCGCAAACAGCACAAAGGGCGCATTCACGGCGAGGCCAAAGGCGGCTTCCTGTTGAACTTCGGCACCTTTGGTCTGAAAGCCACCGAACCCGAGCGCGTCACTGCGCGGCAGATCGAAGCGGCCCGCCGCGCGATCACCCGCCACATGAAGCGTCAGGGCCGGGTCTGGATCCGGATTTTCCCTGATGTTCCGGTCTCGTCCAAACCCACCGAAGTGCGGATGGGTAAAGGCAAAGGCTCCGTCGACTATTGGGCTGCCAAGGTGAAACCGGGCCGCATGATGTTCGAGATCGACGGCGTGTCCGAAGTGATCGCCCGCGAAGCTTTGCGGCTTGGCGCGATGAAGCTGCCGGTCCTGACCCGCGTTGTGGTCAAGGAAGACTGGTAAAAGGCTGTGCGTTAAGTCGCACCCTGCACGACATGGGGCTCCTGCCGGAAACGGTGGGGGCCTTTGCCATTCATCTGCTGGAGCCTGCCATGGCCGAGATTTCGTCGCTTTTCGTTACACGTCTGTACCGTGCCAAGTTGAATGAGCTGGCCAGGAAGAAGGTCGATTACGATGAGATGAAATCGTCGTGCCTTGCCATTGCCGAGGACGACGAAGCCGGACAGGCATGGTGTGAAGCGAATGGTTATCCGGGCTACACCTCTTATTCGTCGCTCAGCGATCTGCCGTGGCGTTTTCCGATTTTTGGCGATCTGGAAAAGGCGCTGGACAAGCACGTTGCGGCGTTCTGCGACGATCTCGGGTTTGACCTTGGCGACCGGAAGCTGAAATGTGAATCGCTCTGGATCAACATTCTTGGTGAAGGCGGCATGCATTCCTCGCATATCCACACCCATTCGGTGATTTCCGGCACCACTTATGTGGCGATGCCGGACGGGACCAGCGCGTTGAAACTGGAGGACCCGCGCCTGCCGATGATGATGAACGCACCCCTCAGGTTGAAAAACGCTCCCCGCGAGCTGCAAAGCTTCGTCTATGTGACGCCTGTGGTGGGCGAGGTGCTGCTGTGGGAAAGCTGGTTGCGCCACGAGGTGCCGATGAACATGGCGGAAGATGAACGGATTTCGGTGAGCTTTAATTATGGCTGGGTGTGAGCGCCGCGCATGGACGTTGCAGTCTGACCTTGGCAATTGGGTAGGACCAAACTTCCCCCTTGCTCCAGCACCTCGCTTCCGCTAAACGAGCCCATCCACGGCTCCGAGGCGACTCGGAATCGCGGTTCATCATTGATCCACCGGGCTCAGTGTTACCTTGCATGTCTGGCAGGGGCGCTCTGGTGATTGAAAAGGAAGAAGGCGCATGAACGCCACGGAACTGAAGACCAAGACGCCCGACCAGCTGCGCGACAGCCTGGTTGCGCTGAAGAAAGAAGCCTTCAACCTGCGTTTCCAGCAGGCCACCGGCCAGCTTGAAAACACCGCCCGCATGCGCGTCGTCCGTCGTGACGTTGCGCGTATCAAGACGGTCCTGAACCAGAAAGCCGCCGAAGCGGCGGCGAACTGAGGAGCTACAGATGCCCAAACGTATCCTGCAAGGTGTCGTGACCTCGGACAAGAACGAACAGACCATCACGGTTCTGGTCGAGCGCCGCTTCAAGCACCCGCTGCTGCAAAAGACCGTCCGCAAGTCCAAGAAATACCGGGCTCACGACGCAGAAAACACGTTCAAGACCGGCGATTCCGTCCGTATCGAGGAATGTGCGCCGATCTCGAAAACCAAACGCTGGACGGTGGTACTTGGCGCAACTGCGTAAGTAACACCCTCCGGCTCCATCGAAACCCTGGGGAAGCCCCCCAAAGGTCGGGAGAAACCAAATGATCCAGATGCAGACCAATCTGGATGTAGCTGACAACTCTGGCGCTCGCCGAGTTCAGTGCATCAAGGTTCTGGGTGGTTCCCACCGCCGCTACGCCAGCGTCGGCGACATCATCGTGGTGTCGGTCAAGGAAGCCATCCCGCGCGGTCGCGTGAAGAAGGGTGACGTGCGCAAAGCCGTTGTCGTTCGCACCGCCAAGGAAGTTCGCCGTGAAGACGGCACCACCATCCGTTTTGATCGCAATGCAGCGGTCATCCTGAACAACCAGGGTGAACCCGTCGGCACGCGTATCTTCGGGCCGGTCGTGCGCGAGTTGCGCGCGAAGAACTTCATGAAAATCATCTCGCTGGCGCCGGAGGTGCTCTGATGGCTGCGAAGTTGAAAAAGGGCGACACGGTCGTCATCCTCACCGGCAAGGACAAGGGCAAGAAAGGCGAGATTTCGTCTGTCGCACCCAAGGACAACAAAGCCGTGGTTGACGGTCTGAACCTCGCCATCCGTCACACGAAGCAAAGCCAGGGCACCCAGGGCGGCCGCATCGCAAAAGCGATGCCGATCGACCTGTCGAACCTGTCGCTGCTGGATGCCAACGGCAAAGCAACCCGCGTCGGCTTCCGCATGGACGGCGACAAGAAAGTGCGCTTCGCCAAGACGACAGGGGAGGCCATCTGATGCTTGACCAGTCCACCTATACGCCCCGCCTGAAGGCCGCCTACAAGGAAACCGTGCGCGGTGCCCTGAAGGAAGAATTCAGCTACAAGAACGACATGATGATCCCGCGTCTGGACAAGATCGTGATCAACATGGGTGTTGGCGAAGCCGTGAAAGACACCAAGAAGGTGAAGGCAGCGGCGGAAGAAATGTCGCTGATTGCCGGGCAGAAGGCCATCATCACCTTTGCCAAAAAGTCGATCGCCGGGTTCCGCGTTCGGGAAGAAATGCCGCTTGGCTGCAAGGTTACCCTTCGCGGCGACAAGATGTATGAATTTCTGGATCGCCTGATCACCGTCGCACTGCCCCGCGTCCGCGACTTCCGCGGCGTGAAAGGCAGTTCGTTCGACGGTCGTGGCAACTATGCCATGGGTCTGAAGGAACAAATCGTGTTCCCCGAAATCGAATTCGACAAGGTCGATGAAGTGCTTGGCATGGACATCATCATCTGCACCACCGCGAAGACCGACGCGGAAGCGAAGGCACTGTTGAAGCAATTCAACATGCCCTTCATCAGCTGATCGCGGGAGGAAAAAGATATGGCTAAAAAATCCATGATCGAACGCGAAGTGAAGCGTGCAAAACTGGTGAAGCAATTTGCTTCCAAGCGCGCGGCACTGAAAGTGATCACCACCAACCAGGAACTGCCGATGGAAACGCGCTTTGCTGCGCAGTTGAAACTTGCAGGTCTGCCCCGCAACTCGTCCGCCACGCGGCTGCACAACAGGTGCCAGCTGACGGGCCGTCCGCATGCGTATTATCGCAAGCTCAAACTCTCGCGCATCATGCTGCGGGAACTGGCCTCGTTCGGCCAGATCCCCGGCATGGTGAAATCGAGCTGGTAAGGAGGTCGCACTATGATGATGAACGATCCTCTCGGCGATATGCTGACCCGTATCCGTAACGCACAGATGCGCGGCAAAGGCACCGTCAAGACGCCGGCCTCGAAACTGCGCGCCTGGGTTCTGGATGTGTTGGCCGACGAAGGCTACATCCGTGGCTATGAAAAGTCCGATACCGACAACGGTCAGGGCGAGCTTACAATCAGCCTCAAGTACTTTGAGGGCACCCCTGTGATCCGCGAAATCAAGCGCGTGTCGAAGCCGGGCCGTCGCGTGTACATGAGCGTCAAGGAAATCCCGGTCGTGCGTAACGGTCTGGGTGTTTCCATCGTCTCCACGCCGAAAGGTGTCATGTCCGATGCAGCCGCACGCTCCGCCAATGTTGGTGGCGAAGTGCTGTGCACCGTGTTCTGAGGAGGGCAAGATGTCTCGTATTGGCAAAAAACCGGTAGAGCTGCCCGCAGGCGTTTCGGCGTCCGTGTCCGGCCAGACCATCGAAGTGAAAGGCCCGAAAGGCGCCCGCAGCTTCCATGCGACCGACGATGTGACGCTTGTTCTCGAAGGCACCACCGTTTCCGTGAAACCGCGCGGCACGTCCAAGCGGGCGCGGCAGCAGTGGGGCATGGTGCGTTCGCAGGTCGAAAACCTCGTGACTGGCGTGACCGCCGGTTTCAAGAAAGAGCTTGAGATTCAAGGCGTGGGTTACCGCGCGGCGATGACGGGCAAGATCTTGAAACTGTCGCTCGGCTATAGCCACGACGTGAACTTCGACGTTCCGGAAGGCGTGACTGTCACGGTTCCGAAGCAGACCGAAATCATTGTGGAAGGCATTGACCAGCAGCTTGTTGGTCAGGTCGCAGCGAACATCCGCGAGTGGCGCAAGCCCGAGCCCTACAAGGGCAAAGGTATCCGCTACAAGGGCGAGTTCGTCTTCCGCAAGGAAGGCAAGAAGAAGTAAGGGGCGCAATCATGGCGAACACAAAGAGAGATCTGTTCCTCAAGCGCCGCTTGCGTGTCCGGAACAAAATCAAGGCGATGGCAAACGGGCGTGCGCGTCTGTCGGTGCACCGCTCGAACAAGAACATCAGCGTGCAGCTGATCGACGACGTGAATGGCGTGACGCTTGTCGCAGCCTCGACCTTGGAAAAGGATCTGGGCTTCATCGGCAAGAACAACGTCGAAGCGGCGGCGGCAGTCGGCAAGGCAGTTGCAGAGCGCGCGAAGAAGGCCGGGATCGAATCCTGTTACTTCGACCGCGGTGGTTTCCTCTTTCACGGCAAGATCAAGGCTTTGGCCGAGGCAGCCCGTGAAGGCGGCCTGAAGTTCTAAGGAGACGATGATGGCAGAAAGAGAAAACCGCCGGGACAACCGTGGCAATTCGCCGCGCGATGAAAACCTGGAATTCGCCGATCGTCTCGTGGCGATCAACCGCGTGTCGAAAACCGTGAAAGGTGGTAAGCGCTTCGGCTTTGCCGCCCTCGTGGTGGTCGGTGATCAGCGCGGCCGCGTAGGCTTCGGCAAGGGCAAAGCGAAAGAAGTGCCCGAGGCGATCCGCAAGGCAACCGAACAGGCCAAGCGCCAGATGATCCGCGTCGCGTTGAAAGACGCACGCACGCTGCACCACGATACCGAAGGGCGTCATGGGGCCGGCAAGGTCATCATGCGCACGGCCGTCGCGGGTACCGGCATCATCGCCGGTGGTCCGATGCGGGCCGTGTTCGAAATGCTGGGCATCCAGGATGTCGTCGCCAAGTCGATGGGGTCGTCGAACCCCTACAACATGGTGCGCGCCACGATGGACGGTCTGAAGCAGGAATCGTCGCCCCGTCAGGTCGCGCAGCGTCGCGGCAAGAAAGTGGCCGACATTCTGAAAAAGCCCGAAGCCGAAGTCGTGGAGGCCGGAGCATGACCGACACCGTAAAGAAAACCATCGTTGTCAAGCAGGTAGCTTCGGCTGCCCGTCGTCCGGCGATCCAGACTGCGACCCTGAAGGGTCTTGGCCTGAACAAGATGAACCGCACTCGCGAACTGGAAGATACACCTTCCGTGCGCGGCATGGTCAACAAGATCTCGCATCTTGTGACGATCATCGAAGAGCGCGGCTGACACCGCAGTTCGGCCCTGCGCGATGCGGGGCCGGATCTTGTTTGAAACCGTGTTTGCCCGAAAGTCGCTTTTCGGTGCAGTTCCGGTAGGGGAGAAGCGACATGAAACTTCACGAACTTCACGACAACGACGGCGCCACCAAAAAACGCAAGCGCGTTGCACGCGGTCCGGGTTCGGGCTCGGGCAAAACTGCCGGCCGTGGTATCAAGGGCCAGAAATCGCGTTCGGGCGTCGCTATCGGCGGCTATGAGGGCGGTCAGATGCCGCTTTACCGGCGTTTGCCGAAGCGCGGCTTCACCAAGCCGAATCGCAAGGACTGGGCTGTGGTCAACCTTGGCCTGATCCAGAAATTCGTTGATGCGGGCAAGCTGGATATTGCCAACCCGATTACCGAAGACATGCTGGTGATGGTTGGTCTGACCAACCACAAGCGCGACGGTATCCGGATTCTGGCGAAGGGCGAGATCACCGCGGCCCTGACGCTGATGGTTTCCGGCGCGTCCAGGCCCGCGATCGAGGCGATCGAAAAGGCCGGCGGCACCATCACAGTGGCAACTCCGAAGCCGGCAGCTGAATAAGAGGTTGTGAGCGGGCACTTTCCCGCTTACATCATCACCAGTTTTCCCGCGCCGCCGAACCGGAGAACGGATCGGCGGCGCTGTCATGAAAGAGATCGGGTATGGCATCTGCTGCAGAGCAAATGGCGGCGAACCTTAGCTGGGGCGCATTGGGCAAGGCGACCGACCTTCGCCAGCGTATCTTCTTTACCATCGGACTGCTGATCGTATACCGGATCGGCACCTATATCCCCGTGCCTGGCATCGACGGAACCGCCCTGCGGCAGTTCATGGACGACGCAGGCGCAGGCATTGGCGGCATTCTGAACATGTTCACCGGCGGCGCGATCAGCCGGATGGGCATCTTCGCGCTTGGTATCATGCCGTACATCTCGGCGTCGATCATCGTGCAATTGATGACGTCGATGGTGCCGAAGCTGGAGCAGCTTAAGAAAGAAGGCGACGCGGGCCGCAAGAAGATTAACCAGTACACGCGGTTCGGCACCGTATTTCTGGCGACCTTTCAGGCGTGGGGCATTGCCGTGAGCCTTGAGGCCGGCGATCTGGCGCATGAGCCGGGGTTGTTCTTCAAACTGGCCTGCGTGGTGACGCTGGTGGGCGGCACGATGTTCCTGATGTGGCTGGGTGAACAGATTACCGCGCGCGGTATTGGTAACGGTATTTCGCTTATCATCTTCGTGGGCATTCTGGCCGAAGTGCCCGCCCAGATCGCACAGTTTCTGAGCCAGGGCCGTTTTGGTGCCGTAAGCCCGCTTGTGATAATTTTCGTGTTCGCTTTGGTGGTGGCGGTGATTGCCTTCGTCGTCTTCATGGAGCGTGCGCTGCGCAAGATCCACATCCAGTATCCGCGGCGTCAGGTCGGAATGAAGGTGTATGACGGCGGGTCGAGCCACTTGCCGGTCAAGGTAAACCCGGCCGGCGTAATCCCTGCGATCTTTGCCTCCAGCCTGCTGTTGCTGCCGACGACGCTTGCGGCGTTTTCGGGGAGCCAGACCGGACCGGTCATGTCGACCATTCTGGCCTATTTCGGTCCGGGGCAGCCGCTTTACCTGCTGTTCTTCACGGTGATGATTGTGTTCTTCGCTTATTTTTACACAGCGAACGTGGCGTTCAAGACCGAGGATGTGGCGGAGAACCTGAAGAACCAGAACGGGTTCATCCCCGGTATTCGGCCCGGCAAGAAAACCGAAGAGTATCTCGATTATGTGGTGACGCGTGTTCTGGTGCTGGGTTCGGCCTATCTTGCGGCGGTCTGTCTGCTGCCAGAGATCATCCGCAACCAGATGGCTATCCCATTCTACTTTGGTGGGACTTCCGTGCTGATCGTGGTGTCTGTGACAATGGATACAATCAATCAGGTGCAGTCGCATCTTCTGGCACATCAATACGAAGGGCTGATCGAGAAATCGCAGCTTCGCGGCAGAAAGCGCACAGGGGCAAAGACTCCGACACGACGTTAAGGGGGGAATGATGGTGAACGTTATCCTTCTGGGGCCTCCGGGCGCCGGAAAAGGAACGCAGGCGAAAAAACTGGTCGTTGAGCGGGGCATGGTGCAGCTTTCGACCGGCGACATGTTGCGCGAAGCAAAGACAAGCGGGTCCGAGATGGGGCTGCGGGTTGCAGAAGTCATGGACCGCGGCGATCTGGTGACCGATGAAATCGTGATCGGCCTGATCCGCGAGAAGATGGCGACGCCATCGGCTGGCGGCTTCATCTTCGACGGTTTTCCGCGCACGTTGCCGCAGGCAGATGCGCTTGGCGATTTGCTGGCGCAGCTGGGGCAGGGCCTCGATGCCGTAATCGAGATGCAGGTGGATGATGCAGCCTTGGTGGCGCGTATCACGGGGCGTTACACCTGTGGCAACTGCGGCCAGGTTTACCATGACAAGACGCGTCCCACGAAAGTGGCTGGCGTCTGTGATGCATGCGGGTCCACCGATCTGAAACGCCGCGCCGATGACACCGAAGAAGCGCTGCGCCATCGCCTGATGGAATATTACAAGAAAACCTCGCCTCTGGTTGGCTATTACTACGCCAAGGGTCAGCTTGCGACAGTGGACGGACTCGCCGAAATGGACGTGGTTTCGGCAGCTATCGCCAAAGTGCTTGACAGCGGCGATTAAAACGGCAAGCCGCCTTGACGGGCGGATAAAAACCCCATAAGTCACAGCGTCCCGCAGGGGAATCGTCTTGACACATGGGGATTCCCATCATCAGACCCGTTCTGGCCAGGTTCTCTGTGCCAGAGTTGTGAAAAAAGGTCCTGGCACTACGGGGCCGCAACGAAAAGGAATACACGTTTGGCACGTATTGCTGGCGTCAACATCCCGACTGGGAAGCGCGTTCCCATCGCTCTTACATACATTACCGGTATTGGTCCGCACGTTGCTGGTGCGATCTGCGAAGCCGTAGGCATTGACGTGGCCCGTCGCATCAACCAGCTGTCCGACGCAGAAGTGCTCGCGATCCGCGAACACATCGACGCGAACTACACGGTCGAAGGCGACCTGCGCCGCGAGACCTCGATGAACATCAAGCGTTTGATGGATCTTGGTTGCTACCGTGGGCTGCGCCATCGTCGTGGCCTTCCGGTCCGCGGTCAGCGCACGCACACCAACGCGCGCACGCGCAAAGGCCCGGCGAAGGCTATCGCCGGCAAGAAGAAATAAGGGGCGCTGAATATGGCACGCGACAAGACCCGTATGAAGCGTAAAGAGCGCAAGAACATCGCCGCTGGCGTTGCTCATGTGAACTCGTCCTTCAACAACACCAAGATCCTGATTTCCGACGTGCAGGGCAACGCCATTTCGTGGTCGTCTGCGGGTACGATGGGGTTCAAGGGTTCGCGGAAATCCACGCCTTACGCAGCCCAGATGGCTGCCGAAGATGCGGCCCGCAAGGCGCAGGAACACGGCATGAAGACCATCGAGGTCGAAGTGCAGGGCCCCGGTTCGGGCCGCGAATCCGCGCTGCGCGCTTTGGCTGCTGTTGGTCTGAACATCACGTCGATCCGTGATGTGACGCCGATGGCCCACAATGGCTGCCGCCCTCCGAAACGCCGCCGCGTCTAAGGGCCTTTCATAAGGTCGGGCCGTGCCATTGGGCGCGGCCAGATTAATTCATTTCTGATCCTCGGGCGTCACCTGCTTTAGGACATGGGCAGGAGACAGGTATGGAGGTTACACGCATGATCCATAAGAACTGGGCTGAGTTGATCAAGCCGACGCAGTTGGTGGTCAAGTCGGGGCCTGACGCGGCCCGCACCGCAACTGTTATCGCCGAACCGCTGGAGCGTGGCTTCGGCCTGACGCTTGGCAACGCGCTGCGCCGCGTACTGATGTCGTCGCTTCAGGGCGCGGCTATCACGTCGGTGCAGATCGACAACGTGTTGCACGAGTTCTCATCGGTGGCGGGCGTCCGTGAGGACGTGACCGACATCGTGCTGAACCTGAAGGGCGTTGCGATCAAGATGGAAGTCGAAGGGCCGAAGCGCCTGTCGATTTCCGCCAAGGGTCCGGGCGTCGTGACGGCGGGCGATATTTCGGAATCGAACGGTATCGAGATCCTGAACAAGGATCACGTCATCTGCCACCTTGATGATGGTGCGGACGTGTTCATGGAACTGACGGTTTCGACCGGCAAAGGCTATGTGGCTGCTGACAAGAACCGCCCCGAAGATGCGCCGATCGGCCTGATTCCGATCGATGCAATCTATTCGCCGGTCAAGAAGGTCAGCTACGAAGTCACCCAGACCCGCGAGGGTCAGGTTCTGGACTACGACAAGCTGACCATGAAAATCGAAACCGATGGCGGGCTTACGCCGGATGATGCCGTGGCATATGCTGCGCGCATCCTGCAAGACCAGCTTTCCATCTTCGTGAATTTCGACGAGCCGGAATCGGCGCTGCGCCACGATGTGGAAGACGGGCTGGAATTCAATCCGCTGCTGCTGAAAAAAGTGGACGAACTGGAACTTTCGGTGCGTTCGGCGAACTGCCTGAAGAACGACAATATCGTTTACATCGGCGATCTGATCCAGAAAACCGAAGCCGAAATGCTGCGTACCCCGAACTTTGGCCGCAAATCCTTGAACGAGATCAAGGAAGTGTTGTCGGGTATGGGTCTGCATCTGGGTATGGATGTGGAAGACTGGCCGCCGGAAAACATCGAAGATCTGGCAAAACGTTTCGAAGATCAGTTCTAACATCGAAAAGGGGGGGCCGCGACGCCCCCCCGAAATGCCCGGACTGCCGGGGAAAGACCGGGCGAAAGCCCCAAGGTGAGCCGCCCAAACGAGGGTGTGCCGGACAAAGCAAAACGTAATCAAAGGAATACATCATGCGTCACTCCAGTGGCTACCGGAAACTGAACCGGACCCATGAACACCGCAAAGCGATGTTCGCCAACATGGCCGGTTCGCTGATCGAACATGAGCAGATCAAGACGACCCTGCCGAAAGCCAAAGAACTGCGCCCGATCATCGAAAAGCTGATCACACTGGCGAAGCGCGGCGATCTGCACGCCCGCCGCCAAGCTGGTGCGCAGCTGAAGCAGGACATCTATCTTGAGCGTCTGTTTGAAATTCTTGGCCCGCGTTACCAATCCCGTCAGGGTGGCTATGTGCGCGTCCTGAGAGCCGGCTTCCGTTACGGCGACATGGCGCCGATGGCAATCATCGAGTTTGTGGACCGTGACCCGGCAGCCAAAGGCGCCGCCGACAAGGCCCGCACAGGTGCTGCAGATATCGTCGAAGTCTGAAACGTCTTGAAGCATCCGCTAAAAAAGCCCGCCCTTACGGCGGGCTTTTTCATTTCTGGTATTTTAGCCTTCACAAGGGCATAAAAATGCCCCAACTTTTTCACAATCATAACCTGACAAGGACTAAGCACTGGCGGATACTGCCGGTGCAATTTAAAGTTGAACAAGAATCACAACCTATCGAAAAAGACATGTCAGTTAAGACCGGTATCGATCTCGAGCTTCATCAGTTGTCCTTGCTGGCACCAGCCGGGTATTTCCTTGGGCTGCATATACGTTTCACGTCACCGTTGATGACGTTGCAAACCTACGACCAGGGCTGGATCGACCACTACACCGAAAATGGCTTCGTATTGCGCGACCCGATGACAGCATGGGGTTTCAGCACGACAGGTTCGATCCGCTGGAGCGATGAAAAACTCATCGATCCGTTCGGCCTGTTCCAGGAGGCGGCAAGGTTCGGCTTGAACTATGGCCTGACCGTTGCTTGCGGTCCGATCAAATCGCGCACGATTTCAAGTTTCGCGCGCAGTGACAGAGAATTCCGTGAGGAGGAGATCGCTTCGATCCTGGTCATCGTGCACCGGTTGCACGACATGACCGAACCTCCTGACGAGTTGACGCAGGCGCAGGTTGAAGCGCTGCGGTGTATTGCTGGGGGCGACCGTCATGCGGCTGCTGCCGAGAAACTGGGTATCTCGGAAAGCGCGCTGAAAGCGCGGATTTCCTCGGCGCGGGTCCGGCTTATGGCCCGGACGACGGCCGAGGCGATCCAGCGTGCGAAAGACTATCGACTGATCTGATTGACCGCCCTCCGCAAGGTTTTACCCATCAATTACCCTGCAGGAGGCTACAATGCAGACAACTACGCTTTCCTTTGCCAACATGCACAACCACGGCGAGCTTTTCGCGAATATGCTTCGCGCACGGCGAGAATTGTTCATTGTTCATAACAAATGGAACCTGCCCGAGGCTCTGGGCATGGAGTTCGATCAGTATGATACCCCGGCCAGTCGCTGGGTTGTGGTGCACGACGAATTCGGTCAGGTGCTTGCGGGCAACCGCCTGACGCCGACGACCGCAAAATGTGGCATTTACACTTACATGATCCGTGATGCGCAGCGGGGGCTGCTTGATACGATCCCGGAAACGCTGTTGTATGAAGAAGCCCCTGTCGCGGAAACCATCTGGGAAAGCTCGCGTTTGTTTGTGTCGCACACGGTGCCCGCAGGGTTGCGCCGCAAGGTCCATGCCAAGCTGATCAGCGAACTGGGGTCATCGGCCCGCCGTGTCGGGGCCACGCATTGCCTGACGCTGCTGAATGCGAACTGGCCGCGCTGGTCAGCCCGTGTCGGTGTGGCGATGACGGCGATGGGTCCGGTGATGGAGATCGAAGGTATCGACAACCAGGTTGTGACGATGGATTTCACATCGGCGCTGCATTGATCCTGCCGCTGTGGTGCCGTGTGGCATGACAACGCGGAGGCTTGGACGCCAACGCGCAGGCTGAAACAGGCATGGCCCCTTCTTCCACTCATGGGGACTTCGGCATAAGGTAGGGCCATGCCTGATCTGTTTGACACACCCGGAACCCCCGCGCCGTCCGCGCCGCGCCCTTTGGCCGACCGGCTGCGGCCGACATCGCTGGCAAAGGTCATCGGGCAGGAAAAGGTGTTGTCATCAGACGGGCCGTTGGGGGCGATGCTGACGGCAGGCAGCTTGTCGTCGTTGATTCTGTGGGGCCCGCCCGGTGTGGGCAAAACCACGATCGCGCGGCTGCTGGCGGATGAGACCGATCTGGCTTTCGTGCAGATTTCCGCAATCTTTACCGGGGTTCCCGATCTGCGGAAGGTCTTTGAGTCTGCGCGGTTGCGGCGCGGCAACGGCCAGGGGACGCTGCTGTTCGTGGACGAGATCCACCGTTTCAACAAGGCGCAGCAGGATGGGTTTCTGCCGTATATGGAGGATGGGACGATCCTTCTGGTGGGGGCCACCACCGAGAACCCGTCGTTCGAGCTGAACGCCGCCCTTTTATCACGGGCGCAGGTGATCGTGCTGGAGCGCCTTACGTTGGCTGATCTGGAGCGCTTGGCGCAGCGGGCCGAGCAGGACATGGCGCGCGCCCTGCCGTTGGATGGCCCGGCGCGCGAGGCGTTGCTGAACATGGCTGATGGTGACGGGCGCGCGCTGCTGAACCTGATCGAGCAGGTGGCTGCGTGGAAACTCACGGGCCCGCTGTCACGGGACGCGCTGGCAACCCGGTTGATGCGACGGGCCTTGAAATACGACAAATCTGGTGAGGAGCATTACAATCTGATCTCCGCCCTGCACAAATCTGTCCGGGGGTCAGACCCTGATGCCGCGCTTTACTGGTTTGCACGGATGCTGGAGGGCGGCGAAGATCCGCGCTTTCTCGCGCGTCGCATCACCCGGATGGCGGTGGAGGATATCGGCCTCGCCGATCCGCAAGCGCAGGGCGTATGTCTGGAAAGCTGGCAGACCTATGAACGTCTGGGGTCGCCGGAGGGCGAGTTGGCCTTGGCGCAGGCGGTGGTTTACCTCGCACTCGCGCCGAAATCCAACGCGGTTTACACCGCTTACAAGGCGGCTCGGGCGGCAGCAAAGGCCACCGGGTCCGAACCGCCGCCCAAGCACATCCTCAACGCACCGACCAGGCTGATGAAAGACATCGGCTATGGCGCGGGCTATGCGTACGACCATAATGCGGAAGATGGCTTTTCCGGGCAGGACTACTTTCCCGAAACCATGAAACGGCCGGTGTGGTATCTGCCCGAAGAACGTGGATTCGAGCGCGAGTTGAAAAAGCGGTCGGAGTATTTCGCCAAGTTGCGCGCCAAGCGGCAGGGCGGCTGACAGCCTGCAAAACAACGGCGGCAGGTTGACAATCCGGGCCAGCGGGCACAGAGAAGCGCAATGATAATGACCCTTTTCCAGGTAGCCCTTGGCGGTGCCATTGGCAGTGCTGCGCGTCACCTTTCCAACGTCTCGGCGATGCGGCTGTTCGGCCCCGGGTTTCCGGTGGCAACGCTGTGCGTCAACATCCTCGGCTGTTTTCTGATGGGCGTGTTGGTTGTGGTGCTGGCGCAAAAAGGGGTGCGGGCCGCACCCTTCGTGATGACCGGCATCCTTGGCGGATTTACCACCTTCAGCGCCTTTGCGCTGGACAGCTTCACACTTTATGAACGCGGGCAGGTGGCTTTGGCCGGTGCCTATCTGGCCGGGTCGGTCATCCTTTCCATCGGCGCGCTGGTCGCCGGAGTTTTGACCACGCGGGGACTGCTGGCATGAGCAACGTAATGATCCTGACGGTGTCCGAGGAAGACGGTGAACAGCGGCTGGACCGCTGGTTCAAGCGCCGTTTCCCGCATCTGACGCAGGGCGCTGTGGAAAAGCTGTGCCGCACGGGGCAGGTTCGGGTTGACTCGGCCCGCGCCAAGGCGTCGGACCGCGTGGCTCCCGGCATGGAGATCCGCGTACCACCACTGCCCGCCGCCGACACGCCATCACGTTCCACGGGTGGCCGGGTGACGGAAGCCGACGCCAAGATGATCCAGAACTGCGTGATCTTCCGCGACGATCATATGATCGTGCTGAACAAGCCGCCGGGTCTGCCGTCACAAGGCGGATCGGGGCAGGGCGACCGGCATGTGGACGGCCTGACCGAGGCGCTGAAGTTCGGCTACAAGGAACGGCCAAAGCTGGTGCACCGGCTGGACAAGGATACGTCCGGCGTTCTGATCCTTGCGCGCACCGACCGGGTGGCGCGGGCCTTGTCCGAGGCGTTCCGACACCGCAACACGCGCAAGATCTACTGGGCGGCGGTGGCAGGTGTGCCGCATCCGCGCCAAGGGTCGATCAAATACGGGCTGATGAAGGCTCCGGGCCATGGGCGTGGCGGCGAAGGCGAAAAGATGATCTGCATCCACCCCGCCAAGATGGCCGAACATCCGGATGCCAAACGCGCGCAGACCGATTATTTCACGCTGTGGTTTCTGGGCAGCCGCCTGTCGTGGATGGCGCTGTCGCCGATCACCGGGCGCACCCACCAATTGCGCGCGCATATGTCCGAGATGGGGCATCCGATTATCGGCGATGGCAAATACGGCGGCTCGGGGCAGGAAAACCTAGGCGATGGCTGGGGGGCCGGCATGGGTGGCGAGATCAGCCGCAAGCTGCATCTGCACGCCCGCAGCCTGACGGTGGAGCATCCGATTACCAAGGCGATGGTTACATTTACCGCGCCCTTGCCGGATCATATGGCAAAGACCTGGGCCCAGCTTGACTGGAACCCCAAGGACGTCCCCGCCGACCCGTTTTCGCCTGGTAGCTGATCGGTCTGCATGATGTCGGGTTGGGTGGCAAAACGGTTCTGGACGGCGGCAGTGGCCGAACCCTGTGAGGGCGGCTTTACTGTCCGCCTCGATGGTCGGGCGGTAAAGACCCCGGCGCGGACCCCGCTGGTGGTGCCAACGCTGGCCATGGCACAGGCAATTGCCGATGAATGGCAGGCGCAAGACGGCAAGGTCAAGCCTGAAACCATGCCTTGCACCCGCAGCGCAAATTCGGCGCTGGACAAGGTATCTCCGCAATTTACCGAAGTGGCGGGTCTGCTTGCAGCCTATGGCGCGACAGACCTGTTGTGTTATCGCGCCGTGTCCCCGGCGGCGCTGACAATGCGGCAGGCCGTGGCCTGGGATCCGCTGCTGGAGTGGGCCGCCGAAGCCATGGGCGCGCCGCTGGTGGTCACTCATGGCATCGTGCCGATAGCGCAGCCAGACAGTAGCCTTGCCGCCCTGACGGCGTTCGTGCAGCGCCAAAGCGCGTTCCATCTGGCGGGGTTTCACGACCTCGTGGCGATTTCGGGTTCGCTGGTGCTTGCGCTTGCGGTCACGCAGGGGCGGCTGTCGGCGCAGGAGGCATGGGCCCTGTCGCGCATCGACGAAACCTGGCAGGCCGAGCTTTGGGGCACGGATGACGAAGCGGCCGAATCCGAAGCGGTCCGGCACGGCGGTTTGCTTCATGCCGGGCGATTCTATGGATTGTGCGGGTAACAATCTTGCCGAAACCACAGGGCATCGGGCGCCATCTTGCGCAAGAAACCGCCCAAACCAATGATATCGCATAAAAATTCATCGCCCCGTTCGTTTGTCTTGACGTTGCAAAGCGCTTCGGACGAAACTGACGAACGCTGGAGGGAAAAAGCCTTCATAAATGGCGCTCTCGCTTGAGAGCTGCAAAAAAAACCGCCTGAAATCGGGCGGGCAATCAGGAAGAGGTACGCATGAAAAAATCCGTTTTTCTTGGCACGCTGACAGTCGCGGGCCTTGTTGCCGGCGCGGTGTCGGCTGCGACACTTGACGATGTGAAGGCTCGTGGCGAGCTGATCTGCGGCACGAACACCGGTCTGACCGGTTTTGCTGCTCCGGATGCAAATGGCGTCTATCAGGGTTTTGACGTTGCCGTGTGCAAGGCGCTGGCAGCCGCAATTCTTGGCGACGCGTCGAAGGTGAAGTATGTTCCAACCACGGGTGAAACCCGTTTCACCGCGCTGGCTTCGGGCGAGGTGGACCTTCTGGTGCGCAACTCGACCTGGACCTACTCGCGCGACACCGACCTCAAGCTCGATTTCGTGGCCGTCAACTACTATGACGGTCAGGGCTTCATGGTGAAGAAAGAACTCGGCGTGTCTTCGGCCAAGGAACTGGATGGCGCGACGATCTGCATCCAGACCGGCACGACGACAGAGTTGAACCTTGCCGACTTCTTCAAGGAAAACAACATCACCTACACGCCGGTCACCGTGGCTGACGACAGCGAAGCACAGCGCCAGTACACCGCCGGCGCTTGCGATGCCTTCACAACCGATGCATCGGGCCTTGCCGCCACACGCGCCACGCTGGCGGATGCCGGCAACCACATCATCCTGCCCGAGATCATCTCGAAAGAGCCGCTCGGCCCGGTCGTTCGCCATGGCGACAACAACTGGGGCGATGTTGTGCGCTGGACCTTCTATGCATTGGTTGCCGCCGAAGAACTCGGCATTACCGCAGCCAACGTCGAAGAAATCGCGACAACCAGCACCAACCCCGAAGTCAAGCGTCTGCTCGGCACCGAAGGTGACATGGGCGCGATGATTGGTCTGGACAAAGACTGGGCGAAACGTGCGATTGCCGTTTCCGGCAATTACGGCGAGATTTTTTCCGCAAACATTGGCGAGGCCACCTCGATCGGTCTTGCCCGTGGCCTGAACGCACTGTGGACGCAAGGCGGCCTGATGTACGCCCCGCCGTTCCGTTAATCCGACCAACCGGGCGCGCAGGCAACTGCGCGCCCGATGTTCCATACCGCGACACTAAAAACACGACCAGTTTGCAAAAGCATCACGCTTTTCAACCACGGCAAAAGCCGGGACGGCAAACAGGCATGGGGGTATTTTGATGGCGATCGTCGCTGACGTGCCGAAAGATGGCTTTCGGTTTAGCATGCTTATCTACGACACGCGGTTCCGGTCGATCACAATACAGCTGATCGTGCTGATCCTGTTCCTTCTGGGCGTGGCCTGGCTCGTGAACAACACAATCGAAAACCTTGCAGCCAAAGACAAGGATATCAACTTTGGCTTTCTTTGGAACCGTGCGGGCTATGATATTGGCCAGACACTGGTGCCATATACCAACGACAGCAGTCACATCCGTGCCGCGTTGGTTGGTCTGGTCAACACATTGGTGCTGGCGTTCTTCGGTTGCATCTTTGCCACCCTGCTGGGGGTTTTTGCGGGCGTTTTGCGGCTGTCGAACAACTGGATCGTGGCGCGGCTGATGACGATCTACGTCGAGATTTTTCGCAACATCCCGTTGTTGCTGTGGATTATTCTCGTTTATGTCGTGCTGTCCGAAACGCTGCCAAGTACGGCCGATTTCCGCAACAGCATCACGCTTGTCGCCGACGGTCAGCCCGCCATCGCGTCGATGAGCTTTGGCGACACTGTGGCCCTGACCAATCAGGGTCTGAACCTGCCCGCACCGTTTTTTTCGCGTGGCTTCGGGGCCATCGGGCTAGGCGATTTTTCGATCAACCTGAGCTTTCTGGTTGTTCTGGTTGTTGTTGCAGCGTCGTTCTTTGCCAACCACATGCTGCGTAGCAAAGCCCGCGCCGTGCAGGAGGCTACTGGCGAACGTCCCGTGACCTGGTGGAAAAGCCTGCTCATCCTGTTCGTCCCCATCGCTATCGTATGCACAGCCTTTGGCTTGTCGTTCGAACTTCCTGTGTTTGGCAGGTTCAACTTTGCCGGCGGCATCAGCATTGATCACGCATTCACGGCAATGCTTGTCGCGCTGTCGCTTTATACAGGCGCTTTCATCGCTGAAGCGGTGCGTTCCGGCATCATGGCAATCTCGCGCGGGCAATCGGAAGCGGCCTTTGCGCTTGGCCTGCAACCCGGGCGCACCATGAAACTGATCGTGTTGCCGCAGGCGCTGCGCATCATCATCCCACCGCTGATCTCGCAATATTTGAACCTGACCAAGAACACGTCTCTGGGTATCGCGGTCAGCTATCTGGACCTTCGTGGCACGCTTGGCGGCATCACCTTGAACCAGACCGGACGCGAGCTGGAGTGCATGTTGTTGATGATGCTGATTTATCTGATCATAAGTTTGATCATTTCGTCACTGATGAACATGTTCAACACAGCCGTCAAACTGAAGGAGCGTTGAGATGAGCGAGATCCACGCCCAAACCGTTCTCTATGTACGTGACACCATGTTGCCGCAGGAACTGCCGCCCGCATCCCAGCGAGGAGCGGTCAAATGGATGCGCGAGAACCTGTTTTCCAGCGCGTTGAACATGATTTTGACCTTTCTGGCAGTTCTGGTGGTATTTTTGATCCTGCGCGCATCCTTGCCGTGGTGGTTGAATTCGGTCTGGGATGCCAATTCGCTGGCCGAGTGCCGCGCCGCCGTGCTTGCGAAAGCGGGCGAAGGCGCGACGGGGGCCTGTTGGGCGGTGATCCGCGAACGCTGGCACCAGTTCCTGTTCGGTTTCTACCCGCGCGCGCTTTATTGGCGCCCGGTACTTGCATTCGCGCTGCTGTTCGTGGCGCTGGCCCCGGTGCTGTTCGGCGATAACGGGCGAAAACGCCTGATCTTGCTGTCTGTTGTCATTACAGCGCTGGTGCTGGCTCTGATCGGTGTTGGCACTGATATGGCGCATGTGTTGTTCGCGGTCGCTGCGATGGCCGGGATCATTGCACTGTCACATCTTGCACCGGCCA
>Ga0105050_10003557_pt1 | contig 21453 bp, 16 predicted proteins | sample FRY01_FD_78088 | JGI IMG/M metagenome (GOLD analysis project Ga0105050, IMG submission 78088) | Freshwater microbial communities from Lake Fryxell liftoff mats and glacier meltwater in Antarctica - FRY-01 | ecosystem: Environmental > Aquatic > Freshwater > Ice > Glacier meltwater ...
CACATCCTCAATCATCTTAGCAACCAGATGCGGTTCAAACGGGACGCAATACGCCTCACCGATGCCCGACACACCGCAGTTGGTCGTCAGTTTGACGAAGACAAAATAGCGCCCACCAAAATGCGGCGGCGGGTTGCCGACGACAAAGGTTTCAATGTCAGTTAGCTTCATCCTTCAAAGCCGTTGATGACTTTGATTTCAAGAAAATCGTGCAAACCCCATTCGCCCCATTCCCGGCCGTTACCGGACTGTTTGTAACCGCCAAAGGGGGACGCATAATCCTGACCCGAACCGTTAATGCTCACGCCGCCTGCGCGCATCCGGCGCGATACACGGCGGGCACGTTCCAGATCGCCGCTTTGTACATAAGCCGCCAGCCCGTAAGGCGTGTCATTGGCTATTTCGATAGCTTCGGCCTCGTCCTTGAACGGGATCATGACCAGAACTGGCCCGAACACTTCTTCCTGCGCAATTTCCATTTTGTTGTGCACGCCGGCAAAGATGGTGGGCTTCACATAATAGCCGCGATTGAACCCATCTGCGCGCCCGGGGCCGCCAGCGACAACCTGCGCACCTTCGTCAATTCCGACCTGAATGAGGCGCTGTATCTTGTCGAACTGCAATTTGCTGACGACTGGCCCAAAATGTGGCCCCTTTTCCATGGGGTCGCCAAGCTTCGCATTTTGAGCGGTGCGCGCAGCGATTTCCACTGCGGCTTCATAGGCTGATGCCTCGACCAGCATCCGCGTCGGCGCGTTGCAAGATTGCCCGGCATTTTCAAAGCAGTGCAGCACGCCCCGCTTCACCGACGCCTCCAGATCGGAATCGGCAAAAACAATATTGGCAGATTTGCCACCTAGTTCCTGCGACACGCGCTTTACGGTGTCGGCAGCAGATTTCGCAACCTGAATGCCAGCCCGCGTTGAACCAGTGAAAGAGATCATGTCGACCTCCGGATGGCTCGTCAACGCATCGCCGATGGCGGGGCCAGTGCCATGCACCATGTTGAACACACCCTTGGGGAAGCCCGCCTCATCAATAAATTCAGCGAACAATTGCGCCGACAATGGAGCGATTTCGCTTGGCTTTAGCACCATTGTGCAGCCCGCAATTAATGCAGGACCAATTTTAGCAGCCAGTTGGTTGATTGGCCAATTCCACGGCGTAATAAGAACACAAACACCAATGGGTTCACGCACCAACCGGGCGTTACTTCCAATCGGACGTTCCCATTCCATTTCGCGCGCAGCCACAACCGTAGCTTTCAAATGGCCTGGGCCACATTCCGCCTGCGCGTTGTATGACAAATCATACGGTGCGCCCATTTCGGTGGAGATAGCAGTGACCATTTCGTCATAGCGCCGTTCGAAAATCGCGATCAATTTTTCAACCAACGCAATGCGATGGTCGAGCGTAGTCGCTGCATAGCCATCAAACGCAGCCCGCGCTGCATGTACCGCCAAATCCACATCGTCGTGCCCGCAAACGGCAACAATAGCGCACACTTCCTCTGTTGCCGGGTTGACCGCTTCAACGGTCGCAGTCGAGGTCGCGGGCAGAACCCACGCCCCTGCTATATAAGAACTCAACGGCAAATTAGGCATATCCCACGGCTCTTTTCTGATCTTCAATGATGTATTTTTCGGCTCGCCAATAATGCCACGCTGCCCAAAAACCTGTGGGCGCCAGAAACAGCAGTGCCAAGCGAAGGGAAGCAGCGTCAGCGCCGTCTGGGCCGGCAAAATAATCGCTTAACAACCCTACGCCTTGCGGCGCGATTATCAAGTTGAACACATTGGCGATGACCAATGAAATGGCAATAAACATCGCCCGCATTTTTGGTGGTGCGAGGTTTTGCGCAAGCGAAAAGGCAGGACCGATGTAAAAATAAATGGCTGGAATAAACAACCACCACATCACGGTCGCAAGACTGAGCGAGTCGGTCCAATATGCGATAATCGAAGGCACCGTGGCTATCGCTGTCACAACGCTAAGCAACCGCAATATCTTCCGCGGATCGGTAAAAGCAGGACGGGCAACAAGCCATGCGGTAAAGAGTGATGCAGCGATGCCCATCACCAGATGGATCGGACCCACTACAGCACCCGCTTCTCCTACATCCAGTCCATAGCTCCGCTGAATGAAGGTTGGCGTAAACCACATGAGCCCCCATCCCCAAAAGGCAGAGAGGCCGCTACCCATCATCGCATGCACAGCCGCCTTTTGTGACCACAGAAATTTCAGCGTTTCGCGGATGGGCGGGGCTGCCTGATCCGATACGGCATCAAGTCGTCCGCGCACGGGTTCTTTAACCGTGAGAAAGACGACTAGCGCAAGAATTATCCCCGGAATACCCAAGACGAAAAAGGCAGACCGCCACCCGTATTCAGCGGCAACAGCGCCCGCCATATCAGCACCCAGCCATGCTCCAATGGGGGCACCTAACGCAAATATAGTCATCGCCATGGCACGGCGACTGGCCGGAAAATAGTCTGCGACAATCGAATTGCTTGAAGGCGTGCCGCCTGCTTCGCCAATCCCAACGCCAATCCGCGCCAGCAGCAGCTGCGTATACCCTTGTGACATGCCGCATAAAGCCGTCATCGCCGACCAAACTGCGATGGAGACCGCAAGCAAATTCTTACGATTATAGCGATCTGCAATCCACGACAGCGGGATACCCATGGTGACATAAAACAGCGCAAGCGAAACACCGGTTAAAAATGCGACGCCGCTATCCGTTAGGTTGAGCTCAAGCCGGATGGGTTCAAGTACTGTCGACATCACATAACGGTCAGCGATGTTCATCGTATAGGCGAGCATCATGATTATCAGGACATACCAACGCTGCCCTAAGGTAGATACTTCATCGGCATTTACCGGTGTGGTCGGTACGCTGCTCGCCATAGTTACTTCCCCCTCAGGTTGCGGCCAAGTCTGGCCCTAATTTACTGCGGAGCGGATTCAGAAAATTGCTGAAATTCTCCCACTGATCCACTCCGCTTTTGAAAATGGGTTGTCGCACCTGTTCGGAGCTTGCTGTGCGCACCGCACGCTCGGTCTGGTGGAAATTAAGGCAAGCCGCTTCAAAAGGAAGCTCGCAATATTCGAGCAAACGTCGGACCTGTGTTTCGAGATCAGCAACGACGTCCTCATAGCGCACACGCAATATTTTGCCCGGCAACACGTTATCCCAGTGGTCCATGAGCGACACATAATCGGTATAATATTGACCCACTTCTTCAAGCCCGTAGGTAAATTCCTGACCCTCGGCGAAGAGCTGCTTAAATCCGCTGAAACAGCAGCCCATGGCGCCACGGCGCGCATCGATGATTTTGGCATTTGGCAAAATCATATGAATGAGGCCGATGTGACGGAAATTATTCGGCATTTTATCAATAAAATATGCCCTGCCCTGCTTTCGGTATACGCGCGTGTCACGAATGAATTCTTCGCCAAAGCGGGCAACATCCTCGTGTGTCAAATCCGCCAAGTTGGCTGGGTATTCTGGTTCCTCACCAACGACCCTCTGCCGATCGAGCCGGAAGGCGAGTGCAAAAATATTTGGGAGCTCCATCGTCCCCTCAACCTGACTGTGCGAGGCAAGGATTTGTTCAAGCAGTGTAGACCCCGCACGCGGGAGCCCAACGATGAAAATCGGGTCACTAGCCGGACAGCCTGCCCCGGTAAATTTTCCTAACAGGTCAGCAGTCACCAATTCGCGTTGAAGCTGCATTTCGTTCGAAAGCCTGCTCGGATCATATTTCAGCTCCTCACGTTTCAGTCGATTGCCCAACTCATAATATTCGAACGAAGCGCCATATTCGCTGCGGTCTTCCAACGCTTTGCCCAGCGCAAAACACAGGTGATACCGGTCATCAAGCGCCGTCATCGGAGATGCCTGTCGCTCTTGCATCTGCGCAATTTCCGAATCGTCGAACCGGTACGTTTTCAGGTTAGCCAAGCTCCAATAGGCATCCCCGCAGTCCGGCCGCACCTCATAGGCACGGCGATAGGCGGCTATTGCATCATTTTGCCGTCCAACGGTTTTCAGCGCATGGCCATAGGTCAGATTTATGCCCGGGTTATTGGGCATCGACCCAAGCAAAGCCTCATAAATTAGCATCGCTTCGTCGAAGTTGCCGATCGCCAGATTTTCGTTGGCGTACAACATTTCAAATTCTGGATTACCCGGTTCTTTTTCGCGCAGTTCTGACGCTTCGCTGAGCGCCAATTCAAACTTTTGGCGCTTACGCAACACTTTGACATAATCAAAATGCGCGCTGACATTGTCGGGGGCCAGAACCTTGCAGGACTCGAGCAGAAACTCTGCTTCGTCATAGGCGTTAAACTTCATGCCGATGTCGGCAAGCAACCGCATAGCCTCAACATTGTGGCCGTTGCGTTGCAGAAAGGCACGACACAACTGCTCGGCTTTATAGATCCGCCCTTCCTGAACAAAACTGGCGACGCTTAACAACTCAGGCGGAAGCGCAGACAGATGCGCATATTGTGCATGCGCAAAATTAGCGGGGGTCTCCCGCCCGGCTGCATCGTGCAATTCTGATAGAAAGCGCCAGCTTGCCGCGAGCGCACCGTTATGCGTCACGGCACGTTGATATGCGGCGACTGCCTCTTCGGCACGACGAGTATCGCGAAAGCAATGTCCGCGCTCTTGCCATGCACGACCGTAACTGGGGTCGATGGCAATAAGTCGGTCCAAAGTGACCATCGCTGATGGAATTTGACGCCGCATGCGTTGAGTGACTGCAAGCGTGTACAGTGCGTCGATGTTATCTGGCGAAATCGAAAGTAATCGCGCGCACAACGCCTCGGCTTCTTCAAAACGCGCACTTTGCAAATGCGATCGTGCCTCGCGTAACATGGCATCGATTGTCTCTGGCAAGGCCTGAGCCGAATTTGTCACGAATTCTCCTATTTTGTGACGAACGCTTGCCGGAATACTGCCGCACTTAGTGAGCTAGATGCAATGCCGAAATGGACGTGCGGCAGGGCACCGCACAATTGCGGATGCCCTGCCGTTTTACTTATATCCTGTAAGAGAAACGCAGGCCAATGGTGCGCGGACGCGATGTCGTTGTCCGAAGTTCACCATCATTCCCGCTCTTGTACAGTTCGGGACGCTCGTCAGTCAGGTTTTCACCGAACACTTCAAGCCGCCACTCATCCTTCGATACGCCGAATGAGGCCCCCGCCGTGGTGTAAGAACCAAGGTTTTGCGCTGCCTTAATCGGAACAATCACATCACCTGGACGGACAGTTACGCCGTTATACGTGACAGGAATTGCCGCCGCATAGCCAAGGGTCGGGTTGGACGATTGGTAACGAATATCGACATTGTCGATGACGTCAGAGATGCTCTTGCCAACATAATGCAGGCCAATTTGGGCAAATGGCGTAAGGCCAGAGGACAGTTCCTTTTCCCAATGCAAACGGGCATTGAACTGGAATTTGGGGCTTAACGCTAACGGGCCACCCAATGGGCGAAGCACAGTTGTGTTTCTCCGGTATTTTGTCAGTTCGGAGTCATTGAACGAAAATGCACTGTTGAACGTCAGTTCCGGCGTTGTGCGCCACGTTACATCGCCCTCAAGTCCTCTGATCCTTGCATCAACCAAGTTCGTGGTAAATGTCTGGTTTGAGATATTCTGATCAAAAACGGTGATCTGAATGTTGCTCCAGTCGATCTGATACGCTGCGAAGTTAACCTGAAGACGACGGTCAAGCAGGGAAAATTTACCGCCAACTTCGTAATTTTGTACCTTGTCCGGAACGTAAGTACCGAGACGGACAAAGTCTGCATTGGTGGGGCAAATCGCACTTGGCACACGGCAAGGACGCCGGTTAAAACCACCCGGACGGAAACCATCCGAATAGGTCGCGTAAATCAGCGAAGCCTCATTAAGTCGATATGTCAGGTTGGCCTTATACAGGACGCCCGTATATTTGGCGGGTGATGCGTCGGCATAGAGAACGTTCAGGTTGGCGCTCACATTGTATAGCGACACCGGAGTAGCTGCTGGCGAATATGTTCCAGTAGTGGCGTTATAGACCCCTCTCGCGCCGCCAAAGCTGCCATTTGACGACCCGTTAATTGAAGCCTTTTCGTTATAATAACGAAGGCCGCCGGTGAGTATCAGCTTATCAGGAACAATATCGAACGAAGCTTCGCCATAAGCGGCAAACTGCCGATCCTTGCGCTGGATATCGTTGAAAAATCCAACTTTTACCGGGCGAATGCTTGTATCGTTAGCATTTACCGAAGTGTTTGGCGCTCGACGGTAGATGAAGCCCGCGGCCTCTTGCAGATATGACCAGTCGGTATTGTCGAACAATTTGTTATCGTCATAGAACAGGCCAAAGGTACCGCGAAGCCGCTGGTCGGCGGGCGTTGTAACGCGGAATTCGTGAGTCATACGCTCGGTGCGGTTGCGAACCTGATAGCTTTTGCTTGGAGCATAGCACGTGTTGCCAATGTTCCCGTTGTAAGCTGCAGTGTAATAAACACCGCGGTCACACTCATAATAAGGCAAATAAAGCCCGATATTTGAATAACCGGCATAATCAGCAACTTGCGTTGCGCGGTGCTTCATAAACGAACCTGTGTAGATCAGATCGAGCGCACCCAGGCGGCCGTTCACGCCCCACGTTGAGAGGCTTACGCGATCCTTAAGTGAGTTATCGTTGAATTTGGTAACCTTGAGGTCACCAACGTCAGGCTCGAAGTCGAACACACCATCGGTATCAAGTTCTTGGCGTACGTGCATGAGGTCGACAGACCAGTCGTCAGTGACGTTCCAGGTCAGCGCAATGCGGCCACCGCGGTAGGTTGCGTCGTTGTAATTATCTTCGACGAAAGCATCGTTGTTAATGGTCTGACGGGTCGGCGCGCGATAGAGGCTTCCCGTGCAATTTGGAACTGCGGTGGTTGCAGTAGCTTGGCACGACTGAATTGCTCGCATGACCAATAATGGATTGCCCGTTGGCAATTTGCCGGCGACGCCTACGTTGCCGTTGAATGGCATCTGGAAGGTTCCAGCAACATTGTCGATATAACCGCCCTGCCGGTCGGTGTAAAACACAGCGCGGATTGCCAGCTTATCTGTGACGATCGGGATGTTGATGAACGCGTCCCCAGCAACGCTCTCCTCGCCGCCCTTGGTAAAGGCGTAGCTAGAGTTAAAACCGGCCTGAAACTCGCTCATGTTCGGCTTATTGGTAATGTAGCGGACGGCGCCGCCCATCGCACTTGCGCCGAAAAGAGTGCCCTGCGGACCCGCCAACACTTCGACGCGCTGGAGATCAACGGCATACAGATCGAGATTACGCCCAACAAGCGATGCCGGTGCGTCGTTAATATAGAGCGCCACGGTAGGCTGCGCGCCAGCGGTACCGGCAATCTGCAGACCCGGCGAATCAGTCGAAAGGCCGCGGATGAAAATTGAAGATGCGCCGGGACCGCGCGAAGCAGAGCGCACATTAGGCAGATATTCGATCAGCTTATCAAACTTGGTGATGTTCAGTTCGCTTAACGTGTCACCGCCTAAAGCGGTAACTGCAAGCGGAACCCGATTGGCCGATTCTTCGCGTCTTGTCGCTGTCACAACAATATCGGCGATGCCGCGGTCTTTTTCTTCAGCTGCTTGTTGCGCGAATGCCGGATCAACTCCGGCACCAAACGACGCAAGAACGAGCGCCGCAGTCGAAATTTTAAGATAAGCTTTCAATTCTTGTCCCCCTCAACCATCCCCCGTCACTGGGGGCTCCACTTCTCCGTCAAGTAGAGTGAAACTGCAGCCCCCCGCAAACAACTGACCAAATTTTGGTCATTGGTAAAAGAAATTCTTCAATCGATTACATCATCTACATGTCGCGATTAGAAGACCTAATATAAGGCAGAACCCGGTGGTTAGTGTCGAATATGGAGTCTAGGCGAGCCAGCGACTTAACGGGAATAGGGATTGAAGATGCAAACGGGGGCCGATTTTGTTTTATTGATAGCCTGCGAGGACCGGAAAGGCATCGTTGCGGCGGTCGCCAACTCGATTGCGAGCCAGAATTGTAACATCGTGGAAAGTTCGCAATATGGCGATGCAAGCACTGGCCGTTTCTTTATGCGGGTAGCTATCTCCTGCCCCTGTGAGACGACGCATGAAAGCTTTAGTGCGGCATTCATGCCTGTTGCGACTGCGTTTCGGTTAGACTGGCGCATTCACGACTTACGCAAAAAACTCCGCGCCATGATCATGGTCAGCCAGGGCGGTCATTGCTTGAATGACCTTCTATACCGAACATCGACAAACCGGCTGCCGATGAAAGTCACAAGCATCATATCCAATCATCTGAACTGGAAGCGCCGCGCAGAGCATGAGGAAATCGCTTTTCACCATTTGCCTATCACGCCAGAAACAAAGTTGGTCCAAGAGGCTGCATTGCTGGCGATGGTTGAAGAACAGCAGGTTGATCTGATAATTCTCGCTCGGTACATGCAAGTGCTGTCCGACGAACTCTGCCGCAAACTCAATGGCCGGGTGATTAACATTCACCACAGCTTTCTGCCGGGCTTCAAAGGTTCGAAACCTTATCATCGGGCGTATGAACGGGGTGTCAAAATGGTCGGCGCCACAGCGCATTATGTTACCGCCGATCTCGACGAAGGTCCGATCATCACGCAGGACGTTTCAATTGTGGACCATGCTGACACCGTCGATGATTTAATCGCCCAAGGCCAAGACACCGAAAGCCGGGTGCTTGCACGCGCGGTGAAGCTCCATCTGGAACATCGCGTGATGCTGAATGGCAACCGCACCATTGTGTTTAAATAAAGTTCGCGCAAATCAAATAGAAGTTAAGGATCCCTGCCATGAAGACCCGCGCTGCCGTTGCATTTGAAGCCAAAAAGCCGTTGGAAATTGTCGAGTTGGATTTGGAAGGTCCAAAGGCAGGCGAAGTGCTGGTTGAGATCATGGCAACCGGTATTTGCCACACTGATGCCTACACGCTCGACGGTTTCGACAGTGAGGGAATCTTTCCAAGCGTTCTTGGACATGAGGGCGCAGGCGTTGTCCGCGAAGTCGGCCCCGGCGTCACCAGCGTAAGCGCAGGCGATCATGTGATTCCACTGTACACGCCGGAATGTCGCCAATGCAAAAGCTGCCTTTCTGGCAAAACCAACCTGTGCACCGCGATCCGCGCCACACAGGGCAAGGGCTTGATGCCCGATGGTACAAGTCGCTTCAGCTATAAAGGCCAGACCATTTTCCATTATATGGGCTGCTCAACCTTTTCGAACTTCACGGTGCTTCCTGAAATCGCGGTTGCCAAAATCCGTGAAGACGCGCCTTTTCAGTCAAGCTGCTACATCGGTTGCGGTGTCACGACAGGTGTAGGCGCAGTGATCAACACGGCAAAGGTGCAGGTTGGTGACACTGTTGTTGTTTTTGGTCTTGGCGGCATTGGCCTGAACGTCCTTCAAGGCGCGCGCCTTGCAGGTGCTGGAATGATTATTGGTGTGGATATCAACCCCGATCGCGAGGAATGGGGCCGCAAATTCGGCATGACCGCGTTCCTCAATTCCAGGGGCATGAGCCGCGAGGATGTGGTCGCCAAGATCGTGCAGATGACCGACGGCGGCGCGGATTATACGTTTGATGCAACGGGTAACACTGAGGTCATGCGCACTGCGCTCGAGGCCTGCCACCGCGGCTGGGGCACAAGCATCATCATCGGTGTGGCCGAAGCAGGTAAGGAAATCGCGACGCGTCCATTCCAGCTTGTGACTGGCCGCAACTGGCGTGGGACCGCCTTTGGTGGCGCCAAGGGCCGAACTGACGTGCCAAAGATTGTGGACATGTACATGACTGGCAAAATCGAGATTGACCCGATGATAACACATGTCATGGGTCTGGAAGACATTAACAAGGCTTTCGATCTGATGCATGCAGGCACAAGTATCCGCAGCGTCGTGGTGTTCTGAATGGTGTCAATCGCGGACATCTTGACCGAGCATAAAGACAGAGAAGGTCCACTCTTGCCAGTTCTGCACGATGTGCAAAAACAGTTTGGCCATGTCAGCGAAGACGCCATTCGCGAGATTGCAGATGTATTAAACCTGACGCGCGCAGACGTGTACGGCGTCGTCAGCTTCTATCACGACTTCCGCAAAGAACCCGAAGCTAGACCCGTTCTAAAATTATGCCGGGCCGAAGCCTGCAAGTCGCGGGGTGTAGAGGCACTGGTTCCGCTCGCCGAGAGCCAAAACCGTATAAAAATAGAGGCTGTTTACTGCCTTGGACTATGTTCGGTTGGTCCATCTGCAATGGTTGGCGACAAGGTCTATGCGCGTTTGGACAGTGCGCGGCTTAGAACATTATTGGAGGCTATGTGATCGTCCGGATATCCGATGATGCGGTGGCAATCGCTTGCGGCGCTGACGATGTTGCGGCTGCTTTCATTACAGCGGGCGTTGCAGTCGAGCGTGTTTCCAGTTGGGGCATGCAATGGCTCGAGCCGTTGGTCGAAATCGACGGTGTTGGCTTTGGTCCGGTGTCTGTCGATCAGGTTCCGGCGATTATCAACGGGTCTGCTCCATCCGTGGGTCGTATAGAAGAACATCCCTTTATCGCCAATCAGACGCGCCTTACTTTTGCGCGTGCAGGTAAAACCCGCCCGCTTTCGCTAGACGATTATTACGCATCGGAAGGCTGGCTTGGGCTTGCAAAAGCTCACGAAATGGGTGCCGAAGCAACTATTGCCACCGTCACGACATCGGGGCTTCGTGGCCGGGGTGGCGCTGGTTTTCCTGCTGGGATAAAGTGGCAGACGGTTGCGCGAGCCGACGGTGACCAGAAATATATTGTTTGTAATGCGGACGAAGGCGACAGTGCGACATTTGCTGACCGAATGGTGATGGAGGGTGATCCCTTCATGTTGATTGAGGGTATGGCGATTGCCGGTTTCGCAGTTGGGGCGGATAAGGGCTATGTTTATATCCGGTCGGAATATCCGCATGCTATCGCCAAGATGGAAGCGGCCATTAAGCTATCATCCCATTTAATTGCGCCATTTGTTATTGAAGTCCGCGTAGGCGCTGGGGCCTATGTTTGCGGCGAGGAAACATCGCTGCTGAATAGCCTTGAGGGCAAACGTGGAGAGGTCCGGGCCAAGCCACCCCTACCCGCGCTTGAAGGCCTGTTTGGCAAGCCTACGATAGTCAACAATGTGCTGACGCTCGCGGCTGTACCATGGATTTTAACGCATGGCGGTGAAGCCTATGCCGAATTCGGTGCAGGCCGATCCAAGGGTACAATGCCAATCCAGATTGCTGGAAATGTAAAGCATGGTGGCCTTTTTGAAGTTGCGTTTGGCATCACGCTTGGCGAACTCGTCAATGATATAGGCGGGGGCACGGCGAGTGGCCGTCCTGTTCGCTGTGTGCAAGTCGGAGGACCGCTGGGCGCGTACATCCCCCCGGCACAGTTTCATCTTCCACTTGATTATGAGGCTTTTGCGGCTGCTGATGCACTGGTCGGCCATGCTGGCATCACTGTTTTCGACGACACCGTCGACATGGCCCAAATGGCCCGCTTTGCGATGGAATTCTGCGCTATTGAAAGCTGCGGAAAATGTACGCCTTGCCGATTGGGAAGCACGCGCGGCATGGAAACGATTGACCAGATTATTGCAGGCAAAAATGTCGAGGAAAATCTCGCGCTCATTGCTGACCTGTCAGAAACTATGAAATTTGGTTCGCTTTGCGCCTTGGGTGGCTTCACGCCTTATCCGGTGATGAGTGCTATCAAGCATTTCCCCGAAGATTTCCGGTGAAAAGGCTCGGCGCGATCATTGCCGGTGGCAAGGCAACGCGCTTTGGCAGCGACAAGGCCGCTGCACTGTTAAACGGGCGCCCGCTAATTGAACATGTTGCCGACGGGTTGCGCAGACAGGTCGACGCGTTGATTGTCTGTGGGCGCCAATGGCCCGGAATGGATTGGATAGAAGACCGCCCATTCCCGGATATGGGCCCGTTGGGGGGACTAAATGCTGCGCTTCAATATGCGCAGCAAAACGGGTTTGACGAGATAATGACAGCTGGTTGTGACGTCGTCCCAGTAGCGAAATTTCCACCCAATTTGAACAATGGACGTGCCGCCTACATTGACGGGCAATATCTATTCGGTTTGTGGCCAGTCGCGCTTGCACCCGTCCTTGAAAAATATCTGCGCGACCAAGATTGTCTCTCGATGCGAAGCTGGATCGAGACGACTGGCGCCCAAGCGGTCAAATCCAGCGATATTTTCCACAACTTCAACACGCCTTCGGAACTCGCGCAATATGCTGCGCAACAATCCACTATTGGTGTAAGGTAGACAGATGACGTATCAGCCGCAAAAGGATTTCGGAACGCCAGCAAGTCGCTCGGACGAAGCGGTTTCGTTGACGATTGACGGCCGCAATGTGACTGTGCCTGCTGGAACAAGCGTCATGCGTGCCGCGGCAGAACAAGGCACCTCCATTCCCAAGTTATGCGCGACGGACAGCGTAAAAAGTTACGGCTCATGTCGCTTGTGCCTTGTGGAAATCGATGGCCGTAGGGGCACGCCGGCAAGTTGCACAACGCCTGTAGAACCGGGCATGGTTGTCCGTACGCAGACCCCGCAACTGGCGAAATTGCGCAAAGGCGTGATGGAACTGTATATTTCCGACCATCCGCTCGATTGTCTAACATGCGCCGCCAACGGAGATTGCGAGTTGCAGGATCAGGCAGGCGCCGTTGGCCTGCGTGATGTTCGCTATGATGTGAAGGCCACGCATTTGGGGCAGGAGAAAGATCACTCCAACCCATATTTCGATTTCGACCCCAGCAAGTGCATTGCCTGCTCACGTTGCATTCGCGCCTGTGACGAGGTGCAGGGAACCCTTGCACTCACGATGGAAGGCAGAGGCTGGGATTCCAAAATATCTGCTGGTCTTGCCAGCGATAATTTTCTGGGTTCGGAGTGCGTTTCGTGCGGTGCGTGTGTGCAAGCCTGTCCAACAGCGACATTAGTCGAGAAAAAAGTGGTCGAGGTCGGCACACCCGAACGCAGCGTCGTCACGACCTGCGCTTATTGCGGCGTTGGTTGCACCTTTCGTGCCGAAATGCGCGGCGAACAATTGGTGCGGATGGTTCCGTATAAGGACGGAAAGGCAAATCGCGGCCATAGCTGCGTCAAGGGCCGGTTTGCCTGGGGCTATGCCCAGCATCAGGAACGCATCCTGAAACCCATGATCCGTCAATCAATCAGCGACCCATGGCGCGAGGTCGAATGGGATGAGGCATTTGCCTACACCGCATCCGAACTGAAGCGGATTAGCGAAAAATATGGCCGCAATGCACTCGGTGGTATCACCTCAAGCCGCTGCACCAATGAAGAAACATTCCTGGTGCAAAAGCTGGTGCGTGCAGGCTTTGGCAATAATAATGTCGATACCTGCGCACGCGTGTGTCATTCGCCAACGGGATATGGCCTTAAAACCACCTTTGGCACGAGCGCGGGCACGCAGGATTTTGACAGCGTGGAAGACAGCGATGTCATCCTGATCATTGGCGCCAACCCCACTGATGGCCACCCCGTTTTTGCAAGCCGGATGAAACGCCGTTTGCGTGGGCAAGACGGACGCCCCGGCGCTAAGCTTATCGTCATCGACCCACGCCGGACCGATATTGTACGTTCACCGCATATCGAGGCGCAGCACCATCTTCCACTCCGTCCCGGCACAAATGTGGCAGTGCTGACCGCAATGGCGCATGTGATCGTAACCGAGGGTTTGGCCGACGAGTCATTTATTCGCGAAAGGTGTGATTGGGATGAATTTAGCCATTGGGCCGAATTCGTTTCGCAGGCGCGCAACAGCCCTGAAAATCTCCAGCCAGTAACGTTGGTCGATGCCAGCGAACTGCGAGCAGCAGCGCGGCTTTATGCCACAGGCGGCAACGGCGCGATCTATTACGGCCTTGGCGTTACGGAACATTCCCAGGGCAGCTCAACCGTTATGGCAATTGCCAACTTGGCGATGGCAACGGGCAACATTGGGCGTCGGGGAGTCGGCGTCAATCCGCTCCGTGGCCAGAACAACGTCCAAGGGGCCTGCGACATGGGCAGCTTCCCGCATGAACTTGCCGGTTATCGTCACATAAGCGACAATGACGCGCGGTCATTGTTTGAAGATGATTGGGGCGTGAAGCTTGATCCCGAACCTGGCCTGCGCATTCCAAACATGCTCGATGCCGCAGTCGACGGTGTATTCAAGGCGCTTTATTGCCAAGGTGAGGATATTCTCCAGTCAGATCCGAACACCGCCCATGTGTCCGCAGGGCTGGCGGCGATGGAGTGTGTTATCGTCCACGATCTGTTCCTTAACGAAACCGCAAACTACGCGCATATCTTCCTGCCTGGGTCCACCTTCCTTGAAAAGAACGGTACGTTCACGAACGCTGAACGCCGCATTCAACCAGTGCGTAAGGTGATGACACCAATGAACGGGTTGGAGGATTGGGAAGTCACGCAGCGGCTGGCGCAAGCGATGGGGCTAAATTGGAACTATAGTCACCCATCCGAAATTATGGACGAGATTGCCCGGTTGACGCCGACCTTTGCAGGCGTATCCTTTGACCGACTGGATGAAGTCGGCTCGTTACAATGGCCCGTGACAGCAGACGCGCCCGACGGTTCGCCTATCATGCACGTCGACGGATTTGTGCGTGGCAAGGGCAAATTTGTTGTGACTGATTATGTCCCGACTGATGAAAAGACTGGACCGCGCTTCCCGTTATTGCTGACGACGGGACGGATATTGTCACAGTATAATGTCGGCGCTCAAACACGGCGTACAGAAAATGTCGCTTGGCATCCTGAGGATTTGCTTGAAATTCACCCGGTGGATGCCGAGGATCGCGGGGTGAAATCCGGCGACTGGGTAAAACTGGCCAGCCGCGCCGGCGAAACCACGTTGCGCGCCACCGTGACGGATCGCGTCGCCCCTGGCGTTGTCTACACAACATTTCACCATGCGGTGACGCAGGCCAATGTTGTCACCACCGACTTCAGTGACTGGGCTACTAATTGCCCGGAATATAAGGTTACTGCGGTCCAGATCAGCGCCTCAAATGGGCCTACCGAGTGGCAAGAAGAATACGAGGCTTTGTCGGCACGCTCGCGCCGCGTGGAAACGGGGATTGCCGCCGAATGAACAGCGTTGAACGGCTGATCCACATGGTCAACCAGATTGCAACCAATCTGGCGACTGACGATGCGCCCGTTGCCGCGGTCGCGGATCATATTCAGCAATTTTGGGACCCGCGAATGAAAAAGATGATTTTTGCGCACGGGACTGATGGCCTGTCTCCAGTTGCTGCTGCCGCTATTAGCTTGCTGGCCGACGCGCAAAATGGCGGTTGAACAGAGCGCAAGGCCTATCCGGTTTTCGGTGCTTAAACCTGATCATGGTTCGACCGAAATAATCGAACGGGCCATCATATCAGAGGCACCGATCGCCATTGAATATAATGGCATTGGCTATGCCGTAATGATGGCAACGCCAATTGATCTTGAAGACTATGCCGTCGGTTTCAGCCTGTCAGAGGGTTTGATCAGACACCCTGGCGAAATTCTGGCCATTGATACGCACCAGGCCGAATTAGGCTGGATATTACGCATTCAGCTACCACAAAAAAACGCGGAGAAAGTCGTCGCGCGCGCGCGTCAGCGCGTTTCCGAAAGCAGTTGCGGCCTATGTGGCATGGACAATCTGGAGGAAGTCATGCGCCGTCTGCCGCCGGTAACCGCGCAGATCGAAGTTGCCGATGCTGCAATTTTCTCGGCGCTGTCCCGTTTGCGGTCACATCAGACGTTAAATGCACAAACAGGTTCCGCACATGCGGCTGCATTCTGCGCGCCCGACGGTGCTATCCTCCTGACGCGCGAGGATGTTGGCCGCCACAATGCGCTTGATAAGTTAATTGGCGCACTTGCCCGCGCGCATATCGACATTTCGGCGGGCTTCATCATTCTGACCGCGCGCTGCAGTCTCGAGCTGGTTCAAAAGACTATCCTCGCCAACTGCCCTGTGCTGGTGACGATTTCGGCCGCGACCGATCTGGCGATCAACATAGCCGAACAATCAGGGCTGCGCTTAATCAGCCTTGCGCGCGCGGACTCGGCACTTGCCGCAGTGCCCCAAATCGGCTGATCAACCAGCTTCGGAACATGGAAATAGCAGGATCACTCAAGTCATCAGCGTGCAACTTCAAATAATATCCATAGCCATCTTCAATGACAGCATCATAAGGCATCACTAGCCGCCCATCGGCAATTTCCTGAGCGAACATATCAATATCGCCCAAAAAGACGCCATTGGCAGCCATGGCATATTGCGCAGCGGCAATCGTGGTATCAAAGGCCAGCCCCCCATGTGTCGTGACGGCCAGCTGGCTTTGCCGAAGATAGGCCGTCCACAAAAGGTCGCGCGGCTCACCATCCAATTTTATATGTAACAGCTCCTCACTTTGCAGAAATGCCTCGAATGACTTGCCGGTGGCGTTAAACGCTACGGCCGGCGAACATAATGGCGCGACGCGAACCATCCAAAGAAGATCGGTAATCCGGTCATCTACGTTGGGCCGGTCATAGGCAATCGCCATATCGAAATCTGTTGATGGCAATCCCGTCACATGCGCACTTGAAACATCGAGGCGGATGTCGGGATGTTCGGCATGAAAATCACGCAGCATCGGCAGGAACAATTGTTGAAGCAGCGACGGCGGTACGTGCAGTCGCAGGGAGCGGCCAGTCACTTCATCATCGCGGATGGAATTCATCGTTTGCTCCAGCCGGTCGAGACATTTGCTCACCACCGGCAGCAATTCCTCGCCTGCCGCCGTGAGCGAAAGCCGCGACGCGTCACGAACGAAAAGCTGCTTGCCAAGCAGTTCTTCTAATCCGCCAACATGTCGGCTCATCGCGCTTTGCGAGACCGACAGTGCTGACGCACCGCCCGTGAAGCTTAAATTCTGTCCCACCGCTTCAAACGCGCGCAAGGCATTCAACGGCAACCAGCGACGGTTGATTGTGCTACGGTTGGATATGGTTTCGGCCTTTCGACGGAGAGCAATTTTACGCTGACACCATAGCCCGACATTTTGACATAGGGCTATGCGAAAATGCGATTTTATTCGATCTCGTATCTGGCCCATTCCCGTTTTGGAGTGATTTGCGTAAAGGCCCAGCCATGGATTTGAAGCGGATAGACGCGCTGTTTAAACAGCGTCGTGAAGGGCATACATTGCCACAGGCTTTGTACACCGAAGCTGACAGCTTTGATTTTGATATGGCGGCGATTTATGGCCAAAGCTGGTTGATGGCCGGCATGGAATGCGAATTACCGAAGGCAGGCAGCTATGTCTCCATGATGGTGGGTAAATGGCCAGTTGTCATCACGCGGGATAAAGAGGGCACCATCCGGGCTTTTCACAACAGTTGCCGCCATCGTGGTTCAATGATCTGCGCGCCAGGCAACGGCACAACACCAAAGCTGGTCTGCCCCTATCATCGTTGGACCTATGATCTTGATGGCTCATTATTCGCAGCGGGCCGGATGGACAGCAATTTCGATAAAAGCGAGCATGGCTTAAAGCCTGTTGCCATTGAATGTATCGCAGGCACGATATTTATTTGTTTGTCAGACACGCCGCCCCCGATCGAAGATTTCAGGTTAAAGCTTACCGAATATGCCGCGCCGCATAACCTGAAGAATGCAAAGCTGGCTTACGAAAGTGTTCTGGTCGAAAACGCCAATTGGAAATTGGTCATGGAAAATGGCCGGGAATGCTATCATTGCAGCACTGGCCATCCCGAGTTGTCAAAAACATTTCCGGTTGGCATGTCGAAGCATTTTGACAGCGGACACGATGCCCGCGTTATCGCTTTCGAAGCCAAGATGGATGCGCTTGGACTGCCGCAGACCCCTGTTGAGGGTGATTACTGGCAAATAGCCCGCTTTGCCTTGAACGAAGGTTGCGTCTCGATATCTAGCGATGGCCAGCATCTATCCAAAAAGCTGATGTGTGAAGCCAACGGCGGCGACATCGGCTCAATGCGCTGGGCAGTTGACCCGCACTGCTTTGCCCATTGCACGGCGGACCATGTTTTCATGTTCAGCGCCATGCCCGTCGGCCCAAGTGAGACACATGTTACGGGCAAATGGTATGTGCATAAGGATGCTGTTGAGGGCGTCGATTATGACGTTGAAAAACTGATTGCGTTGTGGACAATGACCAACCTGGAAGACAAGGCGCTGGCCGAAAACAATCAAATCGGCGTGCACAGTCTTGGCTACACACCCGGCCCATATTCGCAAGAAGCTGAAATGCTCGCACAGCGTTTTACCGATTATTATTGCGACAAGGCGCGCGCATATATTGAAGCCCATGACAAAGGATAAAAACAAGGGGTTGCGTCCCGAAACGCTCGCGGTCGCTCATGGCTATGATCCTGAAATGGGCATGGGATCAGTGAAGCCACCGATTTTCATGACGTCGACGTTCGTCTATCCGACAGCGCAGCATGCAAAAAACGTGCATGAAGCCTATTTTGACGGCACTGGACCATTGGTCGGCGAAACGAACCACATTTACTCGCGGCTTGGCCACCCCGGATTGGACTTTCTGGAAAAGCGGCTCGCCGCCATTGACGGCGCAGAAGAAGCGGTTGCATATTCAAGCGGGATGGCGGCGCAATCAAGCATCGCACTTGCATATGTCCGCCCCGGCGACAGCGTTATCCACGGCCGCCCGATCTACGGCGGTGTCGACATGCTCTACAATGGCATTATGCCGCAATTCGGATCACATGCCGCTGCATATCTGGACGGTACTGACGAAGCCGACGTGCGCGCCGCAGCGCAGGCAGCCATGTCCAAAGGCCCCCTCAAACTTATAATCGCGGAAACACCAGCGAACCCGACTGCCGCATTGGTTGACCTCGACCTGATGGTGCGGATTGCGGACGAGATTGGTGAAAAGCAAGGGCATCGCCCGCTTGTAGTAGTAGACAATACCTTGCTTGGCCCCTTTGCACAGCGGCCAATTGAACATAAAGTCGACCTGTGCATGACCTCGCTCACTAAATATTGCGGTGGACATAGTGACTTGCTCGCAGGCGGAATTACTGGTCGCAAAGAGTTGATCGAACATTTGCGGATGCAGCGCACAACGTGGGGCAACCACCTTGATCCCTATACCGCTTGGTTGGTTCTGCGCTCGTTGGAATCCGTTGCAGTGCGCACCGAACGCGCCATGGACAATGCGCGCGGTGTCGCCGCGTTTTTGCGCAGCCATCCCAAGATTGCGGCTGTAACCTATCTCGGTTTCCTTGAAGAGGGTACTAGGGCCCGCGCGGTTTATGACCGGCAATGCAAGGCAGCAGGCTCGACGTTCTCATTCCATTTGCATGGCGGCGAGGCAGAGGCCTTTCGCATGCTTGACCGCTTACAACTGTTAAAACTGGCCGTCAGCCTTGGCGGTTCGGAGACTTTGATCTGCCATTCGGCAAGCACCACGCATTATGCGGTCGCGCCTGCCCAGCGTTTGGCAGGTGGAATTACCGACGGCACAATCCGACTTTCGGTCGGGCTTGAACATGTAGATGATTTAATTGATGATTTGCGCCAAGCGCTGGAGGCGGTGTGATGGAATTGAATTTTACGGGAACCGATTTATGCGCAATCAATGGCACGCGCAGCGCGCCCGAAGCGCGTTACAACATTGTCGTCATTGGTGCCGGCCCAAGCGGCATTGCAGCTGCCATTGAGGGCGCGGCCAGCGGGGCTTCTGTGCTTCTAGTAGATGAAAACCCAGTGTCCGGTGCCCTCATGGGAAATGACACGCCGCTGTATTTCGGTGGGCGAATGACCGCCGCCACGCAAAATAGCGATCGGATGCTCGAAGCAATTTTCATGAGCATGCCTGATCTTGAAAAGGCAATGGAGTCCGGCGTTGAGCTGCTGTTAGGGACTACCGCTTGGGGTGTGTATCGCAACGGGCCGGGCGTGCAGAGTTTGCCAGACCAAGTCGTTGGCCTTGCTGATTCAGAACGGTCGTGGATGGTTGGTTTCGACCGTATTGTCCTCGCAACGGGCGCACGCGACCTTGCAATTGCATTTCCCGGTTGGAACCAGCCCGGTGTTATGGGGGCGGCCGGCTTGCAGATGCTGTTGTCCCGCTATGGGGCCTTTTCTGGACGCCGCATTCTCGTTTTGGGGTCGCACGACCTTGCGCTCGAAACCGCGCTTCTGGCGCTGGAGCACGGGCTGGAAGTAGCCGCTCTTGTGGAAGTGCGCGATGCCCCGCAAGGCGATGCCGCGCTCGTCGAAAAGATTATGTCGGCTGTCATTGCCATACATTGCGGGCAAAGCATCAAATCCAGCAAGGGTGGCCTTAACGGGATTGAAGCCATCACCCTGACCGACGGAATGGACATTGCCTGCGACACTGTGTGTGTCGCAATTGGCGTTGTACCGTCCATTGAACTTGTGGATGCCATGCATGGTCCAAGGGCGCTAGACCCGGCGCGCGGCGGATATATCCCGGCAGGAGAACCAAACGTCATGGCCGTGGGCACCTGTGCCGGCTTGCCTGACACGGGTTTTGATCATGTTGCCTATCGTATGGATTGGGTGCGGGCGGCTTTGCGCGTAAATGCCCCTGATACGATTATTTGCCAATGTGAAGAAGTAACTCTTGCAGACTTGGTCGGTATCCAGCCGCCAAATTACCTTCCCCGCCCAACGGCGCTTCAAGCGCGATCGCTTGGCACGCTGCTCGACGATGGTCCAGCTAACCCGGATCAAATTAAACGACTGACCCGTTCTGGCATGGGTGTGTGTCAGGGTCGCCGCTGCCGCGATCAGGTGGCGATGATGCTGGCCATTGAATCCGGCACACCATTTGGCACCATCCCGCTTGCGTCACACCGCGCGCCCGTGCGCCCGCTACCGCTAAAGATCTTGGCCGAATGGGATGAGCCAAGCTCCATGGACGCGGCCTGGGATGTTTGGTTTGGCATTCCTACGCAATGGGTGCCCGTCGAAGATATCGGCACAGAATATCAGGATGCACATCGTGAGATGCTCTACACCGGAATGTATAAATGAGCGGCTCTGAAGTCGTCATCGTCGGCGGTGGCGTCACTGGGCTCAGCGCTGGTTGGTGGCTTGCGCGTTCAGGTGTGAAGGTCACGGTGCTCGACAAGTTCATTGTCGGCTGGGAAGCCTCCGGGCGGAATGGTGGCGGTGCCTCTCACTATTCAAGCCCGTTGTTCGATGAAGAACAGCGCATGTGGCCGCAAATGGATGAACTGCTCGGTTACCCTACTGAGCATCAAAAAGGCCGCATCC
>Ga0105050_10003559_pt1 | contig 21447 bp, 39 predicted proteins | sample FRY01_FD_78088 | JGI IMG/M metagenome (GOLD analysis project Ga0105050, IMG submission 78088) | Freshwater microbial communities from Lake Fryxell liftoff mats and glacier meltwater in Antarctica - FRY-01 | ecosystem: Environmental > Aquatic > Freshwater > Ice > Glacier meltwater ...
CGAAATGGACAACATTAAAAACATCAAACTCTGGCTCGACAACGACCAAGAACTCTACAACACCCTGGTCGCCTACGCCAGGAAGTCAAGTAAACCCACCTACAGCGACTTCATCATTGCATCCGGCATGGCACAAAGCAACACCCCTGACGGATACCCCTGGCTATCTGAAGAAGTCACCAAGTCACTAATTGACCTTGACTGGTTCGTAGCCGAACACGCCAACGACTAGGGGAAGCCAAAATGAAAACCCACCACCCAATCGCATACATTCCATCAGACGATAACTATGACTGGTGTGCCGGTTGTGGTTACATAAGCCAAATAGTTTACACAATCAGCCCAGACGGAATAGAACCTATGGAACCCCTCTGCATTGACTGTGCCGAAAAACTAGAGGCATCTGAGTAATACCTCAGCCGGGCAAAAGGAAACCCCCCCGGAACCTACAACCGGGGGGGCAACCTTTGTGGGTCAGGTTATGCCTGAACCAAGTGCTTGACGTGACCAGCGTGAGTCAGTTTGCCATCGAAACGGTAAACGAAACGGTACGCGGTGACATCGTTGGCGAAGTAAGCATCGCTTGAAGTAGCAACCTCAAGTCCTGTCGTCACCAACTTGTAACTTGGGAAGTGACCAAACAACACAGTCTTCTCATCGGTGGCAATATCTGCCATTGCTGGGTTTTCTGTGATGTCGTAGCCGAGCAGACGGTCAGGTCCGCCAACCTGTGGGTCATAAATGTACGCCCCGTTACCATCCTTAAGTTTCCGGATAGCGGCAATCGTGCTTCCGTTAGCCATGAAACCAACACCAGGCATACGGCGAACAGCACCATCGGTGGAGTAAGCCAACTCGATGAGTTCATCAGGAGTGATAGCGGTTGCAGAGGTGGCAGTTACACCAAGCCCGGAAGCAACAACTACACCCTCGGTTTGACTCGAACCCGTACCAACGGTAGCGAGAGAGTTAACCTGGGTACCAATTGCGTTACCAGCCTGCTCAGCAATCGTTGCCTGGATGTTGAATCCGGCATCGTCAAGCAGTTCGTTCGCAATTTTCACGATGAAAGCCTGCTTGTAAGGCTGAAGCAAAACAGAACTGAAGGTTGGCTCCGAGTCGCTGATTGCTCCACCCTCTGCTACCTGAGCGGCAGTAGAGTAAGCGGTCATGGTGGGGATGCGGAGGTCATTGCCAGACGAACGCTGGATAACATCAGCAACATCGAGCATGGGTCCAACTTGACGGGCGAGCAGGTAAACCTGGCTCAGGAAGTCAACGGGAACCGTGTTGGCGGAACCAACAAGGGTGGCGCGCTTTTCAGCGTTGTGCATAAACTCGTGTGAACGAATTTCGCCACGCGAAAGGGCGCGGAAAATTTCTGCGTCATCACGCGACTCAACGGTGGGTACAAATTCACGAGAGGCTTCTGCCGCCTGTGCTTTGCGCTCCTCATTGCGACTTGCAACCTGGATTGCTTCGTCAGCGCTACGAATATCGCCTTCGATGCGGTTTATTTTTTGGAGTTCAGCAGAATCAAGCCCACGACCCTCAGTTTCAGCAGACTCGATTACGTCTCTAATCTGCTCAGTGAGGTTGGCGCGAAGTTCCTGCTGAGACTTAACGAACTCAGACATATTGCTCCTTTAGGATGTTGATAGGGTTTCGTGGCGGTTCCGCTCAACGACTACGGATGACAGAGGTTGACTCACAATTTCATCACCTCTAGTGTAGCGGATTGTTGTGCTATCTTGGGGTAGGTACTTTTCCCCTTCGTACCTTTTGAGGACCCCGGCAGTTTTTGGTTTCTGCCGGGGTCTTTTCTTTTCAAAAAAGTTTGTTAGTCGGGTTGACTTTCGTCATACCTAATGATAAGTTATTACTAACCAAACCGAAAGGAAACCAAAATGATAACCATAATTTCTGAAAAACTTTACAACCAAAACGAGTTGCTTTCAAAAATGAAAATGCTCGCAGATGTTGCTCTTGAAGATAGCGTCATTGACCACGAACAGCACGACCACATCCTCACCACAATCAAGTCAGTCGCACACGACTGGAATCGCTAGAAGGGAAACCAAAATGATAACCACGCAACAACTAGAAGACATATGGTTTACCGTCACAACAGTATTCGTCAAAGAATACGGGGAAGACGGGGAACTATTGTTCACGCTCCGCAAGCCATTCAGTTCAATGCAAGACGCATCAGATTATGCAACCGAATACCACAAGGGTCGAATTGCTTACCCAGGTGGCTCTTACCAACTCATCTTTACCAGAAAGTAGAAACCAAAATGCCAACAATGCTGACAACGCAAGCAATACTAAAACTGGGCGAACTGCCCCAGGTGGGAGAAACCGATGCGGTCAAAGGTGACCTGCCTGCCGTGACTTTTACAATGGGCGCAGGGACATGGGTGCTTTGGGAGTATGACCCAGACCAGCGACTCGGGTTTGGGCTTTGCGACCTGAGCATGGGGTTCCCTGAGATTGGTTATGTGAGCATCAACGAATTATGCGACACAGCAAACTCACTTGGTATGGAATTGTTCTGCGACTTTCGTATTAGTACAAGGTTCGCGGGATATGAAAGCCTCTCGCTGGAAGTTCCTCGGTATTTGGTTGCCTAGAGGCTAGCGAGAACGAGACCCCCGGTCAGGTTGGTTTCCAGCCGGGGGTTTTTCTCGTGAAAAAAGTTGCAGAAAGTTTCTAGCAGAGGTTGACTTTTGTCTGACCTAATGATAGGTTAGTACTAACAAACCAACCGAAAGGAAAAACCAAAATGAGAACCTACACCGAAGCAATGACAGAAGAATACAACTGGATTACCTCAACCAAAAACAAAATGTTTGACGAGGCATATGCATCCGGCAAGGCACTAGAAACCGAACTGCGTGACCTCTACAACCTGGCATCACTTTTTCACGGGGAACTTTACCGGAACGGAAAGTTTGCCGACAACTTCTTCCACATCATGGAAGAACTCAAAGGGGTCCTGGGTGACTACGGACGGGCAATCCGAGGCGAACAACTGCCCGCACACATCCAGGAAATTCTCCGGGAAGAACGCGAAGGCTTCGGCTTCTGCTACTAAACAAAACTGGAGAACCCCCCGGCAATCACACCGGGGGGTTTTTCCTAGCGAGTCTCCGCTGAGTGGGTCACTCGTTTTTCTTTGCTGGGCTGGGCTGGTGGTTCATCCAACGCAACAACCGCACGAGCCATTTCGTCTGCCAGGGCTTTGACGGGACCACTATCGGGGTTCCCTGCCACCTTCAGAATTGCTTCGCGTATCTGTTCTTGTGATGCCATTAGTAACCTTTCAGTAGTTCTAGTTTCTTTTTCTTTAGCGCCAACATATCCAACGAGAGAGGGTCAACCTCTGCCGGGGCTTCCTCTGGTCCTAGAATGTCAAGAACTCGACTGAGCAGGTTTTTATCATCGGCGCTAATTTCCTCACCGTTATCAAGTTTCAGCAACGCATCGGCAAGAGCATCTCCGTCAACATTGGCTCGCTCGGCAACCTTGTCTAAGCCACGAACAGAAGTCGTACCGGCTGTTGATGTGTATGCGGGGAAGGCAACAATGCTGACCTCGTGAAGTTTTACCTCTCGTAGAGTTCGCTCGGTCCCGTTTTCATTCCATTCGTCTCCGCCTTTAGGCACAGAAAAACCAAACGACATTGAATCCACATCTCCGCGCCTCAGCAGTTCAGCGGCATCACGACCAGTTGTGGTGTTGGGTAAGTCTGCAGAAACCCTCAGACCACGGTCATCCTCAGTAAGGCGAAGTGTGCCCGCTCGCCTAGAGCCAAGGATGTCACCCGTGTCGTGGTTCCACAACAACTTTATTTCGTTACGGGTTTTTAGTGACCGCAAAAAAGCACCTGGTGCAATTCGCTCGGTGAATGGTAGCGGTTCGCTCGGCTGGTCAAACATAGCCGCGTAACCCTCAAAGGTCATGCCACCGGCTTCGTCTTCCCTGACCTCAAAGTTCGTAACGTTCATGCGGGTTTCAAGTTTTTGCACAGATGCGCCTTTCGTTCTGCCCTCATTGTCTGCTTCTATTCTAGCAACCACACCATCAGCATGTGCCAGCGTTCGCTTTGCCGAGTCTTTAGACGGACCGGAACCCCACAAAAGGTGGGCTACAACACCGGGCGAGGGATAGTTGTTGTTCCCCGGTTCGGCAGATGGCGAATCCAGGTCAACCAGGTGTCGTGCAATCCAGGCACGAAGCCTCAACCATTTGTCAGCGGTGACATTACCTGATGCCATAGCCCTTGCTTCACGAATTGTTCTTTCCACAAGACCATCACCACCCAAACCCTCGCTGTAGTATTCCAGCCCTCGTCTAGCGGCGGCTCTCATGTAGGCGGGTGGGAAGTTGTCTGGCAGTTCTCGCAAATCCGTCAGCGCCATTAGGTAACCTTATCGCTATACACAGAATTAGGGTCAATTGGGTCAATCTGAGAAACCGGCTGTAACTGTGTCGAAGGCAACCCAATGTGAGGTATTGCAGGAAGGTCGAGGCTGGACAAGACAGCCGATGGGTCAAACCCAACCATGACCAACGACTTTGCCATCTCCACCCGCTCACGCTGAGCCTTGACATGAGACTCGGTAAGGTCAACATTTGCCAGGGGAACCCTGACAACATCCGCAGACCCATCTTCCATAGGGGCAAGGTCTTCCAAGCGCCGAACATCGTTGATTGTGAGAAAGCCGGACTGTAGCCCTGTGCTGTAAGCACTCATGCGAGACTGAATATCAGCCCTAAGCAAACCGTCAAGGTTAAACTTCAGGAAAGCCATTTCGCCACCAGAAGACCTACCCAGCAAAGGCGAAAGCGCGGACTCAATTTTGGTGATGATAGGTCGCAAACCGTGAGTAACCCAGGCAAGATTTGTCTGCTCGACTGAGGCATAAGAATTTGTTCCAGGCAAAGCCAAAAGGTGAGGTGGGACATTGAACGCACGAGCAATATCCTCAACCGCCAAATGCCTTGCCTCGATAGCCTGAGACTGCTGTGGGTCAATCTGGGTTGTTTTGAACGCGGCACCACCAGTAAGAACCCCTGTGCGATGACCCTTGCGCCAACCCTTGTGACGGTTATCGAAACCATTGGCTAGGTTCTGTGCTTGCTCAGCGGTCAGGTTGCCGGGGAACTCAATTACGCCGGAAAGGTTTGTACCTGAGCCGAAGAATGTTGCCGCAAACTTTTCGAGCGCCATAGCCAAGCCGAAATTTTCTTTCAACGCTTTGACGCGAGAGACCCCACGAATGTCGCCAGCCCTCAGAACATCGGGAATAAAAACAACTTCGTCAGCGGTTAGAGGCTTGTCTTCGCCTTCCACCGCGAACATCAAACGACCCAAACTATTCCGGTTGATGGTTACATGTAGCGGGTTCAGTACAACAAGGTTTATGACCTCACCGCGAGGGTTGGAAAATACGCGAATAAAAGAGTTGCCCTCAAGTAGCAGTGATGTAATGACCGCAGAGTAAAACGCTTCTCGTGGAATGTCCACATCTGGTTGGTCAACCCAGGCTGGTTTCGGTCTGAATGGTGACCTGGTTTCGTCAGCCTTTACAAAGCAGTCAAGGGGCAAAGTAGAAATTGTGTCAGCAATAAGCGACACCGCCGAGAACACAGCATTGACCTGAAACACAGTATCGCTGTTGATGTTGGTGGCAGATAGGTTGCCAAAACCAATATCGTCACCTGACTCGAAAACGGTTTGAAACTCAACCGCTCTTTGCTCAAACAATTTGTCGAATACCATTTATCGCCCTAACGCAATGCCGATAAGAATGGCAAGCATTCCACCGACAATCAAACCAACAGGGATTGCTATCATGCTTGCGCCTACTGTAATTGCAACAGCGCCAGCGACTTGTAGTGATGTTTTCATAACCTCAACCATAAAATTGTGGGACAACTTCTTCTAGTCTACCGACAGTTGCCCTATCAAACGCCAACACAGCGGCAACAGCGGCGTCAATCTTTCTAGGCGACTGTTTCTTTTCTTTAACTATACGGGGTCCGAGGTTATCCAACTTGATTACCGCGTTGTCTAAATGTCGCGCCAAGACCCCATCGCCGTCATGAACAACGGTGTTTTCCACCACAGCATCGTAAAACTTGGCACAGGCGGGAACCATGCGCCTGGCAGAAGTTGATGGCCATTCTACAATCGGCAGTCCCGCTTCTTCTAGTACCTGCATTGACCTTTGCCACCGGAATGGGTCGCAAGCAATCTCTCGAACTTTTGGGAAGTCTGCACAAAACTTCATAATGGTTTGCTCGACCTCTTGAATGTCCACCCGCCAGTTGAGGTCGTGTTCGCTTTCGTCTTTTTCCCAAGCCTTGACCATGAATACTTTGACCTTTTCACCCTCTTTTTTTGGTATGGTTGCCCCAACAATAACTGTTGCGTCACCGCTGAATGACCCATCAAAACCTAGAACAATCTCATCGTCCGGGCTTACCGTAAAGTCTTCTTGGCATTTTTCCCACGCGCCATTTGGCAACCATGCTTGCTGGCTTGAAACCCATTGGTTGCATCGTTTGGTTCTGAATTCTGCTTCTGGGGTTCTACGGACAGCGCTTTCAAAGTCTGACGGGTCTGATAGGTCACCGAAACCTGGGTTTGCTTTTTTCCATGTTTCAACATCGCGGTGGTCTCCATCGTTTTCCCACCAAGCCATAAAAAAGTTATCGTCTTCTGTTTCTCCACGAATTTGCTTTTGCCCATACTGATATAGCGTGTAAGCAATACTGTCTTGACCACGATTGTCTGTTTTTACCCCGGCAGTTGTAATGGCACATAGTGTTGCTTCTTTACCCCTGGCACCCATAGAAAGCGACATGACATCGAAAAGTTCTCGGTTAGGTTGGGCGTGCAACTCGTCAAACAAAACAAAGTGAGGGTTCAGACCTTCCTTAGAAAAAGCCTCGGCAGACAAAACGCGATACACGGAACCGAGAGCCCTGAACTCAATAGCATCTCTATACAATGTTGTAATTGCTGAAAGTTGTGGTGAAGACTCAACCATCCGTTTTGCATCAGCAAAAACAATGCGAGCCTGCTGTTTTTCTGCGGCAATCGAATAAACCTCGCCACCCTTTGGACCTAGAATGAGCGAGAACAAGGCAATAGCAGAACCAAGAGCACTTTTTCCTGATTTTCGAGGCATGCCAATCAGACTGATGCGGTGGCGTAGCCCTTCCTCGTCCCAGGCAAACACTCGCTCTAACACTTTTTCTTGCCAGGGGCGTAGCAACATTTTTTCCCCCGCCTTACCCGCAACAGAGTCTTTTGTAATGATGCCAAACTGGTCGATAAACTCGATTACTGGTTCTTGCTCACGCCCGCGCAGGATGGCTTCTTCTGGGACATCCGTAACCCAGCGGGGAGGCCAACTATCTGTTTGCACGTCTTACCAGCATTTCCTCAAGTTTGCTTTGTGTTTTCACTTCTGCCACCCCTAGTCTAGAGCGGTCAGTTGGTGTGAAGCCAAGCAATGAGAGATTGCCGATAAGTATTCTTGTTAGGTCGTTCAACTGTCGCCGCAAAGCCTTGTCCTCTGTTTGTAGAACCTTTGCCCTGAGCGACCAACGCTCGTCAACCAGTTCGCAAGTTATCAGCAATAATTCCATGTCTGTGGTGGGACTAACCCACGAAGCACCGGCATCCCACACCCTATCCCAAAGTTCTTTACCAGGTTTGCCAAGGGGTCGGTCAGGCTGAGGTTTTTCTTCTATCGCCGGCAGAATAACAACATCTTCGCTATCAGGTAGGGGTCTGTGCCCAGGGTTACCCAATAACCGTTTTTGTTCAACTGGTTTTGGTGGTCTTCCGCGTTGTGGCATTTTTTTCCTTAAGTAGGTTTTGAACTTGTTCTGACTTTACTTCTTCAGCAACCTGACTCAAACCTAAGCCATATTCGTTCTGACCGAGGTTATTCCAGTCAATGTCTTTTCGCCTAATCAACGGGGTGTCGAATCGCTTCCATTGGTCTTTTATGACGTGCTGTGCCCTGCCGAACCTCCGTTTTGTAGTAACAACATATGGCCATTGTCTTTCCAGCGACCTTGCCATTTCTGTTCTTCCGTCCTCTTTGTAAAGTTGGTCGGTGTTCCCACCAGTCATAGCCATTGTTTGCATTTTTTCGGCAACAAAAACGTTGACCAAGACCGTACACCAACTGTCTGCCAAGACTTGTAAACAAAGGTCGGCATCTTCATTGTACCTTCCACGCCAACGATGGGGCAGGTCGTTGCGGATAAGCAAACAAGAGTAGACGTGAGAGTTCAGGTGGAATGGTGGCTTTTTTGTGTATGCAAACATGGCGTAGTTCATACCGGATATTGCAATATTTTCGTATCTGTCGGTAAAGTCTTCTATCGCTTTGAACGCTGGACCAGAGTCGCACTTGATTCGCATTCCGTTATACCAACGCTTGATGCTACGAATGTTGTCGTCAAGTATCCAATGTCGTTTTGCCCCAGATGCTTTAGCATGCTCCCACACCCAGTTGCGAGCAGGGATAGACCCTAGCCCCAGGTTAGAGAATGGCAAACTTAAAATATTTTTTTTCCCACAGGCTTCAGCGTAGGCTTCAGCCTCTTGTGGCTCTACGACTATCTTGTAAGGCACCTTGTCTTGTTGTAGGAACTTGGCTGTTAGGTTTGAGTCTGCTCTGCCTTTACTGATGACATAGACAGGGTAGTTAGGCTTTAGCATTACCTGTCCACCTTACTGAGTCCAGGTCTCTGCGCTCCACCGATGGGAACCAAGCAGACTGCTTTCCTCGGTCTGATAGTTCTAGGTCTAGCCGTTGGGCAAACTCTTGGCGGTCTGCCTCGGTTTTGAATGACACGAGAACTTGGAACTGTGGACCTTCCTCTGGTATGTAACCTGGTAGCCCAATCCACTCAGCGGCTTCGTCTATATTTGCTATCTCGCTTGCTGGTCGGGTAATCATGGCAAGGTTGGCAAGTTGTTGTTCGTTGAACCCTGTGCCGGCAAGACTGTCTTCTTGCATAATTTCTTTCAGCATCTCGGTGAGCATCCTGTCGTCAATTTCTGCCAGGTTGTTTATTTCGTTGTCGCTGGTTAGGACTTTGAGTGCGCGGGGGTCGTCTGGGTGGAGTGGTAGCCGAATAATTGGCACCCTGGTCCTACCCATCTTTTTGCAGGCTTGAACCACCCCGTGTCCGGCGAGAATGGTGTTGTCTTCTGCCACTACGATGTTCCGGTAGAAACCATGTTGCTCGATAGAGGCAATAATTTGGTCTAATTGGTCGTCTGGGTGAACCTGGTAGTTGCGGGGATGGGGTTTGAGGTCATCAATGTCTTCTCGCACCGTGACGAATGGGTTGGTTTGGAACTCTAAAAGGTCTGCCATTTCTTCAGGGCTGAACCCTGTCTGGATTGCCATTGTTTCGTCAAAGGCTCCTAGTTGGGCAACAAGGTTGTCTATGTCCCACTCTGAGAGGTCTGCTGTGCGGTTGTCGGCGATGGCGTAGGCTTCAATTTGTTTTTTGCTCCAATCGTCTGGTAGCCGAACAACGGTAATTTCTGCCCAGTCAAGTTTTTGGGCGGCTTGAAGTGTTCCGTTTCCGGCTATGACCACATTCTTTGCGGTGATGACAATCGGTTTTTGTTGACCGAATGAGGTGAGGGAGTCTGCGATTGCCTCAATCGAGCGCTCGTCATGTTTGCGAACGTTGTTTGGGTCGAGTTTTAGTTTTGCGATGGGAAGTTTTTCTATCTTCATGGCTCAAACACTACCAAAAAAAGTTAGAAATGTTGTTAGCATAGGTTGACTTTTGTCAGACAATAGATTAGAGTTGGAACAACCAATCAAACCAAAAGGAAGCAGAAACAAAATGAGTACGAGAAACGAAGAAAAAGCAGAACGCATATTCAATCACGCGGTAGCGGTCTTCGCCTTAGAGTTGGAAGACCGCAAAAAGCAACCCGAGGAAATGCGAATCTTCGGCGAAATGCACAACTTGCTATACAAATGGGCTGGGCAAATACTCGTAAATTCCGGCAACTACGGTGACAACATCCACGAGGTGTACGACTGCGTTTATGCTCACGCGCAACGACAGAACGAAAAAAATGTATAGCCCCACCCGAAAGGCTCGGCAGAGGTACCTCGAACGGCAAAAGGTCTACACCCGGGCAGATGCGGCGAGAGAAGCCATACTGTTGCTGAGAGGAATTGTTGTCGCTCAATTTGTTGTGATTGTTGCCCTTTTGGCAATAATTCTTTTGAACCTGTGAACAACCTGTGGAAAACTTCAAAAAACGGGGAATTTCGCGGTAATGCCTTCCGGCATAAGGCTGGGGGGTAGACATCCCTTATGGTTAGTGACTTGACCCACCCCTTATGTGGTCGCGGGGGGGTGGTTAGGTCTCTGTAGTGGTTTGTTGCCCCTACGGGCGTTACATGACCTGTGAGCGGGTGCTAATGGTGAGTGTAGGTCTCCGGGGATGAGGTGGTCTGCCTGCCAGGGGTCTCCGTGCCTATACCCTTCACCGCATATGTGACAATTGGTTGCTGTGTCTCTGATGAACTTGGCTTGCTTCCTGTATTGAGGGTTGCCATAGCGTTGACGTTTGATTGCGGTGCGCTGAGGGGTTTCTGTTTTCTTCCGGTTCCTGATTGTTTCTATGCGTTTTTTGTGTTCCGGGCATCTGTCTTCCAGGGATAAGGCACCACAGTCTAGGCAGGGTCGCTTGAATCGGTACGAGGGGGTCATATTGTTTTCCGGTGTTGTGGTTTTTGTAGTGGTCTCGGTAGTTGAGTGAACCTGCGATAGTAGCCTGTTGACCGGAGGTGAGGTCTACCGTCTGGTCTGTAACCTATCTTGTATGAGCCGGGAAAGAACTCTAATAGTTGTTGGAAGTTCTTCAGTCTTCCATCGCCTGCGTATTCTTTATCCGTCATGCCACCCTTGACAGCCATTGTCGGTGCTGATGCTTGACCGATGCGCTTGAATGTTAATGTCACATAGCCGTTGTGAAGTAGTTGGAGCGTATAGTCTGCATCCTCGGTTACATCTGGTCGAAACTGTAACCCTGTGTCTGTGCGGAGAAGCATCGCTTGGAACACCATTGAGTTGTAAACCACTGGTGGTTTGTCGTCATAGCCGAAAATGAAGCCCGCGTTACCGATGCCCGATGCACCAATGTTGGAAAACTGAAACGTGGATTGTTCCACGATAGACAGCAGGTGGCGTGGTGTGGTCTTGTGTGCCTTTCCGCCTTGGCGGTAGACGAATGACTTCATATCATCATCGAACTGCCAACAGTACAGATAACCATTCTCATTAGCGTGAGTAATTGCGTAATTTCGTGCGTAGTAAAGCCCCTGGTCATCTTGGTCCATAACCAATAGTTTGTCTTCAGGGTAATACTCTAAATAGTTGTTGTAGTCGTGTGGTTCCACTAAAAGCCGGTAGGTCAATCCATCATCGTCAAGAAGTTTTGTTGTCATAGCCACATCAGGTCGGTGACGTGACGGGATGTAAATAGGTGCGATGACCTCTGTTTGCTCGGTGATGCTTTGAATCCGTGACTCGACCTCACCATAGAGCAGTTTGTCTGTGGTCCGGGTTCCAAACATTACAGTTTCCAGACGGTCCCTGTGAATGGTTGTTGTTCCTTCAGTTCGAACACAGCAAGACCAGGGGTTGCGCTTTCTCCGCTTATCTGCCGAAACCAAGTCGAGCCGTTATCAAGTGTTGGTGCGCCAACAATGAATCTGCTGTGACCTTCATCGGTCATGCCCAACTCTGTGACTCGAAGGTGGTGGAAGTGACCATGAACAAGTGTGGTGGCGTGAGATACGGGTTGCCTGCCGAACGCTTGACCCCTGAACCAGTTAGCAATTGCATCTGGTCGCTTCGACTGATGCCCATGCACGATGCCCAGGATGTGATATTGGTCACCGAAAACATCAACAGCAAGCGATTCGTCATCTGGTTGGGGTTCGAGAAAACGCACATTTTTTGCACCGGCTTCATCGGCTAGACGAGCAAGTTGTCTGCCAATAAACACGCCCCAGTCATCCGTTGCCTTGCCGATGGTTTGACCGTTCCTCCGCCATTGGCAATGATTAGAGCCAACAGACGCATAGGTAACCTCTGGTACAACCTCAGCAATTGCCTTTATGGTTCTCCATGCCATTGTGGTTGCCAGGTCAATCTGGTCATGCAAACTCAGGTCATTCGAGTAAACCTGTTGATTGCTTGCCTTGTTGTCGAAGCCCTCAATTGTGTCGCCGAGGTCCACAAAGATGCATTGTGATGGTTTTATTGTTTCGATTTTGTCCATCAGGTCATCGCGCGCTTGGTTCACTCGTGCCACAAGAGCATCAGTCCCACCAAGAACGTCAATCTTGCCGACCTGTAAGTCTGACCAGAGGACAACAAGAGCAGAGGGGTTAGTCTTTCCCGGCTTCTTTTTCTTGTAGTTTTTATCTGCATCCGCCAACAATTTAGGCAGGTCAATCCCTGACTTCTTTTTGCGGAAGGTAAAGCGATATGAGGTAAGCCAGTCACCATCCCAGCGTTGCCACCGACTTGTCCTGACAGGTGGAATAACCTCAATCTCTGTAGGGTCTAACCCTGCATCAACAAGGAACTCATCAAAGTTTTCCGGTTCCTCAGAATAGCCAGGGGTAACAGCATCACCCTCATTGCCGTCAAAGTTCACAGCAGGACGAACCTCGTGCTTAACGCTCACCTTTGGCGCAGGCTGAATGTTTTCTAGCATGAGCAACCCCGCGCTCTGTGCTTGGTAATCGTATTAGCGCCAATACGAATATCCTTGGTCCCGAGCGCTTTTGACAGCCCGTTAGCGCTCCACGTTTCCCAGTCCAGTAAATACTTCACCAGAAGTTGACGGTCTAATTCTTCTAGGTCTTCCAGAATGTCGCGAACCTTACAACTTGGTCTGGTCGTTTGTGGTGTCAGGTCTTCCAGCATCATTACCCCTCTGCAATCCGAGCGTCTGTCTTATCACTGCCAAGACTAATACCCCAGCAAAGAAATAACCGATAGTGGCAGTAATTGCTTCCGCCTGCAAAGACAACAAAATAAGCGTCACAGCGATAGCCGTAATCGTCATATTTGCGAAAACAAATGCCATTAGAAAGGTGCCTCGTCTAATGTGGCTGATGGCCATTGTTCACGAAGTACCGCTTCGCCTTTTGTTCCCTGAATGGATGGTTGCGCGGATGCTGTCACCTCTGGGTCATTGACGTGGAGTGCTGTGTACTTTATTTCTTCACCGGCATCGTTAGTGAAGGTTTCGTCTTTTTTACTGAACTTCCCCGTAACGGTAACAACATCGCCAACATTGACTTTATTGTCTGACCAGACAACCCACTTTTCGGTAATCTGACCACCATCTCGTTTGTTGAAAACGGTTTGCATGCGAAAGCCTTTACCCGATGTCATTACCGAGGTAACCTCCGCATTTTCGATAGTAACCTTTGCCATTAGACTGCCTTTCTTTCAATTTCATCAGTAATTGTGCTTGCTTTTTTTTGTGAAACAAGGTGGTAAGAAGTTTTGTAACTCAGGTTTACCCAGGCTTCTAATTCCTCTTGGTCTACCAAGCGCCTGCCTTTTACTTTTTCTGTTGTAATGTTGCCCAACCGTATCCAACGCCGAATCGTTTCCATTGACACAAGGAAAGAATGGGATGCCTGTAGCAAGGTAATCATTTTGTTGTCATCCAAACCTGTTGGTTCTTGTATTTCCCCGTTGCGTTGAGCCCAGTATCGTCTGGCTTTTTTCTCATGTTGTAATCCTAACCATATTTGGCGCGGATGTGTAGGATGTTCGGTCATAAGTTTTTCAAGGTCATACATGACTTTCGTGACTCCAACCCATTTTCAATTGAAACCTTTTGCCATATGTGATAAACACAAGGTCCCGAATATACAAAACATTGAAAAACGGTTTGCTTTGACTGTCTACAAGAATTGTGTTTTCCTGGTGTGTAAACCCCTGAAGACTATAAGATTTTGCAATTTCTTTCAGACCATCGTCTGTGTGGTACATCATCGCCAAAGAAAGGTGGTCATGTTCCCCCAGCCTTTCAAGCCATTCGTCAATCGGTTCTTTATCTTGCGGGAAGACAAATAGTTTTTTTGTGTCGTCAATACAGATGTTGCACATGGTTTTCCTTTCGTTAGTGTCCGAACTCGCCGGGTCTACATTCCCAATGCTCACCAAGGTTGTGCATCTTCAGAACCCAGGCACGAGCATCAGGCAGTTCTGCTTTCTTTTCACCAGGCTTGGCTTCCCTGTTTGGGTAGGCTTCATCTTCCCAACCCTCACGATTCAACCATGTTGCAGGATGTGGAACATATTGTGTGGGTGGCAGGTTTGGGTCATTGCGAAGACGAAGAACACCAGACAAAGCATGTGCCCTTGCTTCATCATCCAATTGGTCAAACGATTTTCTGGCAGATGCCTTGCCCGCCTTGCGTGGATACAACTCCCAAAATTGGTCAAACGTAGTTGTGTTTGTGTTCTTTTCTTTAGTCTTTTTTTCCTTAGTCTTCTTATGTAGGCGATTGTCCGGTGTCGGATTTTCCGATGTCGGATTTTCAACGAACGGCTCTCCGGGGCTAACGGTGAACCAAAGCATCTCACCAAACTGCCCGTTGTCGCTTTTTGTTTGGACCCGCTTCAGATAGCCTGCCGTTTCCAAGTCCTGTATAGCAGATGCAATCGTGTGGTAGCCACAGTTGTTTGCTTTGGCAAGCGAAGAGATTGTCATCTTCCAGCCAGGCGCATGAGATAGCAGTTGCGTAAGCAAACCTTTTGATTTTAGTGACAGTCTGGGGTCTCGAACCCAACTGTTTGGTATCTGAGTGAACTCCCGCTTCTCGAAGTCAAGTTGACTCCTGATTATTGGCATTTGTTTCCCTTCGTAGGTTAGTCACATCATAACCATCACCCAGTAAAGCCCACAATCCTTGTAAGGGCAACCATATTGGTGTTGTCTTTGGGTCTTGACCGCTTCTCAGCTTCCAGCCATTCTCGCGACCCGTTTCCGCAATATCGGCATTGGACTCAAGCAGGTTATTCATTGCCGAACACAAAACGATAATGTTGCTCGGCACATCCCGAACTTTTGAGCCACCCATTCCTCGGTTCAGCCGATGATGTGGGGCAACAGACTCCGTTTCGCCACAGTGAATACAACCCCCATCCCTGTCCAAGTACTTTTGGAACTGCTTAGGGGTCATAGCATCGTCTCTGCCGGAGGTTCTATCATTTCTTGTAGTGTGATGATAGACCTTGCTTTTCCCCTCTCAGTTTGGATTTTCCGGACAGTCAGTTCTATAACCTGCACATCATCCTCATAGGCTTCTTTGTTCAAGGCATCAAGAACCAGTTTTGCCATGTTGTCGAGGTCTCTCCGTCTTCGATTTCCGTTGTAAAACGTGATGTCTACCGACAATTGGTTATGAAAAGGTTGTTCGCCAGTAGCCCGCCAACAATCTCGAACCATACGCTCAGCCTCAATCGTTTCTTTTGGCGTAAAAGTTCCCCGCTGTGTTACCCTCGGTCTTTGTTTAGACCTGGGTTCGCCAGGAACCTCAAAACGAACAACCTTTTCCGGGGTGACCCCGTTTGTTGGGTCTAGGATTGTCCCCACTCCAATCTCAGCAACGGACTCAAAGAGCGACCAATCTCTAACCTGTCCCGCAAGGCGCGCAACTTATCCCTGCAAGCGCGAACCTGCTGTTCAGCCAACTCATACTCCAGGCTGAGCGACTCGGTTTTCAAGTCTGCGGTGAACCTGCGAATATCCATTGACCCCTCGGTTGTCAGAAACGATTTTGCCCTTGCCTTTGTGTAAGCAGACTGAGCAAGAACGCAAGTCCGGTCAAGGTCTTCCAGTTCTTTAGTTTTCTTGTCAATCTCGCGACCAATATTTGTCAGGTTTTCCATTACCTGAAGCGGGGTCAGGCTACTGTTCATTAGGTTTGTAGCCTTTCTTGTCAAACTTTCTGCCACCTATAATCTGACCAGCCTCCCTGTAATACCAACCTATAAGAATTCCCAGCGAATCGGGGTCCTTAGAGTTGTACCGCTCGTGGATGTCACCCGAACCAGTCAGGTGTTGAGCAAACTTGACTGCATCGTCAGCGGTTTGGAGTAGTTTCAGGTCGCGTTGCTTCATGCTATTGCCTTCTTTCTTTTTGTGATGAAAGCATTTACGTTCTGAGAAAAACCACCCTCAAGCGCTTCTTCCCACAATGCTTTTAGTTCTTCGTGAGACACAGAAGCATCAACCCTTTTCATGAACTCGTCCGGAACAGGGTTCGCCTTTACCTTAGACATTTCGGTCTGGCTGGGTCGTTTCCGTTTTGCGTAATCTGCGTTAGCCAGCGCCCTGCCAATCGCCGAGGTTTCTGCATTTTCCAGAGCAGCAGTTTTGTTGGGACCAGGAGTACCTTCAATCTCAAAAGCCAATCCGGTTGCTTTAGGGCAATTAGCGTGTTGGTCTTCATGGTTCTCGAATATCATTGCCCGAACAATAAAGTAGCCTCTTGCTCGGTCCTCGTCATTGCTCAGTTCGTAAGCAACAATTCGCCCATCTGGGTGGTCCTCATAGAAAGCCCTAATGCGGTCTTCTACAAGTTCGTAGTCGTCAAGGTTGAAATTAGGCATTTTGGTTTTCCCCTTCGTTTATTTTTATGTTTTGGATTAGTATTGCGTCATCATGGTCGCTATTTGTAAGCGCCCAAAATATAGTGTGTAAAGCATGACTTTCGTTACCAGAATAAACTCGACCCGTGACAACAAAGTCGCGGAAAGCCATTTCTGAGTCAGACATTTTTTAGTTCCCTTCGTATTGTTTCCCGAACCCACCGACCAGCGGTGACCTCTTTGCTTTGTGCCAGGCGTTTCAGTTCTGACATTTCTCTGTGTGACAACCGAACACTAAGTTTGTGCTCAAGAAGTTCGGCTGACTCTCTGGGTCTACCCATTTTGGCTGTTTCGCTCATTTTGTACCTCTTTCCATATTTTGTTTGCTGTTTTGACGAGTTCGCCAATATGTTCGTTGTCTCGCTTTACCCTCAAGATTTTAGGCTCAAACCAACCAGGAATAAAGCCGTGTTCGCCTTCCACCCTAAGCATCCAAGCAAAAATGCAATTATGCGTATCTGTCACATACATTTGCCATTGAATCTGCCTCATGTAGCCAACAGGGACCTCGCCATCAAAGTCTTTCCCCGTTGTCTTTATCTCGCTAATGAGCAGGTGGTCAAGCGACAAGCCATCAGGCGTTGCCCTATGGTGAGGGTTTTCCGCATGAGCAATCGTCCAATCGTTCGGCATTACACCAAACGCATCTTTCAACCACATAGCAATCGGGTATTCTTGCTCTCGCCCGAACCTCATATAAGCATTATCGGTAATGTTGGACCCGAACAATTTGGTTTGAATTACCTTTTTGTGACCGGCGGGTGTGCGAGCATGAGCAACCTCGGTTGCCGATACGCCGTGTTCCCGTATTTCCAGCCAAGCATCCTCGTCAGCATTTTTGCTCACAAGAAACTGGTCCGGGCGCATCATACTGTCCCGCAATCATAGTCCCGGTAATTACATCCGGCACAAAGCAGGGCCATGCAACCATCATGGTTTTGGTCACAGTCATGCCAGTAGGTGTTTACCCCACCGCAGTTATTGCAACCCACTTTTCCCCTGGTCTCGCTCATGCTGATACCCACACCATCATCCGCCTGCCAGACGGAGACAGACGAAAGGTTCCGTCATGGATAACCAGACCCCGCTCGACAAGTTCTGCCCTGCGTGACCGGATGCCAGACTCGGATGCCTGGGGCGCAATACCAATCTCAAACGCCAGCCCGTAAGCCAACAACAGTTCGGCATCACACATCGCGGTCTCAAGCAGACCGAGGATACTTTTTTGTGTCTCGGTAATGTTTTCTACCGAATCACCGGCATCATGGCTGGTCTGAGGGTCTGTTGCCCTTGCCCTAGCCATCAGGCATCCTCGGCTTCATATTGCCGAGTAATAAGGTCAACCCTCATTGTCTCTGTCATCAGTTCTTCCACCAGTTTCCGGGCTTCCTTGAGCGTAAGGCGAAGCATTGTTCCGCCATCTGCCAAATAAAACCGACCTTCTGTGTGCTTGATAGTGAGGTCTGTTCGTCTTGGGTCTGGGTCTCTTGTTACATCAAACATTTTTATTTCCCTTCGCTATTTTTTGAAACAATAACAACAGCCACCGACAAGGCAACAAACGCGATAAGCGATAAGCCGTTGAATGGTGCCGATGGGAACAACCAAGCGGTTGAAACCATTAGCGCTACGGCAAAAACAAGTAAAGCAACTACTGTTCTCATGACATCCACGCAACCAAAATGGTCAGCAATACCGATGTGACACCGAAAATAACCACCAACCACACCAGAGTAACAAGTGTTCGTTTGTCGGTGACTACACTCGGAGCCTTGTAGGTTTCCCTTCGCGCATTTTTACGGAAGCGGTCTGGTTCCTCTACCTGTCTTGCAATGATTAGGTTTTTGTAGTAACCCATTTTTTCTTTTCCCTTCGTTCTGCCCCACGTTTGGTTTGGGGTTAGGTCTTACCTTATCACAATACTGACATTTGTGGGACATTTCTTTTGCCTTTTTTTGGGTCAATGTTTCACATGAAACATTTGTAAGGTTTTGGGTTGACTTATGTCCGACAATATGATAGGTTGTTAATAACCAAATACCGAGGAGGTGAAATCATGGAAGACTTTGGAACCGCCCTAGAGGTAAACCAAAACGACTCAGCCGTATGGGTTGAGGCGGAAAGGTTCTACAACGGGGACTGCTCCAGATGCCGACTGCCCTTCTACCAGGGCGCACAGGTCGGCGTTACCCCCAGAGACGACTCTACCCCACAGATGTGGGTGACACTCTGCAACCTCTGCTGGGACAACCTTCAGGCAACCGCCTAGAGGGGCCAGGGACCCCCGGCTACGGCTGGGGGTCTTCTCATGAGTGAAACATCTTATAGTCTAGCTTTTCTCCAGACAGCGCTACATCGGCGCGTACAAGCCGAAGTGGTTTGCAAATAGTATGCGCTGGCATCCCCGAGGGTCGAATCTGTACGTACACACATACATGGATGTGTGTACAAAACGTTCCATGTATATGTGGAAATCAGCTTCCGTGTATATACGGAAACGCCTATCCCTGCTCGCCGACTTGCTCAAATTGTCAGCGCTCGCCTACAAACATCGGGTTGACTTTTGTCCGACAATAGGTTATGTTACTAATAACCAAACGAAAGGAAACCAAAAAATGTTCAACCGAAAACTAACCAACACAGACACACTCACCGGGGCAGAGGCTTACGAGGCTCACCGAGAAAACCTCATCACCGCCGTTTCAAACTCGAACACCAGTTACCTGCTTCGTGAAGAAACAGACCGCCCCTACAACAAGAAAGACCTAGAAGCAAACATCAAGGCGGTACAAGAATACATTCACTCCAAGGCACAACAACTGGCAGACATCGAATGGGCTTTAGGTGAGGTCATCGAGTCCCAGAACCAAGGCGAGTTTCAAGCCTTCTTAGAAAAAATAAACAACTACTAACCACCAAAAACAAAACCCCCGGCGAAAGGTATCCGGGGGTTTTGTCAATCACTAAACTACTGACAAGAGTCGCACATCACCAACTCGGCAGGGTCCACAGGACACACAACACCACCAACATTTTCCGTCAAGTCCACTTCTACCATTACTCACTTTCCTTGTCGTACCGAATCACAGAAGTCAATAGTGACATGACCCCAGCAAGAACCGATACCGACACAACGTTAACCCAGTCAACTGCCAGAATACCCACAGCGTCAACACCAATAGTTGCCAAAGCGGTCTGCGCAATAGTCTTCACACAACGTTCCGTAGCATACTGAAAATAGTTACGAACCTTATCCATCAGGGTTGCTCCTTTTCTGTAAATGGTCATCGGCGACAGCGCCACCAATGTATGAACCCAACACTAGCGTCACCAAAGCAACGCCACCAGTAATCAACTCACCCGCCCCTGAGCGCTCACCAAAGACCGCCAGAGAACCTAAAACAACCATGCCCGCCCCAAGACCCCAGGACAAAGCAACATACCTTCTACGGACCTTCCAGTTAGGGTTAGACCTCATGGCAACAAACTAATAATCCAAGGCATGACAGCGGCAATCAAACCGAACCCGCCCACAGCCCAACCCATACGCATCTCCAATTTACGAATCCGTTGCTCGTGGTCGTCAATTTTATTCTCGCTATCAGGCAAACTGTTAGCAATTTTTTCCAAGAGCCTGCCCTGGCGTTGCACCTCAACATAAATATCCCGCATAGAGACCTTTACTGTCGCTGTGTCCGTGTCGTCAGACATTCCACTTACCTTCGTTCAACGAACGCTGAATTGCCATAACGGTTTGGCGACCCCAGATACCATCAACGGCACCAGAATACAAACCCCAACCAATCAAAACTTTTTGAACACCACGCTTAGAACCAATGCCCATGATGCCATCAACAGCAACCCCAACGCTCTGCTGAATTGCCCGATATGTCAACCCTCCAGGCTTCCCGTCAATACGACCACGAAACAACCCGGCATCTTTCAACTGTGTTTGCCACAATCTCCAAGTGCCCTTACCCAAACGACCATCACAGCGAAGTGCAGAAGCGCTTTTGGTTCCCGAAAGGTATGGGCTTGGGTCAACCTGAGACCCCCAAGCAAGAGAAGTTCTGACCTCAAAATGCAAATGGTTACCAGTAGAAGCCCCGGTGGTGCCGCTTTGATAAATAAAGTCACCGGCGTTTATCCGCTGACCTTTTTTCCACTCGGTTGCATGAGCGCCGTGATAGTAAACTGTGTAAATATCGCCATGGTCGACAATGACAACATTACCGCCACCTTTCGGTGACCACCCAATATGTGCAATCACACCATCTCCAGCGCAATGAACCGGGAAAGAACCCCCAACATCAACACCTCGATGCAGTTTTTTGCCACCAGTTATGGGGTGGGTACGAAACCCAAAAGGTGACCTGATGCTACGGTCTGTAGGCCAGGGGTTATGAAGTTTCATTAGTTGCTCCTCCCGTGAAAGTTGAACACGAAAACATGCCGCCCCCAAAACACATCGAGGGTAAAGTGCCCGAACCTCTGAAGTCAAACACCCCACTGTCTTGTACCGCCCACCTGAGGATGGTAGTGGATGTAGTGGACTCTGCCGAACCCGAGGTTTAGGTGCCGGTCTTTTCTGCCTGTTCAGAGGTTAGCTATTTTCATCGGTGACCTCTACCCAGTCACCAGCTTCTTCATCCCAAACATGTACACCCTCAGCAGGGTAGGCGATAG
>Ga0105050_10003563_pt1 | contig 21428 bp, 23 predicted proteins | sample FRY01_FD_78088 | JGI IMG/M metagenome (GOLD analysis project Ga0105050, IMG submission 78088) | Freshwater microbial communities from Lake Fryxell liftoff mats and glacier meltwater in Antarctica - FRY-01 | ecosystem: Environmental > Aquatic > Freshwater > Ice > Glacier meltwater ...
CAAACCTGTTGAGGTTGAAAAAGTACGTTCTATTTTAGTTAAAGAATTCGGAACAGCTGTTGAAGTAAAAACCTTTGGTACATCTAATCAGGTTAAGATTACGACTGCATATCTGATCAATGACAATTCAGACCAGGCTAATGATCAGGTCAGTGAAAAACTGGCATCGGGTCTTAAGAAGGTTGATCCTGTATACGAAATTAAGGATTCACAGAAAGTGACCCCAACCATTGCTGAAGACATTAAAACCTCAGCTATTTACGCAACAATATTCTCTATATTGGTCATATTCCTGTATGTTTTGGCCAGATTTAAAAGAATGGCCTTTGGATTTGCTGCGATTCTTGCACTTGTTCACGACGTACTAGTATTACTTGCCATCTTTACTATATTTAATGGCTGGCTACCTTTCTCTTTGGATATTGATCAGGCATTTATTGCGGCCATATTAACGGTAATGGGCTATTCGATTAACGATACAGTGGTAGTATTTGACCGTGTAAGGGAATATATCGGACAGCATCACTCCAAAAACGAGGACCTTCCTTCCGTAATCAATAACGCATTGAACAGTACTTTAAGTCGTACAGTGATCACCGGTATATGTACTATCGCTGTACTACTGATCATTTTCATCTTTGGTGGTGAGATTTTAAGAGGATTCTCTTTTGCCATGTTAATTGGTGTAATATTTGGAACCTATTCTTCCTTATTCGTTGCAACACCTTTCGTTGTGGAGTTCATTAAAGAAAAAGATAAAGCAAAGGCTTAATAATCTTTTTAGTACATTTTTAAAGCATCCGCCATGGGCGGATGCTTTTTTTTGTTTAATAATAAATTTATTCAGATATTTGTCATACGAACAATAAGTATGGCAACAGAATTATTTAGTACCTATTCCTATCTGCTCGATCGCACGGCAAGGAAGGTAAAGCAATTTGCTCAGCGTCGATTTAATGCTTCAAACTATGATATCACTGTGGATCAATGGTTAATCATTAAAAGTCTGAACAACAATAACGATTTAAATCAGAGCCAGTTAGCTGAGATTACAGGCAAGGATCACCCTACCTTAACTCGGATTATCGATCTCTTGTGCAAGAAAGGGTTGACCGAAAGAAAGATACAACCTAATGACAGACGATGTTTTACCATACACCTTACCGAATTGGGAAAACAACGGGTCGAAGAATGGAGTCCTAAAATGGCTGAAATCAGAATGAAGGCATGGCAGAATCTAACAGAAGAAGATTATAAAAATTTAAAACGAATACTCGATACGATCTATACCAATTTGGACGAACAGGAGAAACTTTTACCCGAATTATAAGATAAACAAGGATATAACCGCATAACATATAAAATGATTTCAACAGACATTTGCATAATCGGAGCCGGCCCTGTAGGACTGTTTGCCGTATTTGAAGCCGGATTACTTAAAATGAGATGCCATTTGATTGACACCCTACCACAGATCGGAGGTCAATTATCAGAGATCTATCCGCAAAAGCCCATTTATGATATACCGGGATATCCGGAAATCAAGGCGCAGGAACTGGTTGAGCGCCTCATAGAACAGATTGCACCTTTTGATCCTGGATTTACACTTGGAGAACGAGTGGAATCTCTAGAAAAGCAGGAAGACGGTTCTTTTATTGTCGGAACCAATGATGGAACGACAATACATTGCCAGGTAGTAGTTATTGCAGGTGGCCTGGGTTGTTTCGAACCACGTAAACCTGAAATTCAGGGCTTACTTGACTTTGAAGGCAAAGGTGTGGAGTACATGGTTAAAAAACCGGAAAACTTCAGAGATAAAAGGGTTGTATTGGCAGGTGGAGGTGATTCTGCATTGGACTGGACTATATTTTTGGCTGATATCGCCGAAAGAGTAACCCTAATCCATCGTGGTGATACCTTCAGGGGAGCACCTGATTCTGCTGAAAAAGTTCATGAATTGGCCAACAATGGTAAAATCGATCTAATCCTGCAGTCAAATCTGTTTAGTGTTAACGGCAATGGCAGTTTGAAAGAAGTATCCTTTGTAGGACGTGACCAAGTTACTAGAACAATTCAAACTGATTATTTGATCCCTCTTTTTGGATTGAGCCCGAAACTGGGTCCAATAGCCGGCTGGGGTCTTAATATTGACAAATCCGCCATATTGGTTGATACATTTGATTATTCCACTAATGTAGATCGCATTTACGCTATTGGAGATATAAACACCTATCCGGGAAAACTAAAGCTTATTCTATGTGGCTTCCATGAAGCAGCATTGATGGTACAGAGTGCCTTTAAATATGTGTATCCGGACCAAAAATTAAGTTTTAAATACACGACTGTTTACGGTGTGAACGCATTCTAACATGATCAATATTACAATTGAAGACAGAAACGGTGAACAGCAGCCCGTCGAGGTTCCTGAGGGAATAAGCCTGAGTTTAATGGAGGTTCTAAAGGCATCAGATTACAATATTCTTGCAACATGTGGTGGGATGGCACTATGTGCAACTTGCCATGTTCAGGTTCTAAAAGGACTAGATGATCTTCCGGAAGCCGGCAATCAAGAAATGGATATGCTTGATATCTTACCGGATGCAGGATTTGATAGTAGACTTGCCTGCCAAATCAGGATAACTGAAAATCTGAATGGCATGATTTTTCGAATCAGAGGTGATGAATATTAAATCTACCTAAGAATATACTTAGAAATAAAACCCGCAATTATGGAACAAGCTATAAATAAATCGACTACATTTCCCAAAGTAATAATTATTGGCGGGGGGTTTGGCGGGATTGAAATAACCAAACGATTAAAAGACAAAGAAGTGGAAATCACTATGCTCGACAGGCATAATTACCATACTTTTCAACCCTTACTTTACCAGGTTGCTTCAGGTGGTCTTGAGGCAGATTCCATTGCATTCCCTTTGCGGAAAATATTTAAAAACCAGAAAAATTTGACATTTAGGGTAACTGAAGTAGAGAGCATTGATTCTCAAAAAAAAATTGTCAATACAACAATAGGCGAAATTGCATACGATTTTCTGATCATTGCCACCGGTTCTGATACAAATTACTTTGGGCAGAATGAAATTGAGCATTATTCAATGCCCATGAAAACCATCCCTGAGGCATTAAACCTCAGAAGCATGATTCTTCAAAATCTAGAGGAAGCATTGATCGAAACTGATCCGATAAAAAAGAGCGCCCTCTTACAGTTTGTAGTTGTAGGAGGCGGTCCTACCGGCGTAGAATTATCGGGTTCCTTGGCAGAATTAAAGAAGCATGTACTTCCTACAGATTATCCGGAATTGCGTGTTGAAGACATCAAAGTCTATCTGATTGAAGGATCTTCGGAACTTTTAGGCTCGATGTCCAAACAGGCATCAGCGAAAGCGAAAGAATTTCTGCAGAAACTGGGGGTGGAAGTATTTACTAATTTGAAAGTTGAAAGTTATGATGGAAAGATCATTAAACTTTCTAACGAACAGGCTATTGATACTAAAAATGTGCTTTGGTCGGCCGGGGTTAAGGGTGCAGTACCTGCAGGATTGAAGGAAGAATCAATAACTCGTGGAAACCGCATACTGGTAGATGAATTTAACCGAGTGAAGGCAGAAGATTATATTTTTGCGATTGGCGATGTATCCGCTTGCCTCAGTGCTGAAAAACCGAATGGTTTACCTGGAGTGGCTCCTGTGGCGATACAACAGGGCACTCAACTGGCAAAAAATATTATCCATATCATTAATAACGAAAAACCAGAGCCCTTTAAATACTTTGACAAAGGTTCTATGGCCACAGTAGGACGAAACCTTGCTGTTGTTGATATTGGCAAAATTCGTTTTCAGGGGATTTTTGCCTGGTTTGTTTGGATGTTTGTGCATTTGATGTCGTTGGTTGGATTTAGAAATAAAGTTGTCACCTTTGTAAACTGGGTTTGGAGTTATTTCAGCTATGATCGAGGAACTAGGTTGATCATAAGGAAATTCAGTAGGGAATCGATGACTGAGGATACTTTTTCTAAATGATTGGAGTTTCGGTTCCGGTTCCGGTTCCGGATTAAATCCGGAATGACAGGAATGACAGGAATGACAGGAATGACGGTTGATCGAAGATAAGATGCATGCTGACAATTATTAAATTACTATTTAGGAATAAATTAAGTCTTTAATGATAAAATTGATCGAATGTCCTCGTGACGCCATGCAGGGAATTCATGATTTTATTCCCACCGAAATCAAAGCCGAATATATCAACCTGCTTTTAAAGGTAGGATTCGATACCATAGACTTTGGAAGTTTTGTTTCAGAAAAAGCTATCCCACAACTAAAAGACACTGGCGAAGTGCTGAATAAACTTGATTTCAGTGTGGAAAAAACTAAACTTCTAGCAATTGTTGCCAATCTAAGGGGAGTTGAACAAGCGATTAAACATCCTCAAATCTCTTATTTAGGATTCCCGTTTTCAGTTTCTGAAACATTTCAGCAGCGAAACACAAACTCGGGTATTGAAAAATCCTTAATTGTAGTTGAAGAATTACTAAATCACTGTGAAAAATCTAATAAACAGGCGGTTATCTATCTTTCGATGGGCTTTGGAAACCCATATGGTGACCCTTGGAGCAACGATATTGTGGCACACTGGACAAGTGAACTGGCAAAAAGAGGAGCCAGAGTCATATCACTTGCCGATACAACAGGGGTTTCAAGTCCCGAAAAAATTAGCTATCTGTTTCCACATTTAGTTTCCAATTTTCCGAAAATCGAATTTGGGATTCATCTTCACAGCACCCCATCAACCTGGTATGAAAAAATAGATGCAGCCTGGAATAGTGGATGTAGACGATTTGATAGCTCACTAAGAGGCTATGGAGGTTGCCCAATGGCATCTGATCAACTTACCGGAAACATTGCAACAGAGAGCCTAATTTCGTTTCTGGAAACAAAAGGAGAAGATCATGGGCTTAATTTGGAGAAATGGAATGAGGCAATGGAATATTCTGATCAAATTTTTGGATAGGATTTATATGTTAAAAGTTATCTGTTATCTGTTAAAGACAAATGATAACAGATTACATTTCCAAAACCATCTTAAAGTGCAGTATCCCTGCTTCCTCAAACTGAATACCAGACTTTTTAAATCCGAATTTTGCATACAAAGGCATTGCATCCAGCTGAGCATGCAGATAAACATACTCAGCATCCTGAGGAAGGTCTTTTAATACTGTCGCCACGAGCGCCTGTCCCATTCCTTTTCCACGGAATTCTTTCAGCACAGCAAAACGTTCAAGTTTATATCCTTTTGGAGTTTTACGCCAGCGGGAAGCACCTGCAGGAGCGCCATTGATAGTACCCATAAAATGGACAGACTCATCTTCAAACTCCCATTCTAGTTCAGGAGGGCAATTTTGTTCCTCAACAAATACTTTTCTTCTGATGGCAAAAACCTGCTGAAGATCTGCATCATTACTGACCCGTTCGACCTTAATTTGATCTTCCATTTTGCTGAACTATATTTAACAAAAAATTAAGGGCCTTTCTAGGCAGAAAAGCCCTTAATGAAATTCTATAGTTTGTCGTTGACATTTATACAATTAAGATCATCAAAAGCCTGAGTTAATCTTTTAACAAAAGTATCCTCCCCTTTTCGAAGCCAAACACGCGGATCATAATACTTTTTATTTGGAGAGTCCTCACCTTCCGGATTTCCTATCTGACTTTGGAGATAGGCCTCCTTTGACTTATAATAATCCTTTATGCCTTCCCAAAACGCCCATTGCATATCTGTGTCAATATTCATTTTAATTGCTCCATAAGAGATTGCTTCCCGAATTTCTTCCTTTGAAGAACCTGAACCGCCATGAAACACAAAATTTATAGGTTTTTCTGTACTGATATTAAATTCTGAACGAACAAAATCCTGGGAATTTTTAAGAATAACCGGTTGCAATTTCACATTTCCCGGTTTATAAACGCCATGGACATTTCCAAATGCAGCAGCAACTGTAAATTTCTCACTTATTGTGCTCAGCTCTTTGTAGGCATATGCGACTTCAGAAGGCTGAGTATATAATTTTGAACTGTCAACATCACTGTTATCTACACCGTCTTCCTCGCCACCTGTTACCCCAAGTTCAATTTCAAGTGTCATCCCCATACCTTTCATCCTACTTAAATACTTTTTACTAATCTCAATATTCTCTTCAATCGGTTCTTCTGAAAGATCAAGCATATGTGAAGAATAGAGTGGTTTGCCATATTGAGCAAAAAAACGTTCCCCATGATCCATCAGTCCATCAATCCAGGGTAATAACTTCTTAGCAGCATGGTCAGTATGCAAAATTACGGCCACTTCGTAATGTTCGGCTAAAAGATGAATATGTTGTGCTGCTGACACACCTCCAAGTATACAGGCATTCAGATTATCATTATTCATAGACTTTCCTGCATAGAACTGAGCACCACCATTAGAAAGTTGTATGATTACAGGTGAATTAACAGACTTAGCTGTCTCCATAACTGCATTAATTGAATTTGTGCCAATTACATTAACTGCAGGCAGAGCAAACTGATGCTTTTTAGCCACTTCAAACAACTCCTGAACGGCATCACCATGCAAAACGCCCTTAAATTCTTTTAAATTCATAATTTTTATTTTTATAAGATGATCGAAATTATGAAAAATAGGGTCAAAATCAAGCATAGAGCTTAATTATTCTATCCTTCAAATGTTAACATTCATTCTATCTTTAAGAGTGAGCATTGCTTTCTTAAATTTTTTGTTTCTTTGTAAGCTACACATACATCCAAAATGGCCTGGTTTAAGAGAGAAAAAAAGGGGATTATAACTTCCACAGAGGAAAAGAAAGAGACGCCTGATGGATTGTGGAATAAATGCCCATCATGTAAGAAACCAATACATTATACAGAACAGGTTGAGAATAAATACGTTTGCCAATACTGCGCCTACCATTTGCGAATAGGTTCTAAAGAATATTTTGAAATTCTTTTCGACGACAATGAATTCACTGAATTATTTCCAAATCTACGCTCAGCTGATCCCTTATTTTTCACTGATACTAAAAAGTATACCGATAGGTTGGAGGAAAGTTATGAGAAAACCGGTTTAAACGATGCCATACGCTCTGGTTTTGGCAAATTAGCTGGTCAGAATCTTGTAATTGCCTGTATGGACTTTAATTTTATAGGTGGGTCAATGGGTTCTGTTGTAGGCGAAAAGATTGCACGTTCAATTGATTACAGTATCAAGCATAAAATCCCATTCATGATGATCTCCAAATCGGGTGGGGCAAGAATGATGGAGGCAGCATTTTCACTAATGCAAATGGCCAAAACTTCGGCCAAATTAGCTTTATTAAGTAAAGCTAAGATCCCTTATATTTCATTGTTGACAGATCCAACTACCGGTGGAGTTACCGCCTCTTATGCCATGCTGGGTGATATCAATATCTCAGAGCCTGGTGCTTTGATTGGATTTGCAGGTCCAAGAGTAATCAAAGAAACCATCAAAAAGGATCTCCCTAAAGGTTTCCAAACCTCAGAGTTCGTACTTGAACATGGATTTCTCGACTTTATTGTTGACAGAAGGCAAATGAAAGCGAAGCTGGGATCATTCCTGAGAATGATTAATTCATAGAGTTCTATAAGAACATCTCCAAGCTAAATTCTCTAAGAAGTTGTTATCACAACTTTAATTATAATAAAGTCAGCAAGTATTAATACTCATTCTTATAGTTTTTGCAATATTTCTGCCGCCTTATTTTCAAACATCATCTGCCAATGGGGTGCTAAATTTGTATCCGAATCTTCCTGTGCTTCTCCCGTATTTCTTAGTTGATCGGCAGTTGGTGCATAATAAATGTAACCATTGGTATAAGCAACCACAAAGGTATTTTCATTAGGAGCTCTTTTTTTAATATTAAGTCCTATTTGTACTGTGAGTTCACCAGGGAAAGTAATTAAGCGCATATTTCCGATCTTCACGCCAAGAATTTCAACCTTAATTGTTTCAGCACCAGCCGATTTAACTTGATGCATTTTGACAAGAGATAGATTTTCCTGAATTCTTGTTAAACGTTCCATCAAATAAATATTTGATTGATAGTTTTTCATGTCTCTCCCATTTATAGAATCCAATCGAATCATATCCCTTCTATCCAGCATTTTATCCTGTAAGTATCTTTGTATGTAAAAGGAAGGATAATTATTAGAATAAGTATACTTGGTAGTCAAGGCGATAAATGTTTTTAGGTTTATATTTGTTCCTCTTAGAGAATTCAAGACTCGCTTTTGTTCAGCCTCTAAGGATGTAATCCGTTCAGCAAAGTTTGCTCTGGGCAGTTCCATATAATGATTAACAACTTTTATCTCTGCATCATTTGCAGTTTTGATATTTTGCAATGCTTTAAGAATGCTTAGACCAAGCATGCTACCAAGAGGTTCTGCGTCCGTAGGATTATCAACTCCCTTATAGTTGACCGGATTAATATCTCCTGCGCAGCCCTGTAAAAAGAGAGCCATTGAGCCTTTTAAGTTATCCTCAATTACTTTGGAAGCAAATCCAATAATATCCGCAGTATTCCCCCCATTTGGGACACCCTCTATGGGGTGAACAGCGAAATTATAAAGAACTGCAAGGGTTTCTCCGTTTAGTTTATTCAACCTTAATATACCTATTTCGGGATCGATAGGGCCAATTCCTGCAATCTCATGATCAGGTGGTAGCGAATACGCACGTCGGGCATCAGTTTGAGATCCATCTTTCATGTTAAACCTTCGGTTTTCCGTGATTCTACTCTCATGTCCAGTCCCGGTACCCACATTTACAGGAACTAAATTTTTCAGGGCTTCCTTAACTGCCAATACTGTTAGATCATCAGTATCTTCACGTACAATTCCGTGGCAATGGCTTGAATTGATTAGAATATTTGAAGCCTGAATATTCAATTCCCTTTGAATCTGCATTCGGACTTTAGAAAGATAACCTGCTTTAATAGGTCCGATTTCTTCAAGAGCAACTACATCCAGGGTTATAATCACCATTTTAGTCAGGCCATTATCCAGCACAAGCGCCTTCACATAAAGTGGGTCATTTACCAATCCGGCGGACCGATTAGTAATATCAATTTTAGCTACTCCTGCCTTTATTTTAGCATCTGCATCAGATGAAATAAGCAAAAAACTTAAGGTAGAGATGAATAAAATAGGTCTAATTGTAAGTTTCACGAATTGTCTGTAAATCAAGTTTAAATGAATATTATTCGCCATAGCCTTATCTATTTGAATTTAATATATGATAATATAGGGTTTAGAAAGAAAGAATCATAAGATAGGAATTCTATAAACTGAAAAATTTGATCAATTTAACTCTTCGTAAGCCGCTGTTAAACTCCTTTGAATCCCCTGCCCCTGAAAATCTTCGGCACCCGGAATATTTTGAGCTTTTAATATGTCCTCTTTTGATTTTCCGGCTTTCATTTCATTCTTCACAAACAAAAGAAGCTTTTCGAGGTAATTCTGCATAGCTTTTAGCTCTTCCTTTCCTCCAGTAACTTTTGTAGGATCAGCAGAATGTCCGAAAATAAATAAGGTATCCTTTAAAAGCAATGTTGCTGCCGGTATGATCTCCGTGATGATGGGTATTGATCAAATAATTCAAAGGCTTTGATGAAATTTTCTTAAGCTCTGCAATCAGATGAGTTGCCAGGTCAACAAATTGTGTGTCAAGTACTGCCATTCCTGAATTATTAGATAACCAGGCTATTGTACCTCCTTGCTCTGTAAATATCCCAACATCATTTCTTAAATGAGTGAATTTATAAGCCGGCTGTATGAAGATATTAGCCAATGCCCTATTGCTCGCTAGGGCTAAGAACCCCAGGGAAAGTGTTGTACCTTGTAAAAAAATCTACGTTGCATGAAGAATCAGATTAATTGATTCTAAATATAAAAAAATCCCGCTGTTGCGGGATTCAAAAATTACATCGTTCCGGGTTCATGATTAAATCCGATGGAATGATGGTTAACACGCCCATGGGAATGGTGACTGAAACTGTATCCCCGAACTAAGCCTATATTAAAATGCTTTTCATGTATTAGCATTGTCTGCTCATTTTTAGGAATACCTTTTACTGAATGTTTGGGAACATGTTTTTTGGCCATGATTTCCTCCTTTTCTATAGTATACAATTCAAGTTACAAAAAATCGAAATAAAAAACAAGATTGATTGGATGTTAAGAATGATTATTCTGAATTACACCTTAACCAGACAGAGTTCTTTTAACTTCAGAACCACGTAATCAATTTCATCTCTGTTATTGTATTTACTAAATGAAAACCTTACCGCCGGACGGTTGGGATTGGCAAGAATCCCATTCAGAACGTGTGAGCCAATATTAGTTCCTGAACTGCAAGCACTTCCTCCCGATGCAGAAATACCTGAAATATCAAGACTAAAAAGTAGCATTTCTGCCATCTCCATTTCAGGAAAAGAAACATTTAATACAGTATAAAGGCTATTTTGAGGATCTGTTTCGCCATTAAACTCAATTCCGGGAATATTTTTCAATAACTCAGCCATCATGTAAGATTTAAGTCCCTGAATATATTCATGATGCTCCTCCATGTCTGCATAGGCAATTATAAGTGCTTTAGCTAAACCCGCAATGCCATATACATTCTCTGTCCCACCACGCATATTTCGTTCTTGCGATCCACCAAAAATCATCGGATTGATTTTAATCTTATGATTAATGTATAAGAATCCTACTCCTTTAGGCCCATGCAGTTTATGGGCTGCACATACTAAGAAGTGAACCTTAAGCTTGCTAAGATCATGGGAATAGTGCCCAATAGTCTGTACGGTATCGCAATGAAAGATTGCATTATACTTTTCGCATAATTCCCCTATCAATTCAATATCTGTAAGTGTTCCTAATTCATTATTAGCATGCATCAGTGAAACAAAACTGCGTTCATTAGAGTTTAGAAGTTCTTCTAAATGCTGATAATCGAGAGTGCCTTTTGAATCTATATTTACATAACTCAAACGTACCAATCCACTATTTTCCAGCGACTGTAGCGTATGCAAAACAGCATGGTGTTCAATAGTGCTAGTGATTGCATGTTTGATTCCATAATCAATAATACCGCAGCGAATAGCCATATTATCTGCTTCAGTCCCGCCAGAAGTAAAGAAAAATTCAGAGGCTGAGGCCTTAAGAAGAGATGCAACACTCTTTCTCGCCTTCTCGATCAATGTACGCACTTCCCGCCCATGAGAATGAATGGAAGAAGGATTTCCATAATCACTTTCCATTACTTCATAAATCGTCTTCAGTACCTCTTTGTCTATAGGGGTAGTAGCCGCATTATCCAGATATACACGCATAATAATAAATTATTCAACAGATTAAATTATTTTACAATGGGTATTGGTTTAACCCTATGTAAAACTTTAATGAAAATAGTACTTAGTAAATTAATGTATTGTTTATTGGTATAATTATTTAGTTAAACTCAATATCTCTTTTATATCTGATATGATTTTCTGAGCGAGGTATTCTGCACCGGTTTCAGAACTGCTTTCCGAATAAATTCTTATTATCGGCTCAGTATTCGATTTTCTGAGATGTACCCATTGTTTATCAAATTCTATTTTTAATCCATCGATAGTACTGTGGGGTTGCTTTTCATATCTCTTTTCTACCCCAGCCAAAAGAGAATCGATATCCATTTCTGGTGTTAGTGTGATTTTATTCTTTGAAATATAATATGCAGGATAGGAAGCTCTGAGTTTAGAAACAGATTGTTTACTTATTGCCAAGTGGGTTAAAAACAAAGCAATACCGACTAAGGCATCCCTGCCATAATGAGATTCAGGATAAATTACGCCTCCATTTCCCTCTCCCCCAATAACAGCCTGAGTCTCTTTCATCTTATTAACCACATTGACCTCACCTACGGCAGCAGCATTGTAAATTCCGCCGGCTAATTCAGTCACATCTCTCAAAGCTCGGGTTGAGGATAAATTGGAGACCGTATTGCCGGGTGTATGTTTAAGAACGTAATCAGAAACGGCAACCAGAGTATATTCTTCTCCAAACATAGAACCATCCTCACATACGAAACATAATCGGTCTACATCAGGATCAACGGCTATTCCTAGATCAGCTTTTCTGGCAATTACCTCACGCGCAAGATCGGTCAGGTTTTCAGGAAGCGGTTCAGGATTATGAGGAAACTCACCATTGGGTTCACAGTAAAGTTCATAAATAGTCTTTACACCTAAGGCTTTTAGCAATGCCGGAACAAATATCCCACCTGAAGAATTTACACAGTCAATTGCTATTTTAAAATTGGCATTCCGCACAGCTTCGATATTTACGAGCGGTAAAGCAAGCACTTTGTCGATATGCTTTTGTAAATAGCTGTCATCATAACTCACCTTCCCAAGACTATTCACCTCAGAAAATTCAAAATCGCTCTCTTCTGCCATTGCCAAAATCAATTGCCCTTCCTGATCAGAAATGAACTCCCCTTTATCATTCAGCAGCTTCAATGCATTCCATTGCTTGGGATTATGACTAGCGGTCAGAATGATGCCACCACCAGCATTTTCATCTGGTACTGCCACTTCTACTGTCGGGGTGGTTGACAGGCCAAGATCGACCACATCAATTCCAATACTTTGTAAGGTGCCAACAACCAAATTTCGGACCATTTCACCCGAAATTCTAGCATCTCTGCCTATTACAACCTTATTCTTTCTCGTACTTGCTATGACCCAGCGACCATATGCTGAAGTAAATTTTATGATGTCAGTTGGTGTCAAACCATTACCTGCCAATCCGCCTATTGTTCCCCTAATTCCAGAGATTGATTTTATTAAAGCCACGATTTTAAATTATTGTGCAAAAATAACAATTACATCCTATTCATAACTGTAAAACAGTAAATGTATATATTTGTTATCATATACCGTGATCAACATATGCCAAAAAAATGGTTCCAAAACTGGTTTAATTCTCCCTATTATCATATACTGTATAATCAGCGTAATGACGAAGAGGCCGAATTTTTCATTGATAACCTTTGTGCCTACCTTAAACCTACAGTAAACTCTAATTTACTTGACATCGCTTGTGGACGTGGAAGACATTCAGTCTATCTGAACAAAAAGGGATATGTTGTGACCGGAATCGACCTGTCAGTATCTAATATAAAATTTGCGCAGCAGTTTGAAAATGAAAAACTTCAGTTTTATGTGCATGATATGCGCTATCCATTTTATATCAATTACTTTGATATTGCGTTTAACCTATTTACCAGTTTCGGCTACTTTGAAACAGAAAAAGACCATATTAATGCCTTAAAAACTTTCAGAAAATCGTTAATAAAAGATGGAATTTTAGTTCTCGATTACTTTAATAGTTACAAAATCATGCATCATCTTACTAACCAGGAAGTGAAGCATGTGGATGGCATTGATTTTTATATCAGCAAAAAAAATGCTGATGGCAAGATTATAAAAAGCATTTCTTTTGAACATAAGAATAAAGATTATTCTTTTAAAGAAGAAGTAAAAGCATTTTCTCTTAGTGACTTTGTACGGATGTTCGAAAAAAGTGGATTTAAAATTTTAAATCATTTCGGCGATTTTTCTTTAAATCCTTACCACGAAACCAAATCAGACCGTTTGATATTTATTTGCCAGAAAGCCAATGTTTGAACAGATTATAGAGTTTGACCAGAATTTATTCTATGGCATCAACCAAGGCCTAAGCAATTCCTTCTTCGATTGGCTTATGCCGGCCTTGAGGAACCGGTTTTTTTGGACTCCTTTGTATTTATTCATAGTGATCTTTTTAGTCAGAAACTACGGTAAAAAAGGCTGGCTTATTCTATTGTTTGCGGCATTGACTTTTGGCCTGACAGATTACTTTTCATCCTCAATAGTCAAACCTACCATTGGACGATTAAGACCATGCAATGATCCAGAGATGAAAAAAGAAGTTAGGAATCTCATTGCCTGTGGCACTGGTTACAGCTTCCCATCATCACACGCTGCTAACCATTTTGGCTTAGCTGTATTTCTAATTCTCGTTTTCTATCACAAATGGAAGTTAATACTACCAATAGGCTTATTATGGGCTTTCTCAATCAGCTTTGCACAAATTTATGTTGGAGTACATTTTCCTCTTGATATACTTGGAGGTGCTCTTTTGGGTTCTATGATAGGATATATAATGAGTGCAATATTGATAGTGAATAAATCATTCAAAAAATGGGGACCTGGGAATTAATTTTGTTATTCAGCAGTTCTATGCTGGGTGGATTAGGGATTTTTCTATTAAAGACTGATAATACCAACCTTTTGAAATTGGTCTTGTCGTTTAGTGGTGCTTATCTGTTCGCCATCACAATTTTGCATCTGATGCCAGATGTTTATCAATCTGGTAACCCGCAGATAGGTTTATATATTCTGGGTGGCTTTCTGCTTCAAATTGTGATGGAACAGTTTTCTGAAGGTATAGAACATGGTCATATCCATCAGCATAACCATCAACATTATGTTTTCCCGATTGGTATAATGGTAAGTTTATGTTTACATGCATTTCTGGAAGGAATGCCCTTGGCGCAGAAAGAGCATAACCAACTGGTCTTTGGAATTGCATTACACCATATTCCAGCTGCGTTCGCATTGGGAAGCGTTCTGATGCAGAACAATTTAGGCAAAGGCAAGACTGTCGGATTATTAATTCTTTTTGCAATTATGAGTCCCTTAGGCTATTTACTAAGCTATCAAATTGGAACAGGATCGATAGGTAATATTGAAGCCTATTTCGATCGTATTATGGGAGTAGTTATAGGCATATTCCTTCACATATCCACTACCATATTATTTGAATCAAGCGTAGATCATAAATTTAATCTCAAGAAAATGGCAGCAGTACTGCTGGGTATAGGTATTGCGCTGTTTGGGTTTTTTATTTATTAGGAGAGTTGTATGTTTTACGTTATACGTTGTACGTTGTACGTTATATGTTGTACGTTGTACGTTGACAAGTTTCTGCTGAAGAATAAATTTATCTTTTTGGCTTAATGGTAAAAACAGAAATTTCGGTTAAGTCGTAGAGTGATTAAACTTCAAATAAAAATGAGCTTTTGAGTAAAATACACTATTTTGACCTGAGTTTCTCAAATCTCAAATCTCAAATCTCAAATCTCAAATCTCAAATCTCAAATCTCAAATCTCAAATCTCAAATCTCAAATCTCAAATCTCAAATCTCAATTATCCTCTCATCTTATCCAGCAATCCACTTAGGGTAATAGTCTCTTCATCGCTGAGATTTTTGGATAGTAAATCTTTCAATGAAATTTCAATATCTAGTTTTTGAAGAATATCTAGGCCTTTTGGATTGATCAAAATATCAACAGCTCTGCGATCTTTATTGTTTATACATCGTTTAACAAGGTCTTTCTGTACAAGCCGCTCGACAATTCTGGATGCATCAGACATTTTATCAAGCATTCGTTCTTTCAAAATATTCACTGTTGCCGGATTAGGATACTGGCCTCTTAGAATTCTCAAAACATTATATTGCTGTAGCGTAATACTGTGTTTATTTAGTTTTAATCTCAGCAAATTGGTTATCCAACCATAGGTATAGATTAGGTTAACGACTACTTTCTGATGGTTATTTTCAAATTTCTTATTGTAAATTTCCTTTTCTATTTCCATATTGATCATCAGAACATTTACAGCTTTAAAGAGTTTAGTTTTTAAAATAATTAGAGCTCGAAATTAATTACAAATTATTTAACCTTGACCTTTTTATTTTTATCCTGTCCATATTTCCATGGGCAATTCACACACTTATTCTTACAGCAGTATCCCCTTTTTAAATGATACTTTTCTGTAAAAACCAGATTGCCCTGTTCATCAATTAGATAGTCAATATTTTCAATCAGCATAATTAAGTATTTTAACTATTAGCTGGTCTTTGAAATAAGACTTCAAATGTTTCCCGTTACCATGTAGTGTCCAAACCTCAATGGGTTCAACTTCCTTCAGCATTGTCAGTATATCATTCCAGTCAACATGATCAGAAATTAGCATTTGGAGATCATTATTGACCTGTAAGTTCATCCATCCTGATGCAAATGCTCTGACCACATTCTTTGCCCTAATATAGCTGTTAAAGGTTAAAGGAGGAACAATGTAGACCATATTCTGATCGGGCTGTTTCATTTGCTTACGGGTATATAATTCATACTTGCCGGGATGGAAGCCAAATTGCTCGTAAATCTTATTCAGCCCAAAAATAGAATGATGGATTAGAACCTTCCGCTTTGGACAATGATCTGATATCAAACGGATAAGCCTCTGAGCTTTACCAAGAGAATAAGCTCCAAGCATAACATTATGGTTAAATGCATTCAGTTTTTCAATCTCGGTTTCAGCTGAAGGATGTTTTACTGAAGGGTCAGCAAAAGTAGTTTCAGTGATCAATACATCAGCTTTTACGAACTTTATTTTTTCACAGGTTGGGTCAAATTGCATCTTATAATCTCCTGTATATAAATACTTTATCCCCAAATATTCCATAAGTATTAGTGCTGAACCCAAAATATGTCCGGCCGGTATGAAGCGGATTGTTACCCCTTTAATACTGAATTGCTCAGACCAGTCAAAAATTTGAATATGATGGCCGGCATTTTTTTGATACCTATGCTGCATGATTGCCGCTGTTGCCGATGTACAATAAACATTTTGATTGCCTCTGACAGCATGATCACCATGTGCATGGGAAATTACAGCATGAGCTGAGGCCACTTTAGGATCAAGGTAAAAATCTCCGGTCTGGCAATACAAGCCATGTTTATTTATGATCAAAAAATCTTTAATAATCATTTCAGGATCTAATCTTCAAAAACTGTTGATGTAGATGAACAATTTGAGGTATTAATAATTGCCTTTCATCATTGATCAAAATATGATCTGCAAACTTCTTCTTCTGCTCATCACTTAACTGGCGTTGCATTCTTAATTGAATATCTTCAGTACTAATTCCGTCTCTGGCTTTTACCCTGCTGATTCTAGTTTCTATTGGTGATAATAATAATATCGACTGATTGCACATCTTATAAGCTTCACTTTCATATAAAAGAGCTGCTTCCTTGATCACATAAGGAGACTCTACATGATCTAAAACCCAATTATCAAAGGCTCTAAAAACTGCAGGATGTACAAGAGAATTCAATTTCTCAAGTTCTTGCTTATCATTAAAAACAATCGCTGAAATATAATTGCGGTTTAGTTCCCCTTTTTTGGAATATGATTTTTCGCCGAATGCCTCAAGAATGGCTGATTTTAAAATAGGATCAGTATGCATTATGGATTTAGCCATATCATCAGCATAAAAAACCGGAACACCCAATAGTTCGAAGACTTTACAAACTGTTGTTTTACCACTACCTATCCCACCTGTTATACCAATCTTCAACATCACTTTTGGATTATAAAATCTAAGGTCTGTGGTTCAATTTTTAAAATTTTGGAAAACTCAGGAAACCTAATTACTCTAACTGGCAACTGGGTATATTCCTTTTCCTTCCAATTATTTAGGTCAACAAATAATTCAAAATCACTTTTGTCTGTTTCCGGATAGTTGCTCAATGCAGTAAGAAAAGTTACTTTCACCTTTTCGGGCAGTAATTTTACATTCCGGAATTCTCTATTATTTAGAACCTTAACAGGTACTTCAATAACTTTTTCGGTAAACTCATCAATAGTTAAGTTAAGATCAACAATCCCAGGTTGTATAGTAATATTAGCCTTTGGGGGTCGCTTCAAATTGATTTTAATAGCTACATTTTCACTTATATTTTTCAAACTGAGTTGCTCTGTTTCCCAACTTTTAATATTGGCCAGTTCCTTAACCGGACCGGTAATTGTAATGAACGCGGGGCTTATTTTAATCGTATCAGAAATACCAAACTGCTCCCTAAATTGGATATCTTGTTTGAGTATGACAGGAATTTTCTTAAATGTACTTGAAGAAAAATCGAAATAAAGTGTATCAGGATAGATATAAACTATTTTCTGCGTAGAACCAACTTGATTGTTGATCTTTTGAATCTGATCTGAAAGCTCGATAAAAGTCTGCTTTTGCAATTCTTTCAGTTCAATATCAACAGACAGCGGGCTGATCCTTAACCTTGAGAATAATAATTGCCAACCAGTCCCTTCAACTTGGAGCCTAATTGTGTCTGACTGCAATGGATGAAATGCCCTGTTTTCAGGCAGATCAACAAATTTAACCAATGTTTGAACCTGATAGACATATCTGTTAGAAAGTGCAAAAAATAACCATGAACCCACTGCTAATAATAAGCAGAGGAAAAACAAGGAGATTCGGCGTCTCTCAATTTTGGTGAACTTAATTAGAGGCATATCAGATGAATTATTCAAATTTAGTCAAAAAAAAACGCCGCTTTAAAAAGGAAGCGGCGTTTTTATTATTGATTGACCTTATTATTTAGCTGCCACCTGACTAAGTGCTTTTGAAGATTCTTGGGAAACAGAAGATTTCTCGAAACGGATTTTAGTACCGCTCTCTACTTCAATTAAAAATGTGGTCTCGTTCAAGTCAACAATTTTACCATGTATCCCTGATGTTGTGATCACTTTATCCCCCTTTTTTAATTCCTGAACAAACTTTTTATGATCCTTTGCTTTCTTCATTTGAGGGCGAATCATAAAAAAATAAAACACCACAATTATTAGTAGCATTGGTAAAAACTGGCCGATTTGTTGCATATCCATATTATTTTTGATTAAAAATTGATTTCTATTTTTTTTCTTTTGCCATCACCATTCCTAGTATGTTCAATTCGGTTAGTGATGGGATGGTATTAGCTGTTATGCTTACTATTTTATTCTGCATACCTGGTTTTCCAGTACTATTAAATACAACACGAATAACTCCGTCTGCTCCTGGAGCAACAGGCTCTTTGGGATATTCGGGTACTGTACAACCACAGGTTGCTGTTGCACTGCTGATAATTAAAGGGCTATTACCAATATTCATAAATTTGAAATCGTAGGTAACAACATCCCCATCTGTGATTTTACCAAAGTCATATACTTCTTTTTCAAATTTGAATACAGGTGCATTAGCAGTATCTACTGCAGCAATTTCACTTGTTTCATTTGAGTCTGCTGTTCTCTCGACGGCTTTCTGATTATTACAAGCTGCTAAAACGACAAGGAAGGCAATTGATAAAAAAATCTTTTTCATTATTATTTAATTTTACTGATTTATACTCATAACAAATTAACGTTTCTTAGAATTATTTCTAAAATTTATTCTACTAATCCACGTCCAACCTTACGAACCTTTCCTAAGGTTTTCAGGTCGGCTAAAATTTTATCTAAAATACCGTTAATGAATGAATTACTCTTAGGCGTACTGAATTCTTTTGCGATTTCAATATACTCATTCATTGTTACCTTGATTGGTATTGAAGAAAAATGAATAAGTTCAGTAATAGCCATCCGCATTAACAGAGTATCCATTACTGCAATACGTTCTGAATCCCAATTTTTTGTTTTATGTGCAATCATCTCCTGATACTCAGACTCAAAAGCGACTACCTTTTTAAAAAGATCTAGGATAAATGGTCTGTCTTCATCCCAGTTAGAACAAACCTGAGCAAGTTTATTCTCTAGAGGGTTTTCACTCGAAAAATTCTTAAATGTTTTAGCCACTAATGACTGAAGTACTTCTTTATCAACTGGCCAGTTTATGAACTTTTCCTCAAAGATCTGCTCAATGCCCGGTGATTTAAGAATCAGTTTTTTAAAGATATACTTAATGATATCCTTGTCTAACTGTATTGTATGTATCGGGAGATTGTTAAACGTAGAATACTCAGGTGAATTCTTTAAGGAAATAAAGATCGATTTACAAACTTCCGGATCAAAATTCCAGGAAATTTTATACTTTTTAACAGCAGCAAGATATTCCGAATGTTGCTTTAATGAACTGATAAAGAGATTATTCTGTAGTTTCACACTGGCATTAAGATCATCTTCTGAGGGAAGATACTTATTAGCCCTTTCTCCGGCATCAATAATACTGTAATCTGCAACCTCAATAAAAAGTGAAAGTAACCAAAAATACATTTCACTAACCTTATCTACACTTTGTAAAAGTGCCTTTTCAAAAGGCAATACTTCCTTTACTTCTGATTGCTGATAAGAATATAAAACCTGCAACGCTTTAACCCTCAGATGCCTTCTATTTAACATGTATAAGAACGATTTTTTTGTTTGTTAATCCTAAATCAATAGGAAGCTTTTATTTTTCTGATATCCTCAATCCGCTTTTCAGCAATTTTATTTGCTGCTTCATTGGATGGAATATTATCTTGTTTTGATTTCTGTAATACTCTTCTGGTGGCTTCATAAATATTCTCAGCCATCTGAAATGTTTTTTTCTTATTAAAACCGGCAATTTCTGAATAACAATTGATCAATCCACCGGCATTGATGAGGTAATCAGGGGCATACATTATGTCTTTTTCAAGTAACATTTTCCCATGAACTACTTCATCAGCAAGCTGATTGTTAGCAGAACCTGCAATAATGGAACACTTTAATCGGTTTATCGTTTCTGTATTGACCGTTGCACCCAATGCACATGGCGAATAAATATCAATATCAAGATCAAAAAGATTGTTATTGGCAACAGCTATTGCACCATACTTTTGTGCAATCTCTCCCAAACGCTCTTCATTGATATCGCTGATGTAAACTTTAGCATTCTCATTTCTTAGCAGTGAAACCAAATGCTCACCAACATGCCCTATTCCTTGTACTGCCACGGCCTTCCCGGCTAAACTATCATTCCCAAAATGTTCCTTAACACAGGCTTTTATTCCCATAAATACACCCCTAGCAGTAACTGGAGAGGGATCTCCACTACCTCCGATAGATTCAGGAACACCAGTAACATGTTTGGTTTCCATCCGGATATACTCCATATCCCTCGGAGTTGTACCTACTTCTTCTGCAGTAATAAATGAACCGTTTAGATTTTCAATAAAACGGCCATACCTACGCATAAGAGCCTCTGACTTATGCAGGCGGCTATCCCCGATAATTACTCCTTTGCCTCCACCCAGATTTAAACCTGTAATTGCTGCTTTGTAAGTCATGCTGCGAGACAAACGTAATACATCATTAAGTGCTTCGGCTTCTGTCTTGTAAGGCCACATGCGAGTTCCGCCCAATGCTGGGCCAAGTGTGGTATCGTGAATGGCGATAATTGCCCTTAATCCGGTACCAGGATCGCTGCAATAAACTATTTTTTGATGTCCGAATCTGTCA
>Ga0105050_10003564_pt1 | contig 21426 bp, 19 predicted proteins | sample FRY01_FD_78088 | JGI IMG/M metagenome (GOLD analysis project Ga0105050, IMG submission 78088) | Freshwater microbial communities from Lake Fryxell liftoff mats and glacier meltwater in Antarctica - FRY-01 | ecosystem: Environmental > Aquatic > Freshwater > Ice > Glacier meltwater ...
AGAAAAATCGCCTCGCTCCCACGGCACCTTTCGTTGAAGAAGTGGTTGATGTTGTACCTGATATACACGTGGGGGATTGGGTGCCAAAGGGGCTGCAGCTTGCAACCTTTGCTAATTTCTCGTCTTGGATTGTCGATACTTATGTCGAAGAATCCGACTTGTCGCGATTGGAGGTTGGGAACTGGGCGCGCTTTGTGCCTGAGTCTCCAAGCCTTCCTGCACTAAATCTGAAAGTCATTGAAATTGATCGCGATGCTAGCCGCACGCTTCTTGATCCGGCACTCGGAGCTATAGCTGGCGGGCAAATTTTGGTCCGTCAAAAGAATCAGACTTTAATTCCTGAACGCTCAGTCTTTAGGGTTCGACTCGCCGTTGAGGGTAACCCGGGTAAAATTTCTACCGGTCATTTGCGAGGAAATCTTGCCATGATTGGTTGGCCCCGTTCCATCCTCGGTGAGTTCATGCGCGGCACGCTCACTACTTTTGTCAGAGAAATGGGGTTTTAGTGCTTAGGTGTCCATCCGTATTTATGATGATTTCACCCTTTTTGTTTCATTACCAATAACGCGGCTTCTGTAATTGTGCTTGCACCTGTTTTGTGAATGATGTTTGAGCGATGCATTTTAATTGTTCGAACGGTTAAACCGAGTGCCTCTGCGATCTTCTCGTTACGCCAGCCTTTTGAAACGTAGTCAAGCACAAGTAGTTCTTTGACCGTAAGCATGAAAATGCTTGATTTTTCAAAATTAGCTTTTGAATCCATTGCCTTCTTGATGGCTTGGATCAGGTCACTTTCATGAAAGGGCTTGAGTAAAAAATCGATGGCTCCATTTTTGAGACCAGCGATAGCTTCGCTAATATCACTATTGCCGGATATGAAGATAATGGGTAGATTGATTTTTTGCTCTTCAAGCCGGCTTTGTACTTCTAGCCCGGTCATTCCTGGTAACCGCATATCGAGTATTAGGCAGGCATTATCTACATTTATTTTTGGTAATGCTTCAAAAAAGCTTTCGGGTGATTCAAACTCGATCGGTGTGACTCCGTTTGTTTTGAGTGCTTGCATTAGTATCCAACGCAAAGAGCTGTCATCCTCAATGATCAGTCCGGTGACATTGCTTGATCTTGATTTGACCTCGGGACCAAGTTGATTTTGCGCGATAGTATTCATGGGTGTAGATCGATCAACACAGTTAAAAGGGACACGCCCTTCGCGTGTGGTCTGATCTGCAATTGATTTTCAGCAATTTAATCTTGATCGTCAGATGTGCTGAATTGTAGAAAACGTTGAACCTAGGTTCATGTACTTTAGTACATGTTGATAAGGTGTTATTTGCTAAATGGGATGGGTGTTTTCCCTTGCAATACTTATTTTTACCCCATCCCACACCACACACAAAAAATTACTGAGCTTTCATCCCCGAGGCTTTTACAGCTTTTTCCCATCGGTTCAATTCATTTTGCAGATATGCGCCAAATTCTGCTGGTGTGCCCCCGGCAACCGATGATCCCTGTTGTACGAATTTTTTCTGCATCTCTGGATCTTTTAGGGAGATATTGACGGCGCGATTGAGTGCGTCAACCACATGGCTTGGGGTTCCCTTTGGCACAACAATACCGTACCAGGCTGAGATCACGATATTGGGGAAGCCGGACTCAACGAGTGTTGGCACCTTTGGTAAAACGGTTGACCGATCTTTGGAAGTGACCGCCAAACCTTTGATACGACCGTCTAGAACTAATGGCGCGGCGAGAGGTACTCCATCGATCACAATGTCAACTTGGTTTGCAAGCAAATCTTGTATCGCTGGTGAACCGCCTTTGTAAGGAACGTGTAAAAGCTTGATGCCAGTTTCTAGCTTAAGTAGATCAATGGCCAAGTGTGAAATACTGCCTGAGCCGCCCGTGCCAAAGGTATATTTGTCAGGTGCGCTTTTTGCAAGTTTTACAAACTCGGACATGTTTTGCACTGGGAGGGTGTTTTTTGCCACGATGGCGAGTGGTGATGAGGACACGAGTGCGACTGGTTCGAAGTCATTTAATGTACGCACAGATTGGCCGGGTGTTACAAAAGGATTGATCGTGAGTGATCCAGTATTTCCCATCAAAATGGTGTAGCCGTCTGGCTGTGCTTTTGCAACGGCAAGCGCGCCAATACTGCCTCCTGCGCCTGCACGATTTTCAATCACAATCGTTTGTCCGAGTACCTTGCTCATGCCGGTTGCGATCAGACGTGCTGCAAGGTCTACGCCGCCACCGGGCGGGAAGCCAACGACCATGCGGATTGGACCAGTGGGGTATGTTTGCGCTGCAGAGTTCGCTGCGGTTGCCACCAGTGCGGTGGCGAGAGCGAGTCGAACCATCGTGAGAGTACGTTTAAAAGTCATGTTGTCTTCCTGAAAGGTCACCGTAACGGCCTATGAGTTTGATCATGTCCTATTGTCTGGACTTCTGTCGAATGGCCGGTGTATGAACCAGTTCTAGACTGGTCTTCTTTCAGAGTACATAAGGGCGGTTATGCCGTCAACGGCAGCGATCAAACCAAAGCTCTATTGCGCTACGAACCAATCAATTCGGCATAATTGCAGCAAAATCCTGCATGGAACGTCTGAGCGCCGGATCGAAGGGACTGATTTTCGGCGTGATGATGTCCACTTCACGTCGCAGCAGCTGCAAAATAATTGGAATACGTTCCTCTGTGACTCGGCTGGCAATCGAGCCGATACTGATGGCGGCATAGGCGCGTCCGGTTTGGTCACGCAGCGGCACTGCAACACCGGCCATGCCTTCGAGTAGCCCTGAGGATTTGTGTGCGTAGCCAAGCTGCCGGATCCGCTCAACTTCTAGTCTGATGTATACCTCGTCAAACCTGCTGATTTCCTTGATGCGCGGTAGATTGTGGCGGATGACTTCATCCCGTTCTTCCTCCGGCAGAAATGACAAAATTGACAAGCTACCTTGTCCGATTCCGATTGCAACCCTGCCACCGATATCTCCTGTGAATGAGCGAATGGGTACAGGACCTTCGGCGCGATCGAGGCACACTGCATCAAAGCCATTTCTGACTAATAGAAAAATAGTGTCGCCTAAGCTTGCGCATAAACGAATCAGCGAAGGGCGGCACACGTCACGAAGGTTCATGGGATTACCGGCGCGGGCAGCCATCGAGAAAAAGTCGATGCTGAGACGGTAGCGTTTGGATTTGATGTCTTGCTCAATGACAAGTTGTTCAATTAAGGACTGTAGCGTTCGGTGAACGGTGCCTTGCGTGAGTCCAATCGCTTTCGAGATTTCTGTGACCCGCAGGCCCTCTGCTGGGGATTCGGCCAGCAAACGAATAATCGTAAAGGCGCGTTCGAGTACGCCGGTGCCGATGGGTTGATTCAGTGTCATGATCTAAATGAAATGTTTTGTCTAATTTATTGATAATTATTTTATTAAACAGAATAAATCAAAAATATCTTCCGTTTAATAGAAAAATTAAAGATTTTGCATTGACGCATCATAAAGAACTATTCATGATTACCTTCAAGAAACATTCTTTCAGTTAGGCGTATGCCTCTCTGCCAACTTGTCGGGAGCAGTGGAGTGTCTTTTCTGTCACTGCGAGGTGTCACCAAGTTTTACGACCAGACCTGTGTCGTATCTGACTTCAATCTTGATGTTCAAAAAGGTGAGTTTGTGTCATTGCTCGGCCCCTCAGGCTGCGGCAAGACCACAACCCTTCAGATGATCGCAGGATTTGTCGATGTCACAGCGGGTGAGATTCGGCTTGATGGCGCAGACATGACCAATGCCAAGCCCAATAAGCGTGGTTTGGGGATTGTGTTTCAGAGCTACGCACTTTTTCCACATATGACTGTGCAGGAGAATGTCAGTTTTGGTCTCGAGATGCGACGGGTGCCCAAACAGGAGCGCGACCAGAGGGTCAGAGCGATGTTGGACATGGTTCACTTGTCTACTTTTGCTGACCGTTTCCCTAGAGAGCTTTCGGGGGGACAACGTCAACGCGTGGCACTTGCGCGTGCGCTTGTAATCGAGCCCCCCGTCTTGTTGCTCGATGAGCCCTTATCAAACCTAGATGCCAAACTGCGCGAAGAAATGCAGTTTGAGTTGCGCAAAATTCAAAAAACCCTTGGTACGACGACGATTATGGTGACGCATGATCAGAGCGAGGCGATGTCGATCAGTGATCGCGTTGTCGTCATGGAAGCTGGAAATATCACGCAGATTGACTCACCGTATGCCCTGTATGAAAAGCCACAGACTGCCTTTATATCGACCTTTGTGGGGAAAGCGAATCTGTTGGAGGGGCAGGTACAACGACAGGGGGCCGAGTGTATCGTCAACTTTGGTGTGCTTAGTCTGCCCGCGCAACTCACGGGTGTCGAATCTAATGATCGCGTGACTCTTAGTTTACGTCCAGAAAAAATTAGTCTCGTTGACGTGGGCCAGGGATACCTGAAAGGTCAGGTCACACAGGTATTCTTTCTCGGTGACCGCTGGCTGTTTCATCTCGATACGCCTCTTGGTGAGATGATCGTTGCTGGCACGAATGTGGGCGAGAATGAAGTGAAAGAAGGTAAGACCTTTGATCTGACCTGGCCCGCCCAAGCAATGCAGCAACTCAAAGAGCGTTCGGTGAGCTGATATGAGTGTCTACAAGCCATCCGCACCATGGTTGCTCAGCACGCCTGCGCTACTAATTTTTGTGATGATGTTGTTGGTGCCGCTAGGACTGACCTTCATTTTGTCATTCAACGTTTTTGATCATGCAACGGGGATCAAAAATGAATACACACTTGAGCACTATGTTCATGTGCTGACCGATGAATATTATTACGGTATCTTTTGGCGAACACTCTGGATATCGTTGGTCACAACGGCGATTTGCCTACTCATTGGCGCGCCTCAGGCTTACATTTTGAGCAGGATGAAAAGCCCCTGGAAATCAATCTTCTTACTCATTATTCTCGCACCCCTGTTGGTTTCTGTTGTGGTGCGTGCTTTTGGTTGGAGCATCTTGCTCGGACCACAAGGTTTGGTCAATGTGATGACCAATATGCTTGGACTGGGTTCGTTCAAAATTCTTTATACCGAGACGGCGATCATTATTGCGTTGGTACACATCATGATGCCGTTTATGGTGATCCCAATATGGACCTCTCTGCAGAAGCTTGATCCGGCTGTGCAGGATGCCGCCCTTTCTTTGTCTGCCTCGCCGTTTACGACAATACGCCGCGTTATTTTTCCTCAGGTGTTGCCTGGCATGCTTTCTGGCAGCTTGATTGTTTTTGGTCTCAGTGCGAGTTCCTTTGCTATACCCGGCTTACTTGGCGGTCGCCGACTGAAGATGGCTGCAACGATTGTGTATGACGAATATCTCCATGAGTTGAACTGGCCACTGGGCGCGGCGATTGCCATCATCTTGCTCGTTGGCAATCTTGTCATCATGCTGTCCTATAACCGCATGATTGAACGCCGTTACAGAAAGGCGTTGGGATAGCCATGAGAAAAAACGGAGCGATCTCGCTGGTATTTAGTGGTGTGGTGATTTTATTTATGCTGGCACCATTATTGATCGTCTGTTTGGTGGCATTCACGCCAACGAATACGCTCGCCATCCCAACAAATAGCTTCTCACTGCGCTGGTTCGAGGCCGTATTCAGGCACAGTGATTTGATGACATCCTTTTGGAACAGTCTTTGGTTGGGCTTGTGTGCTGCCAGTATTGCCACCGCGATTTCAATCCCTGCAGGTCTTGCGCTTACACGCTATGAGTTTAAGGCGAGGGGTTGGCTAAACGGCCTATTTTTATCGCCGCTGATCATCCCTCATCTCGTGCTCGGAGTCGCGTTATTGCGGATGTTTTCCTTGATTGATGCCCGTGGGAGTTTTGCGTGGCTCACCATGGCGCATGTAATCATCATCATTCCTTACTCACTGCGTTTGGTGATCGCCGCCTCAGTCGGGACAGATCGAACCTGCGAGCAGGCAGCGCTCTCACTTGGTGCGAGTCGTTTGACGGTGTTTCGTCGGGTGACTGTGCCGATGTTGCTTCCAGGCATTACAGGAGGCTGGCTACTGGCGTTCATCAGCAGTTTCGACGAAGTGACGATGTCGATATTTGTGACAGCGCCATCGACGGTCACGTTGCCGGTGCGCATGTACATGTATGCCACAGAGTCGATTGATCCTTTGATGGCGGCGGCCTCGGCACTGATGGTGTTGTTTACGGCAGTTGTCATGCTAGTGCTTGATCGGCTTTATGGCTTGGATAAAGTTTTAGTGGGCGGAAAATGAATAAGCTTAATGATCCACGGCAGGCTAATCAGCCTCAGTTTCGCAGACTTCAAGAAACAGATCGCCCTACGATAGATTTCTTTATCGATGGTCAACCATGCCAAGCACTGCTCGGAGACACTGTACTGACAGCAATCCTGACCAATCAACGTGCGGTTCGGCACACTGAATTCTCTGGGCAGAAAAGAGCGGGATTTTGTTTAATGGGTGCATGTCAGGATTGTTGGATTCACCTCGAATCGGGTGAACGATTGCGCGCTTGTTCTTCTATGATCGAGTCCGGTATGCGCATTGTCACGGCGTTGGGCGAGGGTCCTGCAACATGAATGAATCTCCCATCATCATTGGAGCAGGGCCTGCAGGGATTCGCGCTGCACAAACCTTAGTCGAACACGGCATACGTCCCATTATCTTGGACGAGGGTATGAAATGGGGTGGCCAGATCTATCGACAGCAGCCAACGAATTTCAAGCGAACCAGTCAGCAGCGATATGGCTTTGATGCAGGTCATGCAGATGCGTTGTCCAAAGTGTTTGTGGACCTGCTTGATCAGGTGGACTACCGACCTCAGAGTCTGGTCTGGAATATCGAGCAGAATCGACTAGATGTGCTTCAACATGGAAAGTCGACAGTGCTGTCATGGCAATCGTTAATTGTCACAACAGGCGCAACTGATCGCATGCTGCCATTCCCTGGCTGGACCTTGCCAGGGATTTTTGGAATGGGGGCCACGCAGATTGCCCTGAAGTACCAAGCGTGTTCAATCGGTGAGCGTGTGATTTTGGCAGGCACTGGACCCCTCTTATATTTAGTCGCATATCAGTACGTCAAAGCAGGCGCCAACGTTTTAGCCGTGCTCGATACCGCACATTTTTCTTCACAGATTAAGGCGCTACCAGGGCTGTTAAATCAACCCAAACAGTTGGTCAGAGGCCTCTATTATGTTGGTTGGCTCATCGCGCACGGAATAAAAATTCGCCGTGGCATCAGGCTCATGCGAGCAGAGGGGCAAGACAACGTTCAATCCCTTGTGATCAAGAATGAGCACGGTGAGGTCGAGACACTGGATTGCGACGCCGTGGGTGTCGGGTACGCATTACGCTCCGAAACGCAAATCGCAGATATGTTGGGTTGCGAATTCAAATTTGATCCGATGCAACGTGCATATTTGCCGCTGAAAGATCTTGCGGGCAGATCGTCTCTCGAGGGTGTTTATCTTTCAGGTGATGGTGCTGGCATTATGGGTGCTGACGCTGCTGAAATATCTGGGGAGCGAAGTGCTTTGGCCCTTTTGGCTGATCGGGGCGTCTGCGACGCAGATGCTGCGCCTATGCGTCGCCGTGTCAAAGACCTTGAGGATCGATTACAAAAAATCAGTCGGTTCAGAGAAGGCTTGGAGACTGCGTTTCCTTGCCCGAATGACTGGATTGATCAGTTGACCGACGATACGATTGTTTGTCGCTGCGAAGAAATTACGTTTGGCCAGATCCGCGATACGATCACTGAATGCGACATCCGAGAGGTCAATCGTCTCAAAGCGATGAGTCGTGCTGGGATGGGGCGCTGTCAGGGAAGAATGTGTGCGCAATCGAGCGCAGAAATTCTGGCACATTTAAGCGGACAGCCACTGGGTGAGGTGGGTCGTCTAAGAGGGCAGCCACCCCTTAAGCCTGTACCGGCTCAAGTGTTAGCGGATGCCTGGTCGCCAAAGACAGAGCGTTCAACGACAGAGCGTTCAATATGAGTCGGCCCAATACCTTCGACGTCATCATCATTGGTGGTGGGATTGTCGGCACCTCTGCAGCACTTAAATTGCGTGAGTTTGGTTTGTCTGTTTGTTTACTTGAACGCAATATGTGCGGTTCTCGCTCGAGCGGCATCAATTATGGTGGCGTGCGCAGACAAGGCCGTTCACTTGCGCAGATGCCACTGACGCAGCGCGCCCATGGCATCTGGGGACGCCTCAAGGATCTGATTGGTATCGATGGCGAGTATGTACGCTCAGGTCATTTAAAGCTGGCTCGAAGCGAAGCCGATATGGAGTCGCTTGCAAATTATCGTGAACGTACTGCAGCGTTCGGGTTGGACCTAGAACTGCTCAGTAGCGCCCAATTACGCGTGCGTTATCCATGGATTGGCGAACGTGCTGTTGGCGGATCGCTTTGTCCTGAGGATGGTCACGCCAATCCACGTCTCATCTCGCCGGCTTTCGCTCGTGCAGCCATGCGTGCGGGTGCTCAGATTTTTGAAAATTGCCCAGCACTGGGTTTTGATCATGATGGTCAATTTTTCAAGGTCAAGGTGGCGAGTCAGACTGCACCATTGGAGGCAAAGTATTTGCTCAATTGCGCGGGTGCGTGGGCCAATAGCGTTTGCGAAATTTTTGGCGAAAAAGTGCCAATGACTAATTCTCATCCGTTGATGGTTGTGACGGATGCACTCCCCCCATTTATGAATCTAAGTCTGGGGGTAGAGGGTGGAGGTGTGTACGTGAGACAGGTGAGCCGCGGAAACTGCGTGCTGGGTGGTTCTCAAGGGTATGCGCTGGACGCGAATAGAGCGCGGCCTGGCGGAGACGGTATTGAGCTCGTGCTTAAGGGGGCCTTGGAGTTACTGCCTAACCTCAAGCATGCGCAGGTCGTTCGAACTTGGAGTGGTGTAGAGGGACGTCTGCCAGATCGCGAGCCCGTCATTAGTTTTAGTTCTAAGGTCCCAGGCTTGGTGCATGGTTTTGGTTTTGCTGGCGCGGGGTTTCAGATTGGACCTGCAGTCGGAGAAGTGCTCGCTGAAATGATCGCCCATGGCCAAACGAGTACACCGATTGAGGCATTTTCAATTAATCGGTTTTAGTTCTTTTGTCGTCAGTCACTTGCATGTTTTTTCACACCCTAAGGAGTTGAAATGAACAAATACCCAAAGAAGAAAACTGTTTTAAAACTGTCGATCGCTATGACGGTCGCCGCAATGACCTTTGCCTCTAGCCAGGCGATTTCTCAGACCAAAACCCTCTACATCGGCATGAACGGTGGGGTGATGGAGAAGACCTGGACTGAGCGAATTTTCCCTGAATTTGAAAAGGCTAACAACGTAAAAGTGGTGGTCGTACCCGGTACGTCATCCGATATCTTGGCTAAGGCACAGGCCAATAAAGACAAGCCCCAAATGCATGTCATGTTTTTGGACGATGGTGTGATGTCTCGTGCGGTTGGCATGGGCTTATGTGAAAAAATGACACCCAATCCACAGCTTGAAGAGATCTATCCGATTGCGCGCTTCAAAGGCGATATGGCAGCTGGCGTGACGATGGGTATGACCGGCATGGCCTACAACACGAAAATGTTTGCGGATAAAAAATGGGCGCCACCGACCTCATGGATGGATTTCGCAGATCCAAAGTACAAAGGTAAAGTCGTCTTTCAGTCCTTACCCGCCTCTTCTTTTGGTCTACATGGCTTCTTGATGTTCAATCGTATCCAAGGTGGTAGTGAAAAGGATGTGAACCCTGGTTTTAACGCCTGGCCAAAGACGATCGGTCCTAACGTGCTCGAATACATACCAAGCTCGGCGAAGCTGGCCGAGATGTTCCAAAATGGTGAAGTTGCAATCGCACCCCTCACACCGACCTCCGTGGCAGTTTTGAAAGGCAGAGGTATCCCTGTTGAGTATGTTCAGCCAAAAGAAGGATCTGTGGTGCTGATGGTGGCGCAGTGCGTGATTGCTAAGAATAGCGAGCCTGAACTCTCCCAAAAACTCGCTCAACATTTGCTTTCTGCTCAGGCGCAGTCATCAGGTTTGCAGTATGGTAATCAGGTGCCTTCCAATGCAAAAGCCAAAGCGAATAAAGAGGCTGATCAAGCAGTATTGGCTAAGTTTAATGATTACATGAAGACGGCCGTGACCGTGGATTGGGATACGATTAATGCCAATCGTCCCACCTGGAATGCCCGTTGGAATCGTGTTGTAGAGCGTTAATTAACGATGAATCATTCGAGCGACATCACAGCTATTTTTTCAGAAATTGGGGTTCCATTGCCTGTGTCGGCCACGACAAAGGGTGTGGAGGTGGTGTCGCCGATTGATGCCCGTTTGTTAGGGTCGTTAGTCCCAACTTCCCTACAGCAGGCCAATGCTTCTATTGACCGTGCGGCGATTCGATTTAAAACGTGGCGAACTCAGCCGGCGCCTCTCAGGGGTGTGGTCGTTCGTGAGTGGGGCGAGCTCGTGCGTCAGCACAAGCCCGCACTCGCACAATTGATCACGCTTGAGGCCGGTAAAATCGTTCAGGAAAGTCTGGGTGAAGTGCAAGAGGTCGTTGATATTTGTGAGTTTGCACTAGGTTTATCTCGACAGTTATATGGGCTGACCATTGCAAGTGAGCGGCATCAACACAAGCTGCTAGAAACATGGCATCCGATTGGTCCGGTCGGTGTGATCTCCGCTTTTAACTTTCCCATGGCAGTCTATGCATGGAATGCGGCACTCGCGCTGGTATGTGGTGACACAGTCGTCTGGAAGCCTTCCGAGAAAACGCCCTACTGCGCGCTGGCGCTTCATGGCTTGTTGCTTGCGGCGATCCGTCGCTGCAATGTCGATGCAGAGGGTCTTGCAGAACTATTGATTGGCGATGCTGGGCTAGGGGAGACGCTCTCCTCACACACTGATATTAAGTTGTTAAGCGCGACCGGTTCGACGCGTATGGGTGCGGCTGTCGCAGCGGCGTGTGCGCGCTCTTTTAAACGAACGCTGCTGGAATTAGGCGGTAATAACGCCGCGATTGTGTGCCCCTCCGCTCATCTCGAATTAGTCACCCGTGCGGCAGTTTTTTCCGCAGTGGGTACGGCTGGGCAACGTTGTACATCGCTGCGAAGGTTAGTCGTCCACCACTCCATCTATCAGGAGGTCATGGATAGGCTTGTGTCGGTCTATGAAAAATTACCCATAGGTGATCCACGTGAAGCGGGAACGCTAGTGGGCCCGCTCATTGATCAGCGGTCGTTTGATGCCATGCAGGCTGCGTTGAGTCGTGCGACAGCGAGTGGAGGACATGTCTATTTTGGGGAACGGACGCAGGTATTAAGTTGTGAGCAGGGTTTTTATGTCAGACCCGCCATTGTGAATATGGCGCTGCAGAATGGTCCCATGTTGGAGGAGACATTTGCGCCGATCCTGTATGTGACGTCTTACGATGATCTTGAGCAGGCTATTGCACTCAACAACGCAGTGAGTCACGGGCTGTCATCATCGATCTTTACTCAAAACTTGTTGGAGGCCGAGACCTTTACATCGGCGAGCGGCTCTGATTGTGGCATTGCGAATATCAATATTGGGACGAGCGGCGCAGAGATTGGTGGCGCTTTTGGTGGAGAGAAAGACACCGGCGGTGGCAGAGAGTCTGGTTCCGATGCCTGGAAGGTCTATATGCGACGGGCAACAAATACGGTCAATTACGGGACGGAATTACCTTTAGCCCAAGGAATAAAGTTCGAGTTTTAAAGAAGACAGATAGCAACAAGATCGCGCATCGTTTGTGCGGATCGGCCGAGCGTGTCATGATGCAAGATCCGCGAATCTGTCGATCAATTATTTTAAAAGCTCGAACGTCTGAATGAGTCACCCTCCTGCGTCCTCAGTTTTCTTTGACTACCCACAACAGAATGCTTCTGGAGTGACCTGTACTGCGAGCGCATGGGCAAGTGTCCCCTCGTCGCTTGCAGCCACAGAGAAAACGGCAGTTATCGCCAAAATAAAAACGTTACTCAAAAGCAAAAACGCTGCAATTGTCGCCCACTACTACGTTGATGGTGACATTCAGGATCTCGCGCTCGAGACCGGGGGTTTTGTTGCCGACTCGCTCGAGATGGCGCGCTTTGGAAAAAACCATACTGCACAACAACTCATTGTGGCGGGTGTGCGCTTTATGGGTGAAACCGCCAAAATTTTAAGTCCAGAGAAACGTATTTTCATGCCAGATCTAGAGGCGACGTGTTCGCTGGATCTAGGTTGTCCGCCGGACGCCTTTGCTGAGTTTTGTGCAATGCACCCAGACCGAGAGGTTGTGGTGTATGCCAACACCAGTGCTGCTGTCAAGGCGCAAGCGGATTGGATGGTCACAAGTTCGTGCGCGTTGGCCATCGTGCACTACCTAAAAGAGCAGGGCAAGAAAATACTCTGGGCACCGGATCGTCATTTAGGTCGCTATATCCAAGATCAGACGGGTGCCGACATGCTGTTGTGGAACGGTGCCTGTATCGTGCATGATGAATTCAAGGCCGTAGAGTTAGAGTTGTTGCGCGAGCAACATCCTAATGCGCGCATCTTGGTGCATCCTGAATCCCCTGCGGCTGTGGTTGAATTGGCGGATGTCGTGGGTTCGACCGCTGCCATGATCAACGCAGTCGTTCATGGTGATGCTGATGAATACATCGTTGCTACCGACGGTGGGATTTTGCACCGCATGCAACAGCTTGCCCCGCACAAGACACTCATTCAAGCACCCACTGCGGGTAATGGCGCAACCTGCAAAAGTTGTGCGCATTGCCCCTGGATGGCGATGAATGGTCTGCGGGGCATACTAAATTGTCTGGAAAATGAAAAAGGCGAGGTTTTCGTCGATTCTTCTGTGCGCATGGAGGCCTTGGTATGCATTGAGCGCATGCTTGATTTCACTGCAAGCTATCCTGACCGGTTGGCGCAAGCTCAGCATGGTTTCGTAAAAAATATGGGAGCGGTTTAAATGTTTGAATACAACGAAACCTTGGAGCAGGCCCGCACTAGGAATGTTCGCGATGCCTTGATGGAGGACGTCGGTCGTTGTGACTGGACGTCATTGCTTGCGCCAGCAGCTAAAACCATACGCGCGCAATTAATTGTGCGCCAAGAGGCGGTGTTATGTGGTCAAGCTTGGTTCGCCGATACATTGCTCACACTTGACCCGCAGGCGCGCATGACTTGGCATGTTGCAGAGGGTGCCAAGATGCAACCTGGTGCTGCCGTGTGCGATATCACCGCAGATGCCCGCGCAATGTTGTGTGCTGAGCGCACGGCGATCAATTTTTTGCAGCTCTTGTCTTGGACCGCAACCATCACGCGTCAGCACGTCGATGCGATCGAGGGCGCGAGTCCGAACCCCAAGGGTTGTCTGATTCTGGATACGCGCAAAACGATTCCTGGCATGCGTCAAGCTCAAAAATATGCCGTACGTACCGGTGGGGGCTCAAATCAACGCCTCGCGTTATGGCATGGGATTTTGATTAAGGAAAATCACATCTCCGCGGCAGGTGGGATTGTTGAGGCGCTTTCGCGTGCACGAGAACTGAACGCGGGTGTTGAGATTCAGATCGAAGTCGAAGATCTCAGTGAGTTGCAGCAAGCCCTTGAGGCGGGAGCAACTAGTATTTTGATCGATAACTTCTCTACACAACAGATGCGTGAGGCCGTTGCAATCACTGCAGGGCGTGCTTTGCTCGAAGCATCGGGTGGTGTGAGCTTCGCTCAATTACGCGGCATTGCTGAAACGGGTGTCGATCGAATTTCTATTGGAAAATTGACCAAAGACATCCATGCGGTCGATTATTCACTTCGAATCGTTTGAGCAAGCCTAAGCGCCTTCTTTTAAGAACGCCGTTCCTTTTCTTTTAAAAACTTGCCCATGTAGTGTTGAGGTTCACCGGTATCAAAGGCTGAGGCAAACTCACCAATGCTCTTGCGAATAGACGTTTCGAGCGACTCATCTTCCCATTCTCTCATCATGCGTTTTTGCTGTGCCAGCACGATAGTGCCGAGCTCAGCAAGTCCATTCGCGATACGGGTGACTTCGGTATCGAGTTGCTCTGGTTCAACCACTTTATCAAGCATGCCCCAATTAAGTCCTTGGTCAGCGTCAATAATTTCCCCCGTCAATAACAGCCAGGTTGCACGCGACTTGCCGATAAGGCGCGGCATCAGTGCGGCATGAATGACTGATGGAATGCCGACTTTTACTTCTGGCATCCCAAGCTTTGTTGCCGTCGATGCAATGCGTAGATCACAACAAAGTGCGAATTCAAGGCCCGCGCCTAATGTCCAGCCAGGGATTCTGGCAATCACAGGAATAGGAAGTTGACGTACAGCTTCGCAAAGCTGGCCTAGGTGACTAATAAAAATTGCCGCAGTATCGTGATCCAGCGCAGCCATTTCTTTAATGTCAGCGCCTGCTACAAAAGCCTTATCACCCTGACCACGAATCACGAGTACTCGAATGGATGGCGACAGTGCCACATGAGCGAGTGCATCACGAATTCCGCTAATAACAGGTGTCCCAAGAATGTTTAGGTTTCCAGCATTTTGGATGAAAAGCGTACCAACGCCGGTAGGCGTGACAGAGATTGAGGCGTAATGGTTCTCGAAATTCATTGTCTTCTCATTTTTAGCGGGTTTTTTATCTCAACTACTTTACTATTTATCCATTGAGTTTTTGTACTTGAAGCTGCCTACTCTTTTTGAGTTAAAGTACCAAAATGCCATTCAATAAGACTAGCGTTATGCAAGTCAGCACAGCCTTTTCATCTCAAAATATAGATTCACTCAATATGATTCAAGTTACTCCCGTTATTCTCTGTGGTGGTTCTGGCACCAGGCTTTGGCCATTGTCACGGAGTGGGTTCCCTAAGCAGTTTCTGTGTTTGACTGGCAGCGACAGCTTGTTTCAGCAAACGGTGCAGCGCGCGCTGGGCTTTAGTGCCACAGATATTCAGGGCCTGCCCCCCTTGATTGTGTGTAACGAGGAGCACAGGTTTTTAGCGTCTGAGCAGCTCAGAGAAACGGCGGCCAAGCAGTACCTGATGTTGTTAGAGCCGGTCGCACGAAATACTGCGCCTGCCATGACACTTGCAGCGTTTGCCGCGATCGCAGACGGTGCGGACCCTGTGCTGGTGGTGACACCTTCTGATCAGGCGATTTTGGATGAAGAGGCATTCACGCAAGCCATGCGTGCTGCGATCCGCGAAGCCGCTCAAGGTAGCGTCGTGATTTTGGGTGTGCCGCCAGATCGACCTGAAATAGGCTATGGCTACGTAAAGACGACGGTCAGTTCAAACGCAGCTTTAACCACGGCCTCAGGGGTAGAACGTTTTGTCGAAAAGCCTGATCTCGAGACTGCAGAGCAATACCTAAAAGAAGGCTGTTATGCCTGGAATGCGGGTATTTTTGTGATTAAGGCCTCTGTGTGGCTGCAAGCTCTCAAAGCGTTTCAACCCGACATGCTTGCTGCGGTTGAGCGTGCTTGGCATGCTCGGTCGCAAGATGCCTCGTTTATGCGACCAGGTCGGGCAGAGTTTGAGCAAGTGCCGAGCGAGTCTGTCGACTATGCCGTGATGGAACGCTGCCCCGACAGTGCTTTTCCAATCAAGATGGTGCATTTGGAGGCCGGTTGGAGTGATTTGGGCGCTTGGGATGCGGTTTGGAAGCTTCAGCCAAAAGATGATGCTGGCAACGCTCACAAGGGTGATGTGATTGCCCAAGATTGCTCCAACACCTTTGTGCACGCGTCGAGTCGCTTGGTGACGCTGGTTGGATTGCAAAACGTTGCAGTGATTGAAACTGCCGATGCCGTGTTAGTGGCAGATCTGTCGTCGAGTCAAAATGTGAAACAGATCGTCAATGCACTCAATCACAGCAAGCGCGAGGAGCAAGCCCTGCATCGCAAGGTTTATCGCCCTTGGGGATGGTACGACAGTATTGATGGAGGCACGCGCTTTAAGGTCAAACGAATTATGGTCAAGCCCAAGGCGAGCCTGAGCTTGCAGATGCACCATCACCGGGCAGAGCATTGGGTGGTGGTCAGTGGCACAGCTGAGATCACCAACGGCGATAAAGTCATTATCCTCACAGAAAACCAATCGACCTATATTCCTCTTGGGCAAACCCATAGGCTGTCCAATCCGGGCACGATCCCTCTGGAAATTATCGAGGTGCAGTCGGGTAGTTATCTTGGCGAGGACGATATCGTACGTTTCGAAGACAAGTACGGAAGATCGGTCTAGAGCAAGCTCATCAACCATCCTGCGACACCGCCTGCAATCACCACCAGCCAGGGCGGCAGTTTCCAGAACATCAGTGCAACGAGTGCGACCAGTGCCAGACCGAAGTCCTGCGGACTGAGGATGGCACTCGTCCAAATGGGTTGATAGAGCGCGGCAAGCAAGAGACCCACGACCGAGGCGTTGATGCCCGCGAGAGCCGCTTGGACGCGCAGGTTGCCACGCAGCTGTTCCCAGAAAGGTAGTGCACCGACCACCAAAAGGAAAGACGGTACAAAAATCGCGACTAGGGCAATCAAGCCGCCGCTCCATCCGCTCGGTGCGGAGGTCATTGATGCACCCAAAAACGCAGCAAAGGTGAAGAGGGGACCCGGCATCGCTTGTGTCGCGCCGTAACCTGCCAAAAATATTTCTTCACCGACCCAACCTGAGGGTACGACTTCAGTCTGCAGCAGCGGTAAAACAACGTGGCCGCCTCCGAATACGAGAGAGCCCGCGCGATAAAACGCATCGACGATAGCCAGGGTCAGATTAGAGAAGTATTCCGTCGCAATCGGCAACGCGATCAAAAGAATAAAAAATAGCGTGAGCCACATTGCACCTGCGCGGCGTGAAATGTGAATGGGCAGTGCGTCGTGGGGGGCAAGCTGTGCTGGCTTGAATAACCATAAGCCTGTCAATCCCGCTGCAATAATCACTGCGACCTGGATGAAGGCGGTCGGGATCAACAACACGACACAGGTCGCGGCCATCATAATGGTGATGCGCTGCACGTCTGTGCAGAGGCTACGCGCCATCCCCCAGACGGCTTGGGCGACAACGGCGACGGCCACGATTTTCAAACCCTGCAGTGCGCCTGTGGAGAGGGACTGGCCCTCTGCGGAAATACCGATCGCGAAGATAATCAGTGCGATCGCAGAGGGCAGCGTAAAGCCAGCCCAGGCCGCAAGCGCACCCGCATAACCTGAGCGAGAAAATCCGAGCGCGATGCCTACTTGGCTGCTTGCCGGACCTGGCAGAAATTGGCAGAGCGCCACCAGATCGGCGTAGCTGCGTTCACTCAGCCATTTTCTACGTGCGACGAACTCCTCCCTAAAATAGCCAAGATGCGCGACGGGACCTCCAAACGAGGTTAGACCTAGCCTTAAAAAAATCATGAAGACAGACCATGCGCTATTGTGTTGGCTCGAGTCGTGAGAGGGTATGGTCATGATTAGCATCCGATCAAAAGGGGCGTGCACGCGCAAACAAGATGACTGAGCGCGGGAGCACCCAATCTTAGTAGGTGATTATGCCTCAGTCGCCACGACGTCAGGAGCATGCCTCATCGCGCGTGGTAAGGTTTCGCTGATAAAGTCGTTGTGGCGATCTCAGGAGCAGTTGCATGACCGGTAAAGTGCCTACTTTTTTTAAAATGTTCGATATTGATCCACGTACGATCGCGCGTGAGTTAGAGCAGGGATTGCTCGCGACTCAAGCACATTGTTCACCAAAATATTTTTACAATGCGCTGGGTTCTACGTTGTTTGAGGCGATTACGCATTTGCCCGAGTATTACCCAACCCGCACGGAAGCTGGGATTTTTGCTGACCATGCCGAGGCGATCCATCAGTGCATTCCTGTGAATGCCATGTGGCTTGATTTAGGTGCAGGAAGTTGTCAGAAAGCGGTCAGTCTGTTTAAACGTACGCTTCCTGGTGTGTATGTGGCCGTCGATATTTCTCTGGACTATCTCACCGATACGTTGATGAACCATCAGCGCACCTACCCGGAATTAGAGATGGTGGGTGTCGGTATGGACTTTTCGTCGGCGCTTACATGGCCCGCTCAATTGTCCTCGCAAATGACTCAGCGTCCGATATTTTGTTTTTATCCGGGTTCGAGTCTGGGAAATTTCACGCCAGAGGAGTCACTTGGTTTTCTCAACAGGATCGCAGCGCTTTGTCAGGCGGGTCAGTCTGGTTCAGGCTTGTTGATTGGTATTGATTTAGTCAAGTCGACCGAGGTGCTCGAAAAAGCCTATGACGACGATCTGGGCGTCACGGCGGCATTTAATCTGAATGTCCTGCGGCACATTAATACATTGCTTGGCACCGATTTTGATGTTCGCGACTGGCAGCACAAGGCTTTATTTAATGTCACTGAATCACGTATCGAAATGCACTTGCTTGCTAAACATGCGGTCACGGTGAAGTGGGGGACGCAGCGTCGAGATTTTAAGGCCGGCGAGGGTATTCATACCGAGAACTCATACAAGTGGTCGATTCCAAATTTCACGCGTTATTTGTTGGAGGCGGGTTTTAATCAGACGCGTCACTGGACCGATGCGCAAGGGCAGTATGCGTTGTTTTGGGCAGGTTAAATACAGACTCTAAAACCGGCGTAGATGTCACGGCGATCGGGTGTAAAGAAATTGCGGTATTTCAGGTCGCGTAAAGAAGGATGTGTGGCCCAAGCCGCACCACGCAGGACTTTTCTAGAGCCAAACCAAGGGGCAGAGTATTCGACGTAGGGATGGGACGTAAAGCCCTCGAAGGGCTCAAACGTGTCAGCAGTCCACTCCCAGACTTCGCCCCACTTAAATTCAGCTTGCGTGCGGGCAGCACAGTCCCATTCGGCTTCAGTGGGTAGGCGGCAGCTGGCCCATCGGCAATACGCTTGGGCATCATCCCAGGAAATATGTCGTGCGCAGGCCTCTGGATCTAGTGGCAACCAACTGCCAAAAACATTGATTTCATAGGCTAGGCTCGGGCTGGGTAAATGAACGACTCTCATATACGGGGGGAGTCGATGCCCTGTGGCCTCGATAAAACGCAGGTATTGGGCCCACGTCACGGGCTCAGGTGCAATCGAATACGACTCAAGGGTCGTCAAACGCTCACCTGCTTCGTTATCAAAATAAAAACACTGGCTCGAGAACTCTCGGCTTGCAGTACCCATCGACCAGAGTCTCGAAGAAATATATTGCAATGGACCCGTACCTGTCTTGTACTCCGTCTGAGGGATATGCAAAGGGGTGTGAGGATGCTGCACGGCCGGTGAAACGGCCCAAGGTGCAGTAAACGGAATGCCCAAGGACTGTGCCATATAAGTGCTGGCCTCAAGGTGCATCGCTTCATGTTGCAGTGCAAGCCAGTAAAAATAAAGCGCGGGGCTATCGTCCTTTTCTTGCATGAGCAAAGTCAACGTTTCGTCTAGTGTTTGTTGAAGGTAGTCGAGGCAAGGCTCAGTGGACAAAAGGGGCAGGGACCAACGCGAGGCATGCGTGACGCGCGCACTGTCGTACCAGCGGTCAGCTTGGGAGATTTTTGAGGGATGACGGCTATGGTGAATATCCTGAGCGATCCCTTGGTCACGTTGCTGATTACGTGCGATCCAATATTCCTGAAACCAAGCCAGGTGACCAAGCTCCCAGAGGGGCGGATTAAACTCTTCTTCTAGCGGGACGACCAAGGCATGAGAGAGCCTATAGTGTTCAAATGCTAAAAGAGTATCCCTACGCAGTGTGATAAGCCCTTGAGCCAGTGTGTTTACTTTCGCCTGACGCATGATTCTTGCTAACCTTCTGACATGTCTACATTGCCCAAGTCTGAGCCGCTTAATATTGTGATTGTAAGTCCCGCACTCGCTTCGGCTAACAATGGTAATTGGCAAACGGCACAGCGCTATGCCAGTCTGCTAAAAAAAACTCACCGAGTCAGAATTGTTCAGCATTGGGACGGATCAGAAAAAGACAGCGTGATGATTGCGCTTCATGCGCGACGCAGCCATGATTCGATCGCGGCCTGGCACCAACGTCACGGCGCACGCGGTTTGGTGGTGGTGCTGACGGGTACCGATCTTTACCGTGACATACAGCATGATCCGCAGGCGCAGCAATCTTTGTCTTGGGCCCACACGCTGGTGGTTCTCCAATCCGAGGGATTGGCGTCCGTACCCACGCAATTTCGCTCAAAAACAGTGGTTGCGTTTCAATCGACGACCACACGTCAGACATTACCTAAAACAGCGCGTCATATTCGCGCCATCATGGTGGGTCACCTCCGTCCTGAAAAATCCCCACGTACATTTTTTGAGACGGCTCGACGACTGAAAGACTGTCCTGATATTTACTTACAGCACGTGGGCGGTGAGCATGATCCCGAGCTTGCCCAGGAGGCGCACGAAACCGCGGCACAGTGTCCCCAGTACAAATTTTTAGGTGCGCGCTCACATGCCGAGACGAGACGGATGATGCAGAGGGCCCATGTCTTGGTGCATCCAAGCATTATGGAAGGTGGGGCACACGTGGTGATGGAGGCAATCTGTAGCGGGACGCCTGTGATTGCGTCTCATATCCCTGGCAACGTTGGAATGCTAGGGGGAGATTATGCGGGCTTATTCCCAGTGCAGAATGCACAGGCCTTAGCTGAGATGTTGTTGAGGTTTCGCCAGGATCCTGGTTTTGTGGCTCAGTTGCTCCATCAAGTGGCGCTGCGGGCTCCTTTGTTCTCGCCTGCCCGTGAGCAGGAGCGATTGATTACAATCCTCCAAGACGCAATCGCCTAGCCACGTATGTATCGTTAAACTATTTTCGTCTCGGTCAGCACTTCTCCACCGATCTAATTCGTCTTCACGTTTCAAGGAATTTCATGAAAACAATTGAGCCACGCTTGACCTCACTTTCTCACGGTGGCGGCTGTGGGTGCAAAATTGCGCCAGCCGTTTTATCTGAGATCTTGAAAGGCACCCTGCAGATGCCAATCCCCAAGGAGCTCATGGTGGGGATTGCGACCGCAGATGATGCGGCAGTGTATCGACTGAACGATGAGCAAGCGCTGATTGCAACAACTGACTTTTTTATGCCGATCGTGGATGATCCATTTGAGTTCGGTCGCATTGCCGCCACGAACGCGATCAGTGATGTCTATGCAATGGGTGGACGTCCCATCATGGCCTTGGCGCTTGTCGGTATGCCGATCAATGTGTTGTCGACTGAGACGATTGGCAAAGTGCTCGAAGGTGGTGCATCGGTCTGTCGTACGGCAGGCATTCCGATTGCTGGCGGGCACACGATTGATTCCGTTGAGGCGATCTACGGTTTAGTCGTGCTGGGCCTGATTCATCC
>Ga0105050_10003565_pt1 | contig 21424 bp, 14 predicted proteins | sample FRY01_FD_78088 | JGI IMG/M metagenome (GOLD analysis project Ga0105050, IMG submission 78088) | Freshwater microbial communities from Lake Fryxell liftoff mats and glacier meltwater in Antarctica - FRY-01 | ecosystem: Environmental > Aquatic > Freshwater > Ice > Glacier meltwater ...
GGCAGTCTCGACGAACGTTGCTCCGCCGAGACTGCTTTTTGGACTCCCATTGGACGCAGGAGTAGATGCCTCAAAAAATCCCCCATTCTGGACAGATGCCACTAAAATCCGAGAAGAACCTATTTCATTGACAATCATTACGCTCGACTTTGCACCATGCCCGTTTCTGGCCCCGTCATTCACCACCAATTGATGCAAGCCTATCAAGAGGCACAACACGAACTTGAAACCGCACGAGGCCATGTTGCGGCTGCCGGCGTTGAGCTGGGAGAACTGACTGAAGATCGCGGCGAAGCGATGGTCAACCTTGCGCAGCATTATCTTCCCGAACTGACGCACGACGCCATCCGCAAGACATGGGCCGAAGTCCAACAATCGGTTTATAGCGTGCTTTTGAAGAAAGAAAACCACTCGCAGCGACTAACCACTCAGCTCGACGAGTTGTGCTCAAAGCGTGAAAAAACTGAGTTGCGGTTGAAGTCGATCAGCACATCCCTGGACGAGGCGATTGAAACTCAAGGAGAGATCGCTACCGCCGTCAGCCAAGAGCTATCCGCTGACAAAGGCTTTGCGGAATTATCCGATCGCGCCGCAGAAGCCGAAGCGGCACTGCAACGCGCCGAAGCAAACCTTGCGGAGATCGAACAAGACGTTCGTCGAAAACTGCCTTCGTATGAGAACAGTTCGCTGTTCGTGTATCTGCACAAACGTAGTTTTCTGACATCGCAGTACGAGCAACGCGGCATGACTCGCAGCATCGATCAATGGCTCGGGCGATACATCGGCTATCGTGACGCTCGGCAAGGATATGATTTTCTAAAGACGACTCCCGTTCATATGAAAGAGGTCATCGCAGAAGACCGGGCGGCGCTCAACACGGTTCTCGATGAACTGGAAAAACAACGTGACCTTGTCGCAGACCGACTTAGCTTGCCTAAGGCGATTCAAGGGACGAACGACTTGGCCGGTCAACGCGAAGCGGTCTTGGGCGAACTGGAGAGCGTCGAAACGCAGACAAAATCAATCCAAGCTGAACGCACGGAGATCGAAAATAGGCGCGGCCCGTACTACCGTGAAGCAATCAACCAATTCCGCGACATGATCGCCACCGTCGATACCGATTCCCTGGTGCGGAGAGCTCGAAGTACTCCCCAAATCGAAGACGATCAAATCGTGTCGACCCTCCAGGGCGTCAGCTCAGAAATAAACCAAATCGGTTCGCAAGTTCGCGAAAGACAACAACGGATCGAACAGTTGACGACGCACCTTCAATCCGTGGGTGCCCTCATCAGTCGCTTTCGAGCCGCAGGATTCGATTCGGCTCGCGCCCAATTCACTGGCTCCGAAGAGGTGGTCGAAGAACTTCGCACCGCACGTGACGATCGTGGGAATTATGAAGATGTCTGGCAACGTCTTCGTCGATCCCATCGTTGGGGCCCTTCGGCCGTTGATCAGTTCACTCGCGTGGCCACGCACCCCATGACCCAAGTTCTCATCAACGCGATGGCGCACGCCGCAGCAGGTGCTCTAGAATCTCAAGCAAGGCAAGCTGGCCAACGCCGCTCATCGTCGCGACCCAACTGGGGCGGCGGAGGTAGTTTTGGCGGCGGCGGCGGCGGAAGCAGTCGGCGTAGCGGCGGAGGGGGCGGATTTAGTAATCGAGATTCGTTCTAGATTCGATTCAATTCGGTATGTCAACTTCAGGGAGTGGCAACGTGCGTTATTTCATTGGTGTCGATGTCGGTGGAACCACTTCGACTATCGCGATCGGCGATGAACAACGAAACCTGCGTTTTGTCTCGGATCAATTTCCAACGCGTTCCTCCGCCGGCCCCGTTGCGACGATCGAGGACATCTCGCAACAAATCGTAAGCGGATTGGCAAGATTCGGAGCCACCGCTTCTGACGTGGCCAAGGTCGGACTGGCAACACCTGGTCCCGCGACACTTGATGGCGTGCTGCTGAAGACGCCGAACCTACAAGCCGACCTTTGGAACCAATTTCCGATTCGGCAAGGCCTTCAGGAACGCTTGCGAGAAATCTCGCCATCCATCGAAGTCAACTACATCGGTGACGGCCAAGCGGCGGCGCTTGGAGAGTTTGCCATCCGAACGTCAGCGATCGATTGGACGGCGTGCGAAACGTTTGCAAGCGACTTGCGAGTCCCCAAACGCACCGATATCCAATCGCTGTTTTTTGTCGCCGTGGGAACGGGGTTGGGTGGGGGCGAAGTCAGAGACGGCAAAGTCGTTCCTGGCTCACAGGGTCGCGCTGGGCACGCCGGACACCTGCTGCTTCCCCATGATGCATTTCGTCACGAGCATGATCGGAAGAATAAGGTTGGAAATGCGTTCTGCAGCGCCGAGTCCGCCATTTCTTTGACCGCACTTACCTACCAGCTTGAGTATCGGTTGTCGCTCGAAATCTATCGCAATCATCCGCTCAATTCACACACGGGCACCATGAAAGATCGTGCGAAGACTCTGCGGCAACTCAGCGACGCGGGTGATGCGCTTGCGATCGAATTGCTTGATGATCAGGCGAAAGCCATCGGGATTGTGATGCTGATGGTGAACTACATCGGCGACTACGATCTGCTCGTCATCGGGGGCGGTGTTTGCGATATGAGTGACACGATGCGAGAACGCTATCAGAAGATCGCGAAGCAATCCTACTACGATCATGCGCTTGACGGCTTCCGCAACCTCAGCAGCCTGGCGTTCTCGATTTGCGGCGACGAAGCATCCGTGCTCGGGGCGCTGCGATATTCGTACGAGTGATCGCTGGCCTAAATCTTTGTCATTTGAATCCTTATTTATCGCCTTCGGACCATCACCCCTTCGGAACCGCTACGCCGTGAGTGCGGTTTCGCTTGGGAAGGAGACAAACATGCCGTCCTCAGGGCCGATCCCAGTGCCTCGTCGAGATCAGTCGTTACAAAGATGGCAAAATCGCTTGCCCTTGGGATAATTGAGGGCTGTGCTGGTGCCGTGACATGAGGAAGAAGAGAGACAAACCTGCATCACATGGAATCGCGTTTCGAGACCAATTATGTCATCCTTGAAGCTCATTAAACAACAGATTCTGATCCAATTTCTTCAACGGAGCGATCTCGGTGCTAATTTGGCCAGCCATTGATTTACGACACGGTAAGCCCGTTCGGCTGCAACAAGGCGACTACGGGCGGGCGACCATTTTCGGTGACTGCCCCGCGACGATGGCAAAACGCTGGGTCGATGCAGGTGCAAAGCGACTCCATCTGGTCGACCTGGACTCAGCCAAGGGTGACGATCCGCAACCCAATGCGGAGGCGGTCATAGCAATCCTCGCGGCGGTAAACGTTCCGTGCCAGCTAGGCGGCGGCGTGCGAGACGACGCGTCCATCGACCGACTGCTTGAACTCGGTCTTTCACGACTGGTTGTCGGCAGCGCCGCGCTCAAACGGCCAGATTGGTTCGCGTCGATGTGTGATGCTCATCCAGGAAAACTAGCGGCGGGAATTGATGCCAGAAATTCCATGGTGGCCACTGAAGGTTGGCTGGAAACAAGCGAAACTCGCGCAATGGACCTGGCAAAACAACTGCGCGCATTGACGGAGAACATCGCTGCGATCATTTACACGGACATCGCCCGTGACGGCATGATGCAAGGCCCAAACTTCGACGGCTTGGCGGAAATGGCTGCCGCGACCGATATCCCGCTTGTCGCAAGTGGTGGAGTGACCACGATCGACGATGTTCGAAAGTTGGTAGCAATGCAGATGCCCGCATGCATCATCGGACGGTCGCTTTACGATTGCGCGATGCAGCTCGAAGAGGTATTAAGCATCTCGGGTGATTAAAGTAGGAGTTAGTTACTACCGCAATTCCATTGAAAGTGCCTTTATGACGCCCATCCGCTTTCTGGTCACAATGACTTTCATCGTTTCTTCCGTTACGCACTCCGCCGGCCGGATCGTGGCGGAAACCTACAAGCAATTGCCGCCGCCAGGCATCGAACTCCCTGCGGAAACGTTAAGTGCACTGAAGAAAGACACGCAATCACTTCGTGAGCGGATTGATCAAACCGTCCAAGGTTCGCCGGATGCGGATGAGTGGCGAGCGGATGTCGAGGTTTTCGCTCGTGCCGTTGAATTAGCAATCGAACAGAACCTGTTCTATAAGCCGAAGGACGCCGATGCGGCTCAAAGGGCGTTATCGATCGGCAAGGATCGCCTTGCAGCCGTGGAGAGCGGCAAGCGAGGTCTTGATATTCTCAGTATTGGATCGAATAAAAAACAGAATGGAAGAACGGTTGCGGGAGGCTTTATTTCGACCATCGATGGCTCGGTGCAACCTTATGGGTTAGTGATCCCTGAAACGCTTCTTACGACAAAGCCCCATTCCAATCGCATGGATGTTTGGTTGCATGGGCGAGGAGACACAACGACCGAAGTTCCATTCTTATTGGAGCGGCTGGACAAGCTTGGTCAGTATGCGCCGCCGGGCGTTATTGTGCTTCATCCCTTCGGTCGCCATTGCAACGCATTTAAGTTTGCCGGCGAGACGGATGTTTATGAAGCTATCCAGCATGTCCAAAGCATCTTGTCCATCGACGATAATCGAATCAGTATCCGCGGATTCTCGATGGGAGGTGCCGGTGTGTGGCATCTCGCCGCTCATAACCCAGGTCAATGGTTCGCCGCCAATCCAGGTGCTGGATTTGTTGAAACGGTGAAATATCAGGGTTGGGAGAAAGAATTTCCGTATGAACCGGGTGTTTGGGGGCGTCGCTTGCTGGCCTGGTACGATGTGCCGCCGATCGTCAACAATCTTGTCAACACAAAAGTGGTTGCCTACAGCGGCGAAAATGATAAGCAGCGGGAATCCGCCGAGATGATGTTGGAAGCGTCGAAGGCGTCTTCCTTACTAAACGACGCTGGCTTCAAAATAAACCATGTGATTGGCAAAGGAATGGGCCACAAGATAGACGAACCCTCCGCAGTTGAAATTGATTCCCAGTTAGCGATTTGGGAAGCGGACTCCGGAAAACATCCAAGAACAAAAATTCACTTCACGACCCCGACGCTAAAGTATCATCAGATCGATTGGTGCTCGATCGAAGGCATGAACGAGCACTGGAAACTTGCGACCATCGACGCTTCGATCGAAGAAGCTCCTGTGGTCCGCGTCGAGACGACCAACGTGACATCGTTTCAATTGGACTTCTCACGCTCAGGATGGCCGATGCATTCTGGCTATCTAGAAATGATCATTGATGGTGAGAAGATCGACGGACCCGCCGTCACGAAGGGGCAGACGCTTGTGACTCGTTGGTCAAAGATTGATGACCATTGGGAAGAATCGCCGCCAGAAGTAATGCCAGCCAATGACCTGCGAAAACGACCTGGCTTGCAGGGCCCGATCGATGATGCTTTGACATCCTCGTTCTTATTTGTGCTGCCGAGCCGTCCCTGCCGTCACGGTGTCGTCCAGAGATTCGTCGATCGCGAAGTTGAACATGCGCGAGCCACCTGGCGCCAGATCATGCGGGGCGATGATCGCTTTGTGCTGGACCAGAACCTTACCGCGCAGCAGATCGCAAATTGCAATCTCATCTGTTTCGGTGACTTTAATAGCAACCGTTACCTCGCCTCAATCGCTCCCTCCTTACCGATCAAATGGACCGATGAAACCTTAACCGTCGGCAATCAAAGCTTTGACCCGTCGAAACATGCCGCGTTGCTCGTTTATCCCAATCCACAATCGCCGAATCGTTATATCGTTGTGAACAGCGGCATCACCTTTCGGCAGTTCTCCAACACGAGCAACTCGCGTCAAATCGCGATGCTGCCGGACTGGGCAGTCGTCGATGTCACTGAGCCGTCGAATCAAATCTTTCCGGGAAAAGTTGTGGAGGCGGATTTCTTTGATGAGACTTGGCAATTGAAACAGCCCCGCGGATCCCGATAAGTTGTCCCAGAGGGTTTTTACATGGGCCTTTCTTGGGTGCAGGCTCTTCGCAGTTAAAGAATGATGAATTTTCTTTCAATAAGACCGCTGTCTCGATCTTTGCCAAAGGTAAGGACGCCGGTCTGTTTTCGGCCAAAGGGACGAACAATTGCATTCAAACGGTCGGGTGCAGCAATCATCGAACTTGCGGTCTGCCTGCCCCTCCTGGTTCTCATCACGCTGGCCACGATTGAGGCCTATCCGATGATTTTCTTGAAACAGACTCTCACCATTGCCGCCTTTGAACACGCTCGAATCGGGATATTGCCTGGGAGCGCGGCACAGAATGTCGAGGCCCAAAGCCAACTCGTTTTAACCGATCATAGTCTCGCCAATTTTTCAATTTCAATGACACCGGACGACCCCGCCGCGCTATCGGAAGGGGGGCGCGTGCAAATGTCACGGCGCCATATTCCCCGAATTCACTCATCGGCGGCTGGTTCTATGCGGGTAAAACGTTCACGGAATCGGTTGAGTTGGCGGATCACTAAGCTAAGCCAGCACTTCGCGGATCGGGTTGCTGCCGAAATCGGCTAGCGGAATCGGACGCGATCCGAGCATGTATTCGTGCTGGTGGTCGATCCCCAGCGTCCGAGCGAGATCGCTTCAGTCGCCGCCCAACGACGACGTCCTCGTTCGACACGCTGCTCGTGTCCGAGAACATCTTCCTAGGCAAAATCCGCAGCATCGAACAGGCCACTGATTGCACGAACGTCGCAATCCGCGAAAATGCGAACGCTGACCTCCTGATCTAGTCTGAATCACATTGAGAGAATGGCAACGCCCGCGATGAAATACACTATTACGCTCTTGATTGCCTTATTGCTGTCGCCGCTGACCACGCTGCACGCGGCCGAATTGAAACTTTTTTCACCATTGGATTACCAAGTTGTCCAGCGAAATTCGGTTGCCCAAGGCCGGATGGAGATCGCGGGGGAATTGGTTGGGCCAGAAATCCTGGGAACAGACGTGGATGTTCGTATTCATTTCGGGAACACAGCTGACTGGATCAAGGTGCCGATCAATTTCAAGGGCGCGAAACTCTCCGGCGTAATCGATGCACCTGCGGGAGGTTGGTATCGAGTCGATGTGCGCGTCGTGCATCGTGAAAAGGTAATTGCGGAAGCGTCGGTCAAGCACGTGGGCGTTGGAGAAGTGTTTGTTGTCGCTGGGCAATCGAACTCTGCGAATCACGGCGAAGCAAAGCAGACACCGCAGACAGGCCGTGTTGCTTCCTTCGATGGAACCCGATGGCAGCTCGCCGCAGATCCACAACCGGGCGCCAGCGGCATGGGCGGAAGCTTTATGCCGCCGCTTGGCGATGAACTGGTAAAAAAGTTGGATGTGCCAGTCGGCTTTATCGCATGCGGCATCGGTGCCACAAGCGTGCGCGAGTGGCTGCCGAAAGGAGCAACTTTTCCAAATCCGCCTACTATCGAAAGCCGCGTGGAGAAGCTCCCGGACGGCACTTGGGCCAGCAAAGGCAAAGCCTACGACGCTTTCATCGCGCGGATGAAGCCATTTTGCCCTGAAGGCTTCCGCGCCGTACTCTGGCATCAGGGCGAGAGTGATGCGAACCAGAAAGAGACGACGCGCACGCTGTCCGGAAAGCTCTACCGCGAGAACCTGGAGAGACTCATTCATGACTCCCGCCGCGACACGAGCTACGACGCGCCTTGGATTGTTGCTCAGGCGAGTTACCACGTTCCCGGCGACGAAAGCAGTGATGACATTCGCACCGCGCAGGCATCTCTTTGGAAAGACGGCATCGCCCTTCAAGGCCCGGACAGTGATGCATTCAAAGGCAAACTGCGCGAACGCGACGGACAAGGCGTCCATTTCAGCGACGAAGGCCTTCGCGCTCACGGCATAGAGTGGGCGAACAAACTGGCGCCGTGGCTACAGTCACAACCATAAAACACACTCTTATCGGCCCTCGCGCAGTCGACTAATGGCAAACAAGTGAAAATGGGCGCGCAACCTAATCGACTAGCTGCTGTGCCGTCGGCCTGCTTGATTTTCTCTCAGCCTTTCTCACAACCAACGCCGAGTTCTCGTCTATGATCGACCCGATTTCGCCTCGACATAGGTGTTTTTCGGAGTTGGCCGGCGCTGCTTATTCCGCCACCCTTTCGATTAACACAGTCAACGATTCAAGAATCTGACCGCGATATGGTTGAATACAGCAAGCCGAGATGCTTTAATATTTCTATCCCGCCCCATCCCCACCTGCCTACCGCCTGCCGCTTTCCCCAAGAGGCAACCTTGGTCACAAAGTCTATTGCCTTATTGCTCTTCGCGTTGCAATCGCATGTGGTTGCTGCGCAGTTGACGGTGTCACCCAGCAAGCTTGAGCTGACAGGCCGTGATCCTTTGCACGGCATGGTCGTTTCGTTGACCGATGACGACGGCAAAGTATCAGACGTCACACGTCGCGCTGCGTACGAAATGGATCGCGCCGATATCGCATCGGTTGATGCTCGAGGGATGGTCACGGGGCTGTCCGATGGTCAGGCGACGCTGACAGTCAAGCTTGATGACCTTTCTGCTGCGGTATCTGTTTCGGTAGCAACATTCGCTGAAAAGCCAGCCCCTTCTTTCAAGCATGATGTCCTTCCGGTTTTGACGCGAAGTGGCTGTAACATGGGTGGATGCCATGGCAAACTTGCCGGACAAAACGGCTTTCGCCTTTCGCTGCGCGGTTACGCTCCGGAATGGGATCACGACTGGATCACTCAAGAAGTAAGCGGTCGAAGAATCGATCTAGGTTTTCCCGATAAAAGTCTGCTGCTTGCAAAACCGTCTGGCGCAATGCCACACGATGGCGGAGTTCGGTTTCGTCCTGATTCTAGGATGTTCCAAACACTTCGTGACTGGATCGCGTCGCGGGCTCCCGCAGCATTGTCAGATGAACCGGATGTAGTTCGTTTGGAAGTTCTACCAGGCGACTGTGTTATGTCTCCGGGTGAGGCGCAGCAACTGCTCGTACGAGCTCACTATGCGGACGGGCGAGTGCGCGACGTGACCTGGCTTGCGCAGTTTTTCTCCAACGACGAAACAACCGTATCGGTGAAAGCATCGGGCCTCGTTAAGTCTCTGCGAAGCGGAGAAGCGGGCGTGCGAGTCCATTTTCAAGGAATGGTGGCGGTTGTCGGTTTTACGATGCCCTTTCCTTATACGATCAAGCCAGAGGACTATACGGCTCAGCAGAATGATTTAGATGGCCCGCTGTTTCAAAAGTTAAAGCAGCTTCGAATTCCTCCTGCAAGTCCGTGCAGCGACGAGTCATTTCTGCGTCGTGCCTATCTGGATGCCGCAGGTATTCTGCCAACGCCTGCCGAAGTGATTGCATTTCAGTCGGAGGGTGATGCTGACAAACGCGTCTGCGCGATCGATGCATTGTTACAACGGCCGGAGTTTACTGACTACTGGACACTGCAACTTGCCGACCTGCTTCAGAACCGCAAAGAGCGAGATCACGATGTACGAGGGCAGAAGGGAGTCAAGGCGTTCCATGGTTGGCTGCGTGAACAAGTTGCAGCCAATCGACCGTGGAGCGACATTGCTCGTGATGTGCTGCTAGCCAAAGGGAACGTTGTCGCACAACCCCAAGCGGGCTACTTTGTCACCGTGGTGGGTGAATTTAAAAAAGTCGAGGAAAGCGAACTCCCTGACAGTGTGGCCCAATCATTCCTTGGGACTCGTATCGGCTGCGCACGTTGCCACAATCATCCCCTAGAACGCTATACACAGGACGACTTCTATCATTTCGCGGCCTGCTTCTCAAAAGTGAATCTCGATCGTAAGAATCCTCAAACCGGCGTCACGTCCGTCACAGCGATGGGTCGCGAGGAACGGGAACAGCAGAATCGTATTGCCGAAGCGGCGACTCGGCTTGCGGAAGCATATCGAGCCGAATTGCAAGACGAGGAAAAAACGAAACGCATCGCGGACCAGCAGCGTGACCTGGAAAATCAAACGAAGCGGCTTGAGGAGATCCGTCTAAGAGCGCCTGGAGTAAACCAACCCCGTACCGGAAAGTTCATGAAACCTCAGACGTTGGATGGCGTCGAGTTGCAATTTAAACCGGGAAGCGACCCTCGTTTACCTTTCGTGAACTGGGCGCTCAACCATGAGAATTTCTCCGGGGCGATGGTGAATCGTTTGTGGAAACATTTCTTTGCTGTTGGGCTAGTCGAACCCGTCGATGACTTGCGAGCCAGCAATCCACCGTCGAATGCCGCGCTGTGGAAGGTGCTCAACGAAGAGTTCCGTAATCATAACTACGACTTGCGACATGTGATTCGGCTGATCCTCAACTCGCGCGCCTGGCAACTCGACGCATCAACGACACCTGAAAATGAAACCGATAGCAAATACTATTCGCACTACAATGTGAAGCGGCTTCCGGCAGAAGTCCTCCTGGATGCGATGGCTGCGGCGACCGATGTACCGAATCAATTCGCCGGCTATCCGGTTGGCCTGCGAGCTACGCAAATTGCTGATCCAGGTACCGATTCCTACTTCCTGACGTTGTTTGGGCGCAGTGACCGAGTCACCGCATGCGCTTGCGAGCGAAAGGGAGAAGTCACGCTGCCTCAACTATTACACCTGGGAAATAGCGAAGATCTCTTGGCTAACATCCGCACCGCCAGCGGTCGGCTGGCAACCTTGCTGCAAAATCCTGATTCAACGGTGGTGACGAATGAAGTTTTCCTTTCGACGGTGAGTCGCCTTCCGAGCGAAGCTGAGCGATCGGCAATCGATACTGCACTATCGTCCGATAGCCGTGATTTAGTTTTCGCTGACTTGTTCTGGGCTCTGCTTAACTCCAAAGAGTTCGCGTTCAACCACTGACCTCCTTGTGTCCACACGCAGTAGGAAATTACGCAAATGCTCGACCTTTCTCTTTCCAATACACGCAGCCGGCTCTGCAACGGAGTCTCCCGACGGAACTTCGTTAGCATTGGGGCACTTGCACCGTTGGGACTTTCATTGCCTCAGTTGTTGGCCGCCGATGCAAACGCAAGAGCTGCACGAGCCAAATCGGTGATCCTCATTTACTTGGGAGGTGGTCTTTCGCATCATGACTCGTTCGACATGAAGCCGGAAGCAGTCGAACAGATTCGCGGAAAGTATAAAAGTATTGCGACCACAGTACCTGGTCTCCAAGTTTGTGAGTTGCTGCCCAAGACGGCTCAGGTGATGAACAAAGTGACGCTCGTACGGAGCGGGACGCATGAGAATGATCATCACGAAACGGCGACCAATTGGGTGTTGTCGGGACGCTTTGGAACTCCTTTCGGCGATCATCCCGCGATCGGTGCAATTGTCGCGCATGAGACGGGGTTTTCCGGTGCTGTGCCTCCCTATGTCGCGGTCCCAAAGAATCCATCTTTCACATGGGAATTGGGGAAGAGCGTTTGGCTTGGCGGGCGCTGCGAATCGTTCAAGGCTGGTAATCCCAATGATGCCAATTACCGAGTTCGCGACCTATCCGCTCCAACGGGAATAACACCGCAAACGCTCGATCGTCGCAAGTCGCTGCTAGCAGCGGTAGACCGACTTGCGGACCGAGTGAAGGGGAGCGACCAGATCGCGACCTACGACGAGTTCAGTCGCAAGGCTGCCGAGATGGTGCTCTCGCCTCAAGCGCAAGCTGCCTTCGCTATCGAGCGCGAAGAAACGAAAACGCGAGATGACTATGGCCGCAGCGAGTTCGGTCAGAGCGTTCTTTTAGCGCGACGTTTGGTTGAAAACGGCGTCCGCTTCGTGACGGTCAACTATGGTGGATGGGATCATCACGGCGATATCTTTAAGGGCCTCGACAAAAAGCTACCTGAGTTCGATCAAGGATACAGTTCCTTGATTCTTGATTTGGATCAGCGCGGGTTATTGGACGATACGCTAGTGCTGGCAATGGGAGAATTTGGACGTACACCCAAGGTCAACGACAAGGCGGGACGTGATCATTGGGGCCGCGCAGGTTCGATGCTTTGGGCTGGTGCTGGAGTGGCCCGAGGACAAGTGATCGGGGCGACCGATAAAAACGGAGCGTTCGTCACCGACCGACCGGTTCGCCCGGCGGATGTGGCGTGGACTGTTTACGAATCGCTTGGCATTGATCCGGCGAAAGAGCTGCGGACACCGGAAGGTCGCCCAGTCTCAATCCTGGCCGAAGGGGCAAACGTTACGGAACTCTTTTCATGAAACGTCCATTGGTAGTTTTGGTTTTTGTGGCTTGTAGCTTGGGCTGCGTTGGCTTCGATTGCACTTTCATCGGGTGTTGCTCTCTCGCTGGAGCTCAGGAAGCTAAGAACGATGCTGCTCGAATCACTGCCGTCGAGCCTGCATCGATCGTTAGCGGAACCAAGACGACTTTAAAGCTACGTGGTTTTAAGCTCAAGGAGTCCACAGAGATTCGATTCCCGATGGCCACCGAGGTGAAAGGTGAGATTACAGAGAAGAAAGACTCAGGCCCGCCTAAAGGACTGGAAAACAAACTCGTCGGTGACACCCAGTTGCTCGCAGAGATAACGCTTCCTGGCAATCATCCCGCGGGCATTTTGGACTATGTGATCTCAACGCCCGCCGGTGATGCTGCGGGCAAGCTTCGAGTACTGGCGGTCGATACTTCGATAGACGAGGTTGAACCGAACAGTGGATTTCGAGAAGCACAAAAACTGCAACCAAACCAGTTTGCACGCGGCTCGATTCAAAGCGATAAAGATGTCGATGTCTATGCGTTTCCCGCGAAGGCCGGACAGCAGCTCAAAGTGACAGTGACCAGCGGCGGTCTTTTGATAATGGATGCGGCACTGCATTGCTACGACGCTCGCGGCCAGTTCCTTGCCGCAGCCGACGACGGGGAGTCGCGTGACCCGGTCTTGATGCTGAAGTCACCCGCGGATGGCTCGGTCTACCTTTGCATCAGTAGTGCACACGATATCGGCGGTGAGTGGAACAGTTATCTATTAACCGTGGAGGAAGTGCAGTGAGTCGATTGCCTCTTATCATTTTGATTCTTCTTCTCTCATCCGCATTGTGCAGTTCTAGCGAGGGAAATGATGAAATAGTTTCATTTCATCGCGATGTGTTCCCGATTCTTCGAACAAACTGCATCGCCTGTCACAAGCCTGGCAAATCCAAGGGAGGTCTGGATCTGACGACTCATGCAGCATTGCTTAAAGGAGGCGACGACGGTCAGATGATCAAGACGGGGGATGCCTCAGTGAGCCGACTTATCGAGACCATCTGCGGCGACGAGCCAGAGATGCCGAAAGAGAGCGAACCGCTGCTGCCTCGTGAGATTGATCTTATTAATCGATGGATCACACAGGGTGCGGTTGAAGACGCACCGGTGGACACCCGTACGCGACGACCTGCCGAACTAATAAGCTACCGCTCCTTGCCAGCGGTGCATGCTTTGTCGTTTTCTCCAGATGGAGCACTGCTGGCAGTACCTGGGCGACACGAAATTCTTTTGCATCATGCAGATGGTTCCGGCGTTGTCTCGCGATTGGCGGGTGATTCGCCTCGACTGGAATCGGTCACCTTCTCAAAAGATGGAACATTGATCGTTGCCAGCGGCGGAGCAGTCTCTGAGTTTGGTGAGATTCAAATCTGGGACACGCATAGGCGAGAGCTCATTCGTTCGATCAAAGGGTCAAACGACACTTTCTACGGAGTCTCCATTTCCCCTAACAATCAACAGGTCGCAGTCGGTTGCGCGGATAAGTTAGTACGAGTTTTCAACATTGCAGATGGCGTCGAAGTCATGCGATGTGACAACCATCTCGACTGGGTGTTCGGTTCAGCCTTTACCAGCGATGGCCTTCGTCTGGCTACCGTTAGCCGCGACAAAGCGGCAAAGCTAATTGATATTGCCAGCGGTCATCTCATCGACGACGTCAATCGGTCACGCGATCCGCTGATTTGTCTAACACGGCATCCCATTGAAGATTTTATTGCTACAGGTGGCACCGAGGGGAAGATCCGCTTGTTCAAAATGGAACCGCGCGGCGGAAGATTGTCCGAGGGAGACAACAAAGAAGAAAGCTTCGTTCGCGAGTTCGAACACATGGCCTCGCCCATCCAGGCAATTGCCTTTAGTCCCGATGGAATCAACGTCGCTTGCAGCGCACTAAGCGGGGAAGTCAGAATTTTTAAAACCGAAAACGGGCAACGCGTCGCACAGATCAAAGGCAGCCACGGGCCCATCTTCGCGCTCGCCTTCACTGCAGATGGAAGGCAAGTTGCCGCTGGAGGCTATGATGGTCATATCCGTTTCTACGACACGAACAACGGTGAAGCGCTGAAAGAATTCAACAGCGTCCCGCTCCAGTGACGGTTCGTCTACAAAAAAACTGCCGTGGCTTGGCGTTGTTGTGATAGAGCGACGAACAAGCGACGACGTCTTTCTCTCCAAGTTGCTCGGCCCGCTTGCGATGAAGCCGCGATCAATCCAGGACTAAAAACAAGCGGCGCTTGACGGTATACCATTTTTGTCTATGGTATACCGTATGAGCAATTTAAATCCTTCCACCTTTGCCGCGTCTGCTGTCGATCGTCTGCGGCGGGAAATTTTCGCCGGCCAGCTTCCTCCGGGAACTCGGCTTGCCGAGGCCGCTCAGGCCAAGCGCCTTGGCGTTAGCCGCGTACCGGTGCGGGAAGCGTTTGCCGCGCTGGAGCGGGACGGACTGCTCGAGTTCACCGACACCGGACGCACCGTGGTGAAAACGCTGACCCCTCAGGATTTTGAGGAACTGTTCGCCATGCGCCTGCTGCTCGAACCCGCGGCGGCGCGAATGGCCTTTCCGCTGAGCCTAAAACATCAGCAATTGCTCGAAGAGAATATTTTGGCGACCCAAAACGCGAAAACGCTGGATGAAGTGACGCGCCTGGATTTGGAGTTTCACGAGTTGATCGTGGCGGCATCTGGAAACTCGCGGCTTCTGAAGTTGTGGCTCTCCCTTCGTACTGAACTGGAACTCTGGCTGGGTTATCTCCACCAGCAGCATCGTGACCAGGACTTAAACACGCGGGTTGCCACCGCCCGTTCACACGAAGAGATTCTGTGTTGTTTGCAAAGCCGTTCAGCCGCCGCCTGCGAGAAGCGGATACGAGAACACATACTTGCCTGGCGAGATTGGCTTCCAATGATGGAGTTGGAAATATGAAGAACGGTCCCATGACGAGACAGCTTCTCGCGATGATCTACCCGCCACGGGTTGCAAAGATTCGTGCGTTGAGATCCGCGGTTGTCGTATTGACCTTGTTCGTCGCTGGTTCCGCAACCGGTGCAGGCGGCGAATTCGAACGCACGATTCAACCTGTTTTACGTCAGTACTGTGCTGGATGTCACTCGACGGAACTGAAGGAGGGCGAGTTGGATCTTGAACAGTTTGCAAATTCGCAAATCGCTGTCGGGCAACCAAAAATTTGGGAGCAGGTTCTGGCACAACTGGCCGATGGCGAGATGCCACCGAAGGATGAACCGCAACTGCCGGATCAGCTCAAGGCGAAACTCACAACCTCGCTGCAAGAAATGTTGAATCAGTTGGCACTCGCCAGCGCTGGCGATCCGGGAGATGTCGTGCTGCGGCGGCTTTCGAACATGGAGTACACATATACGCTGCGCGATTTGACGGGCGTCGCGTCACTGGACCCGCTTCGCGAGTTCCCCGTTGATGGCGCCGCGGGTGAAGGTTTCACGAATGCCGGCGCGGCACTAGTCATGTCTCCGTCGCTGTTGGCAAAGTACCTCGATGCGGCCAAGGACATCGCGGCTCATGCCGTGCTCACGCCTGACGGAATCCACTTCTCACCGAGCACCTCGGCGCGTGACTGGACGGACGAGACGATGGCGGAGATTCGTGAATGCTACGCTCGCTTCTCGAAGTCCGGCGGGGCCACGGCGGTGAATCTGCAGGGCATCATGTTCGACACGAACGCCGGTGGTCGGCTGCCCTTGGCTAGTTATCTAGCCGCGCTGCAAGGCCGGGTAAGTGCCGAGGGCTTGAATGCCAGATACCTCACGGCGCTCAAGCAGGCATTCAATGACACGAAGCCATCCGTGCTGCTCGACCCGCTGCGCGAGAAGTTCCGCGAAGGCAAATTGAGCGTCGCCGACATTGAGACGTGGCAGCAGTCCTTGTGGCGTTTCACAAGCATCGGGCACATCGGCAAACAGAACGGTCCGAAAGCCTGGCAGGAACCCGTGACACCGCTCGCTGCCCAGCACGAAATGCGAGTGAAACTCATGGCACCAGCCGATGGCAGCGACGTGGTCTTGTATCTCATCACGAGCGATGCAGGCGATGGCAACGAGCATGACAAAGCGGTGTGGGCGAACGCACGTCTCGTCGTCCCTGGCCGAGACGACTTATCTTTGTCGGCACTGCCCGAGCTGGTGCAGCAGATGGAACGAAGTCGCGACACCTTAATCGTCAGCACGGAATCATGCCTCGCTGCCGTCGCGGAAGCGGGTGCGTCGAAGCAGCACACGGACGTGGCTGCTCTGGCAACGAAGCACAAGGTCGATGCCGAGTTGCTCTCGAACTGGCTCGCCTATCTCGGCGTGGGTACCGCTGGCGATGTGCCGCTCGCACCCTTGCTAGAGAAGAAGCTGGAGAGCATTCCGGAATACAACTTCATCAAAGGCTGGGCCGCCGCGAACGCGCTGAGCGTGCTGGCGAACTCATCCGATCAAACCGTCACGACTCCAGGCACCATGAAGCCGCACAGTATCGCCACGCATCCGTCGCCAGAGTTGGCGTCGGTGATCGCGTGGCGGAGTCCCGTTGCTGCAACGGTGAGCATTCGCGGCAGCGTGCAGGATGCGCACACGGCTTGTGGCAATGGTGTTACTTGGGCGCTGGAGTTGCGTCGTGGTCAAACGCTTGAAGTGCTCGCAAGCGGCGTGACGGACGCCGCGAAGGTATTCGATTTGGACACGTACGAGAACCTACGCATGCAGCCGGGCGATGTGATTGCGATCATCATCGGACCACGCGATGGCAATCACACCTGCGATCTCACGGCGATTGATCTGACCATCAGCGATGGCGCGCAGGAGTGGGACTTGGCGAAGGATGTGTCACCCAACATTCTCGCCGGCAACCCGCACGCCGATCGTCTCGGCAACAAAGACGTCTGGCACTTCTTCAGCCAGCCCGAGAAGAATGCGTCGGTCGCGAAGATTCCGATGGGCTCCGTGCTCGCTCGTTGGCGGAACGCGAGCGATGATCAGGAACGCGCCAGCCTCGCCAAGCAGGTGTGGCAGGACGCCGCGATGCGCGAGCAGTTGCTCGCCTTCAATGGTCCTCTGCTCGGCAGCACGCTGAAATTCATTCGATCCAGTGCGTCTCACAACGCCGACATGCAGTCCACCGCTCCATCCGTCACCGAAATGCGCATCCCTGCCGTGCTCGCCGATAACGCTGAGTTTATCGTCACGGGCAAACTCGCCGATAACGAAGGCAGCGTGCAAATGCAGGTGCTCACCACAAAGCCCGAGAAGCTCTCAGGCTTGGCCGCGAGCAAGACGGAAACGGCGCAAGCGAAGGGCCAGTGGTCGGACAATAACCATCGCACCATGCACAGCGCACCGGTTATCGTGGCGGATGGCAGCCAGGCACGGCAGCGATTTGAAGCAGCGTTCAACGACTTCCGCGCACTGTTCCCTATTGCTCTGTGTTACACAAAGATCGTGCCGGTGGATGAGGTGGTGACGCTGACGCTGTTCCATCGCGAAGACGATCATCTAAAACGACTCATGCTCGATGATGCTCAAGCGAGGGAGCTAGACCGGCTCTGGAATGAATTGCGTTTTGTGAGCGAGTCGCCGTTGAAGCAAGTCGATGCCTTCGAGCAGCTCTGGCAGTTCGCTACGCAGGACGCGAAGCCCGAAGCCTTTGAGCCGATGCGAGAACCGATCATGCGCGGTGCGGAGGAGTTCAAGAAGTTGCTCATCGATGTCGAGCCGATGCATTTGCAAGCCGTGCTCGACTTCGCCCAACGTGCTTGGCGTCGCGCGCTCACTACCGTCGAGCAAAACGAAATGTGGACGCTTTATCAAACGCTACGCAAGCAAGATCTGCCGCACACATCGGCCGTGCGCAAGTTGCTCGCGCGTGTGCTTGTCGCGCCAGCCTTCCTCTATCGCGGAGAGAAACCCGCGACTGGACCGAAGCCCGCGCCCGTGAGCGCCACGGAACTCGCCACGCGGCTGAGCTATTTCCTGTGGTCTTCCGCGCCCGACGAAGAACTGCGCGCCGTCGCCGCCTCCGGCAGGTTGCACTCGGGTGAGGTACTGGTCGCTCAGACCCACCGCATGTTGCAGGATGGAAGAGTTCGGCGGCTCGCGACCGAGTTCGGCTGCCAATGGCTGCACATTCGCGATCTCGAAACGTTGAACGAAAAGAGCGAACGGCATTTTCCGACATTCGTCGGCTTGCGCGACGAGATGCAGGAAGAGGCCGTCCGGTTCCTGATGGACATGTTCCAGGCGGATCGGTCGGTGTTGTCGTTGCTGGACGCCGACCACAGCTTCATGAACGCCGCACTTGCCAGGCACTATGGCATTGAGTTACCGAGCGACGACTGGCAGCGGGTGGACGGCCTGCGCGCCCGCGGTCGCGGAGGCATGCTGGGCTTCGCCGCGACACTCGCGAAACAGAGTGGCGCATCTCGCACCAGCCCGATTCTGCGAGGCAACTGGATCAGCGAAGTCGTGCTGGGCGAGAAACTTCCGCGACCGCCCAAAGACGTGCCGATCCTGCCAGAAGAAGCTCCGGAAGGTCTGACGGAACGCCAGTTGATCGAACGCCACAGCAGTGATCCCAAGTGTGCTCGCTGTCACGAACGCATCGACCATTTTGGCTTCGCTCTGGAAGGCTTCGACGCGATTGGCCGAGCACGCAGCGAAGATGCTGCGGGACTGCCGATCGACACGCTGGCGAAACTCCCAGGTGGAGGAGAGCTGAATGGCATGGATGGTCTGCGCTCGTATCTTCTGGAGCAACGCCGAGACGACTTTCTCCGGCAGTTCTGCCGCAAACTACTCGGCTATGCACTGGGACGCGGCGTGCAACTGTCAGACAAACCGCTGCTCGACGACATGCTTGTCCAACTCAAATCGCACGATTATCGAGTCAGCACTGCCATTGAACTGATCGTCCTGAGTCCACAGTTCCGTGAGATCCGCGGGCGAGAATGAGCCGTTCTACGAATACACCCGCCACCCAAATATTTTCATCGGAGTCAACATGAACCAGCATCATTTCTCGCGCCGTTTCTTCCTGCGTGGTGTGGGCGTCAGCATGGCCTTGCCGTGGCTCGAATCGTTCAACGTGTGGGGAGACGAACAGCGTGCTAGCAAGCCGGCGAGCGAAGCACCGGTGCGTTTGGCGGTACTGTTTTCCGGTAACGGTTTTCATTCGAAACAATGGTGGGCGAAGGGTGAAGGCCGCGAGATGGAACTCGGCAAGGCGTTGGCACCGCTGAGCGATTTTCGTGAGAAGCTGCTGTTCGTGCGCGGCCTCTTTCATGAAGAAGCGCGGAAGGGAAACATCCACAGTTCGCAGACCGGGAACATCCTGTCCGGCGCGCCCATCGCCTCGGGCGGCGAGATTCGATCGGGAACAAGCTTCGACCAACTCCTGGCACAGACCTACGGGCGATCGACGAAGGTGCCGAGTCTCGTGCTGGGCTGCGAACATTCCAACCCGTCGGTCCACAAAAACTACTCGATGCTCTACAGCTCGCACATTTCGTGGAATTCCCCCACGACGCCGACGCCGCTGGAGCTTTATCCTGCACTGGCGTTCGACCGCCTGTTCAAGGACGAGGTCGCACCGGGTGACAAGAGTGTGCTCGACGCGGTACTGGCGGACGCTCAGGACCTGCGACGTCGCATCAGCACCACCGACCAGCGCAAGTTGGACGAGTACCTTGATTCGGTTCGCGACGTTGAGGCGCGCATTGCAAACGCCGGCAAGCGAGGTGAAGTGCAAGGCTGGCGTCCGACACTCGAGAAGCCGAACAGGAACCGTCCCGCCGATGGCATTCCGCAGGACATCGCCGAACACATGCGGCTCATGAGCGACATCCTCGTGCTCGGTTTTCAGACCGACACCACGCGGATCACGACGTTGAAGCTCAACAACGATCACAGCGCCCTGAGGTTCCCGAATCTGGTAAGTGTCGAGCAACCACAGCACGGGATCGATTACATGATCCATCACCTGTTATCGCATTCCGACGGCGAGGACTGGCTGAAGGTCAATCAATTCTTCATGGAGCAAGTGGCCTACATCGCGCGCAGGCTCGACTCGATTCAGGAAGGCTCACGCACGCTGCTCGACAACACGATGCTCATGCACTGCTCAAGCATGATGGCCGGAGCGAAACACGATAATGACCAGCTTCCTGTGATCCTGCTCGGCGGTGCTGGTGGTCGTCTCCAGGGAGGCCGTGTTCTGGATTACAAGGACAAACCCGAACGTCAGTTGTGCCGCCTGTTCCTTTCGATGATGGACAAGATGGACGTGCATCCAAAAACGTTCGGCGATGCGAATACCATGCTTGAGGATGTCTAAATCGGACTCATGATCGAAAGGCACTGTACACTTTTGATCGCCTTTTTGGCGTGCCTTTCGTCAGGCGATGCAGCGGCCGCCGAGGCGTTCTTCGAATCGAACGTGCGGCCACTGCTTGTCAGTCTCTCGCGGGGAAAGCATGTCAGGCACCAGCCTTTCCCGACGGCATGGATTGACTCGTAGTCGTCGCCTTCGGCAGCGCCTTATCCGAATCACTGGGGGTGTCGCGCGCGTTTCGAGCAACAAGATCCATCGGTGCAGCGAAGCGTTCCGGGTGGTCCGTGATGATGCGAATGTTCTTCAGCCGGATCGCCTGTTTCGTCGCGGTTGGCTTGTTACCCCAAGCGTGAATCTTGAAGGCGATGTAGCCTTCTCGGTACTTTTGATCGATCAAGTTGCACGTCGGCACGCCATTGATCCAGACTTTGATCGACGGTCCGAGGCACTCGATACGGAAATGCGACCACTCGTCCAGCTTGAAGGCGCCCCGCGCCCTGGCGTCGTCTTTGAGATCGAACATCCATGTCCATCCCGCACCGAAGTCGTCAAAGATGCCACCGGTCCAAGCACGTTTGGTGTTGTCAATTTTCACCTGGTAGCCATGAAGTCTTACCTTCGCGTCAGCGAGCGTATCAACACACCGCAGCAAGATGCCGCTGTTAAAACCGGGATCATCCATCAGGTCTAATTCGAGAATGAAATCGCGATACTTCTTTTGGTTCTTCTTGGATTTTAGTGGCAAGGGTGAGGTTCGATTTCGGTCTTTCGACCTCGGAACAGGGCGGTGGATTTTTGCAGGCATCCGCTCCTGCGTCCAATGATTTGGGAGCAGAC
>Ga0105050_10003569_pt1 | contig 21416 bp, 19 predicted proteins | sample FRY01_FD_78088 | JGI IMG/M metagenome (GOLD analysis project Ga0105050, IMG submission 78088) | Freshwater microbial communities from Lake Fryxell liftoff mats and glacier meltwater in Antarctica - FRY-01 | ecosystem: Environmental > Aquatic > Freshwater > Ice > Glacier meltwater ...
AGGTTGAATAAAAACATTAATTAAAACTGCAATTACAATAAATGTGATTCCAAACCAGTTTTCTTTTGTTTTTAGTTCATATTTACTAATAATACTACCGGTCATACCGCCTAATAAAACGAAGCCAGAATAGCGCATGAAACTAAAGTCAGAGTATTTTCCATAAAACATATTTTGAATAAATAAAGGAAGTCCATTTGGCCAATAATTAGCTTTTAGAGTGGTTCCTGAAATCCTTAATTCGTCAGCTTGAATATAGGCTTTCATTTGAGAATATCCAATGAATAATAGCAAAGCAGCAATTAAATAATACCAATGAATATCGCCTTTTTTGAAAAATAAATGAATGCCGTAAATGATTAGAAGAAAGCAAATCCCGAAGCCAATTGATTGTAAAACATGAAATGCGGCAAACCAATCAAAAATAAAAGGTGTTCCGTAATAAGCAGATTTAATGAGGCTCCACAAACTCAATTGAATAATGTAACCCCAAAAGAGTAAATCTCCTACTCGTTTAAATCCTTTTTTCACCCTTGCATTCTGAAAAAACGGTTGATTAGATTTACTTCCCATTAAAAGATAAACGAAAATTAAACCTGTCACGGTAAAGAAAAGAGGCGACGTTAAACCATGTAAATTATTCCAGATGTTGTATAAAATATAATCGTTATTTCGATATCGATTGGCTAAGCCAGCACCTGTAAAGTGACCTTCTAACATTAAAAGTATGGCGAAACTTCTTGCCATGTCAATGAATTGTAAACGTGGTTTTTTAACTTTTTCAATAATAATTGTATCTGACACTTTCTTCCTTTATTTAACTTCCGATGTAACAAAAAACTCAATACTATCTTGGAATCCTTTCACTTTCACTTTAAACATGTTTTTTGAAAGCCCATTTAATGATTGAGTATCGACAACAAAAGTAACAATTGCACTTGATTTTGAACCAACTGAAGTTATATTGAAGCTTGCTTGAATTGCATTGTCATTATTCTCCAACTCAAGTTGAATTGTTTCAGTGCTTAAGTTTTCAATTTTGAATGTACCAGTAATTTTTTCTCCTTTTTTGATTTCACCAGCTGTAAATATTGGATTTAAACTTTCTATTGGGAAAGGAACGTCTCCTTTATCAAAGCTTATATTTTCTATTTGTATTCTTCGCTCAATACCAGCTTCTTTAGAAAAGACGGAGCTACTTTGATTTTTAACATCATCGCTTGTCGTTTGATTCGCAGTATATTCACCAAATGGAATAATTGCAAAAATTAATTTTCCACCATTTTTTGCCTTTCCTTGTATGTATTCTTTGAATGCTCCATTGCCTGTTTCATTAAAATAGTTGGTTAAAGAAGAAATTCTACGTTTTGTCAGATTGACGTTATAAGCTGTTTTAGCAACAGGACTCGCAAATCCTTTGAGCGTAAGTGTTACAACGGATCCACTTTGTAATTCTTGTAAAATCACACCTGTAAATGACACCAAGTCGTTTGCTCCTTTGTCAACATTGTTTTTAAAAAATTGCTCTAGGTCGTCTTGTTTTTTAGATGCGTCTTCTTGTGTTAACCCTTTTGCAACTTCTGCTTTGTATAAATCATACCGACCTTCGTACAATTTATAAGTGTTGATATAATTTTGTTTAGTACTCGTTGCCATCGAAGAAGCATCTGGTTCATCATTTCTGAAGTAAAGTGTCACAGGAAGTTTCTCTTTGATTCGCTTTTGAAATTCAGTTTCTTTTTTCACTTCCGTTTTCGTCTCTTTTTTCACTTCCACAATTTCAGGTGCTTTTTTTGGTGGGTATTTTGCGAAAATATCACTACAACAGGTAGGGTTTTTAGAGTAGTAACTTCCAATTCTATTCGAAGAAACGTAAACCGTATCATTATTTTTGAAATAATATTGGTCGTTAGCTGAACTATTAAAGGGCAAACCTACATTTATTGGATTTGTAAATTTCGTTCCATTCATTTTTGAATAAAAAATGTCTTGTCCACCAAAACCATAATGCCATGAAGATGAAAAATACAATTTGTTTTCAATCGTATCCATCCATGGAGTCAATTCATTATCAATCGAATTAATGGTAGCCACATTTGTAATCGCTTTAAATCGATTGTTACCTTCTGGAAACGCATACCAAATATCTAAACCACCTTTTGAACCTTCACGGTCAGAGGCAAAAAACAAAACCTCTTCACCGTTTAATTTGCTTATAAATGGCATTGTATTATTCGTTCCTTTTGGATTTATTTCTTGTTTTAAAGAATCAATTTTAGACCATTTTCCATTTGAATAGTTGGCAACCATTATTTTACATTTGTAATTGTAGCCTTCATCCTCACATGCACTAAAATAAAAACGTTTGCCATCAAGAGAAAATGTGCCATTGCCAGTGTTTAGCTTTTGAATCAATAAATCATTAACTTGTTTATTTAATTCAAATTTTTCACCCTTAATTTCTGAGGAATAAATTTTTGTTTTATAACTTTTTGAATAAACCTCCTGATTGAGATCTTTCGTAGAATCAGCGCGTAAGGAAGAAAAAATTAATTTATTGTCGCGAATTGCATGGCCAAAATCTGCATCGTAAGAATTGACAGTTAAAGGTAGGCGATTCATTGGACTTGCTGTATCTGCATAATTTTTTATCGCCCAAGCACACCCATCTACTTCTTGAATTGATTTTCGATATAGATAATCGTCTTCTCCTCCACTATATCTTTTCTTTGCAAGTTTTAAAGTTTCAAATGCACGATTATAATTACTATTTTGCTTTTGCATTAAACCTAAATAAAGCAAGCTTGCAGGATATTTAAGCTCCGTATCTCTAGCATAAACTAAAGCATAATATTTTTCAGCCTGAAAATAATCTTTATATGCTTTTTGTGTTTCTGCGAGTTTCCATTGCAGGTCAAGAGAAGTTGAATCTTGTGCTAAGGCTAATTTATAATATTCAAGCGCATAATAGTAATCTCCTTTTTTATACTGTTCATCAGCAAACGAAACAATTTGTTTAAGTTTTGCTTGCGAAAGTGAATTAAAGAAAATTAAAACAAATAGAAAAACTAAATGTAATCTGGACATACACGGTGAATAATTCGTTTTGGTTTAAAAGTACGGATGATGTACCTAACTGCGATTTCTATTCCTCCTCTTGCTCTACTTGCAGGGACCAATTTTAAATAATTAATGTCATAACTAACTCCGACGAAAAAATCAGTGTAGTCATATCCGAAAGTTAAATAAGCTGCATCTCGATTTCGCATCCAAATTCCACCATAAAGCGCTTGGTAAGTTTTATTTTGAGAGGTTAAGTAGTATTTAGCTGAACCCCCAATCATGAGTTCTCTGTAAATTCCTTGATTATTGAGTTGTAAACTTGGAACTGCATCCCATTTTTGATTGATTTTAAAAGTTCCTTTTGCAAATAGGGTAAAGCGAATATCTCGTTTAACATTTTCAGTATAAAATCCTTGATTCGGACGATTTAAATTGTAAATCCCAAACCCTGTGAGTACTTTGAAACGTTCATTTTTTCTCCATTCATATAGAGAGCCTAAACCAATAGACATGTTGGTTTTACGGTCACTTTGATAAGTTTCGTTGGTTGCAGCTGTTGGGTCAAAAATATAACCATTGTACTGATTGTCAAAATATAAAGCATCCCAGTTAATTTGTCGGTGATTCATTCCAAAATTAATTCCTGGACGAATGGTATGAACAGAATCTTTGGTAATTTTTATTAAACGAGAAAAATTTCCCTGCACTTCAACAGTTCTAAATTTACCATCACCAGCTTGATCGTGCGATAACAACAAACCAACACCATAATTTTTTATTTTAGCATCCGCTGACATTGAAAAGGTACTAAATGGAACTGTCACGCTTCTCCATTGATCTCGGTAATTGGCAATAAATCGGTAATCGCCATCAAAATGTCCAGCTTGTCCAGGATTTTGAAAAAGTTGATTATCGTTGAATTGTGACCAATGTACATCCTGACCAAAACTTGTTTGGAAGAAGGAAAAAACGAGAATGGAGAGAAGTATTCGTTTTGTCATTTCATTGTTAAGTGAACTAAGGTACAAAAAATTATGAAAGAAGCAAATGCTAAGGATTTGTTAAGGACAAAGGAATTATTTTTCCCCTCATAAATTTATGTGCATTGATTGTAAAGTCTGAAATATATTCACTGATTTGTTTTGGATTCAAGGGCGCTTGATAGCCAGGAAAAGCAGAAGCAAGCATTTCTGTTTGAACAGAACCTAAACACAAACAATTCATAGCGATTGTTGAATCTTTGTATTCTTCTGAAAATAGTTCAGTGAAACTACACAAAGCAGCTTTAGATGTTGAATAGGCACTTAAACCAGCAAATTTCATCGAACCTTGAAATCCACCCATTGAACTGATATTGACAATGTGTGAATCTTCTTTAGATAAAAATGGAAGGACACTTTGAACTGTTTCAAACACACCAAATAAATTAACCTGAAATGATTTTTGAAGTTCGACTTGCGTAATTTCTTCGAATGGTTTATTAACCAAAAATCCAGCATTATTGATTAAAAAATCAATTTTTCCTATTTTAGCAAATACAGTTTCCACCTGTGATTTCACATTTTGTTCTAAATCAAACTCGTAACAAGCAACATTCGGGAAAATAGAAAAATCACCAATTAATTTATCAATGTTTCTTGACAGAGCTACCACTTTAAAATGATTTCTTCTTGCGAAATTTTCAACGAGTGCTTTACCAATTCCTCGACTTGCACCGATAATTACAACTGTTTTATTCATCATAAGTTATTGTTACATTTTCACTTTGAGGAACAGATTGACAAGTCAAAACATATCCTTGTGCTACTTCTTCATCTGTTAGTGAATAATTTAATTTCATCACAACTTCGCCTTCTAAAACTTTCGCTTTACAGGAAGAACAAACGCCCCCACGGCATGAATAAGGAACATCTAGACCTGATTTTTCAACCAACTCAAGTAGTGAGCCTCCAGGAACTTGCATATCGAAAGAGGTCATTTCATTGTCTAACATCACTTTCACATGACTTTTCCCTTTAAAATTAAGTTCTTTTTTCAATGCTGGAATTGAGGTGGGTGTAGTAAATAATTCAAATTTAACCTTTGAATCTTGCACTCCAAAAAATTTCAATACATCCTTAACAGAATGAATCATTTCTTCTGGCCCACAAATCAAAAAGCAATCCGCCTTCAACAGTTCTAAATTTTGTTTGATTTCAATTGTGAAATTTTCTTTGTCAATTCTACCTTTTTTCGTTCCTTCTTTCGTTTCTTGGCTTAAATATAAAGTTGAATTTACGCAAGTCAAAGCATTAAGCTCATTAATAAAAATTGCTTTGTCAAAGTTTTGGTTTCCGAAAAACAAATTCAATTTACCTTTTCCCTCTAAACTTTTTGCAATAGATAAAATTGGTGTAATTCCACTTCCTGCAGCGATTGCCACAATATTTTTTTGCTCGTTTGTTAAATGGAATCCTCCTTCAGGTTTGGAAATATGAATTTTATCACCGGAAACCGCTTCAGAATTAAGCCAATTGGAAACAATTCCTTTTTCTGTCGCTTTAACAGCAATGGAAAGCTTTTCGTTTTCACCGCTACAAATAGAGTAGGAGCGACGTTGACTTTTTCCGTTCACAAACACTTCTACGTTTATGTATTGTCCTGCGATAAACCCAAAAGTAGATTTTAAATCAGCTGTGATGTCAAACGTTATTTGAACCGATTCTCTTGTTAATCTCTTTACTTGTATTGTTACTTCGTGAAAGCCTTTACTTACTTTCGGTTTAAACTCTTTTTTCTTAAATAAATCGAATATTCCCATAGTGTATTAATCGTCAAATGAAACTAAAATTTTCTCGCTCGTTGGATGAGCTTGGCAAGTAAGTATATAACCGTTTTCAACCTCGTCAGGCATCAATGCGTAATTAACGTCCATGATTGCTGAACCTTCTAAGATTTTCGCTTTGCAAGTACAGCAAACACCACCTTTACAAGCAAATGGCAAATCAGCTCCAGCCAATTGTGCAGCATCTAAAATCGTTAATCCGTTTGAATCTAATTCAAAATCAATTGTGTCGCCGTCTAGTAGAATTTGCACTTTAGATGCAAATGATGGTGCTTGATTAGCAATTTCTTCGGCTGTTTTTTCTTTTTTGACGCTGGTAGCAAACAACTCAAAATGAATGTTTTTACTATCAACTCCATTTTCTATCAACGATTCCCTAACATTTAAAATCATTTCTTCGGGACCGCAAATAAAAACTTCGTCAATCGATTGATTCTTCAAAAATGCTTTGAATAATTCATCGCATTTAGTTTTATCAATTCTACCTTTTTGGATTTTATTCCCAGGGCTTTCACGCGAGAAAAGATGAATAATGCGTATCCGATTTAAGTACTTGTTTTTTAATGCTTCTAATTCTTCTCGGAAAATAACACCGTAAAAACCTTTGTTTCCGTAAAATAACGTGATATCGCCTTCTTCTTCTTCAAGAATTGTTTTAGCAATCGAAAAAATAGGTGTAATTCCACTTCCTGCTGCATAAAGAAGATAAGATTTTTTAGTTTCTTTTGAAGTAGTTAGTTTAAAATTACCTGTCGGAGTCATTACCTCCAAGGTATTTCCAACTTTTAAAGATTTATTAGCATGCGTTGAGAAAACACCATTCTCGATTTGTTTCACAGCAACGCGCCACTCATTTTCAAATGGTGAAGAACACAAAGAATAAGATCTACGAACTTCTTCGTTATTGATGATTGTTTTTAACGTTAAGTATTGGCCAGACTCATAATGATACTCGTTTAATAGCTCATCTGGAATGGCGAACGAAACAGAAACTGCGTCTTTTGTCTCTCTTCTAATATCTTTAATCGTAAGGTTGTAAAATTTAGGAATCATTTCTTAATTTTTAATTCGCCAAAGATAAACATTTGAATCAATTATATGTTTTGCTTAAAGGGTTAACTTTATGATTTATGTCATATTAAAAGCCCTTAAATTTTAATTATATTTGTAAAATAATCATTGCTTATGAGAGTTTTAGAATCAGCGGAACTTGAACAAAAGTTTCAAGACAAAATGGACAAAGAAATCAAAATCGAACCAAACGACTGGATGCCCGATGCCTATAGAAAGACATTGATAAGACAAATGTCGCAGCATGCACATTCAGAAATAGTTGGAATGTTACCAGAAGCAAACTGGATTACACGTGCCCCTAATTTGAGAAGAAAAGCTGTTTTACTTGCAAAGGTACAAGACGAGGCTGGTCACGGTCTATATCTATACAGTGCTACGGAAACGCTAGGCGCTGATAGAGAAGATACAATTGACGATCTGCACACAGGTAAAGCAAAATATTCATCCATCTTTAACTACCCAGCTGTTTCTTGGGCAGATATAGGCGCAATTGGTTGGTTAGTTGATGGTGCTGCAATTATGAATCAAGTTTCCCTATGTCGTTGTTCTTACGGACCGTACGCACGAGCAATGGTTAAAATCTGCAAAGAAGAATCGTTTCACCAACGTCAAGGATACGAATCTCTTACTACTTTAGCGCTTGGAACACCTGAACAAAAAGAATTGGCTCAAGATTCTTTGAATCGTTTTTGGTGGCCATCATTAATGATGTTTGGCCCAAATGATGCAGAATCCCCGCATTCAGCGCAATCCATGAAATGGAAAATTAAGCGTTTATCAAATGATGATTTACGTCAAAATTTTATCGACGCAACTGTTCCCCAAGCTGAATTGATAGGTTTAAAAGTTCCAGATGATAATTTAAAATGGAATGAAGAAACTGGACATTACGATTTCACGCCCATTAATTGGGACGAATTTTGGCAAGTTGTCGGCGGAAATGGTCCTTGCAACAAACAACGTGTTGATGCACGCAAAAAAGCAAAAGAAGACGGATTGTGGGTAAGAGAGGCAGCAATGGCTTTCGCAGAAAAAAGAGCAAAAAGAAAATCCGCATAATTATATTAAAATCATTAATCATGGCAACACAAGAATGGCCTTTATGGGAAGTGTTTATCAGGAGTAAACAAGGACTTAACCACAAACATGTCGGAAGCTTAAGGGCTTCAGATGCGACAATGGCGATAGACAATGCGAGAGATGTTTATACGCGCCGATCCGAAGGAATAAGTATTTGGGTAGTAGAATCCAATTATGTTCATGCAAATGATCCAGCTGATGCAGATTCATTTTTTGAGCCATCTGATACTAAAATTTACCGCCACCCAACCTTTTATGAAGTTCATGAAGACATCAAACACATGTAATTTATGAAAAACGAAGCTTTATTTCGCTATTTACTTCGGTTAGGGGACGATAGTTTGATTCTTGGTCAACGTTTGGCAGAATGGTGTGGTCATGGTCCAATTTTGGAAGAAGATATTGCAATGACTAATATTTCATTGGACTTGATTGGTCAAGCGATGAATATTTTGGATTACGCAGGTGTTATCGAAGATAAAGGAAGAGATTGCGACAAACTGGGATTATTACGTTTAGAAAAAGAATACACGAATGTTTTATTGGTGGAACAACTTAACGGAGATTTTGGCGACACGTTGATGCGTCAATTCTTGTTCGATGCTTTTCGTAAACCTTTATATGAAAGATTAGTGCATTCAACGGACAAACAATTGGCTGCAATCGCTGATAAGTCTTTGAAAGAGACTCGTTATCATTTAAAACATTCATCTGAGTGGGTTATTAGACTTGGCGATGGAACGGAAGAATCTCATAGTAGAATTCAAAATTCGTTAGATAATTTATGGAGATATGCGGATGAATTATTTTATTCAGATGCAGTCGATAGTGAATTGACAGCTAGTGGAATTTTACCTGATTTATCCGGAATTCGTGCTGAATGGGATTCAACAATTAATGTTGTTTTTCAACAAGCAACGTTAGAAATTCCCGCGAATAACTGGAAATTTGGAGGTGGACGTTTAGGTCGTCATTCTGAATATTTTGGTCATTTATTATCAGAATTACAATACATGCAACGTGCCTATCCAAACATGAAATGGTAACCAAAGCACAAATATATGATTGGTTGGAAGAAGTGAGTGATCCAGAAATTCCAGTACTTTCAGTTATTGATTTGGGCGTTGTTCGCAATGCCCAATTTATAAATGGAGATTGGTTGATTACAATCACTCCAACGTATAGCGGTTGTCCTGCTATGAAAACAATGGAAGAAGATATTCTTTCGAAATTAAAAAATAAAGGAATCGATTCTGCTTCTGTAAAGTTAGTGCTAGCTCCAGCTTGGACTACTGATTGGCTGTCAGAAAATGGAAGAAACAAATTAAGAGAATACGGCATTGCGCCACCAGAACATGAGATTGATAAAAGCGTATTATTCGCAGAACCAACTGTCGTTCCATGTCCGAAATGTTTTTCTAGAAATTCCAGAATGGTTAGTCAATTTGGAAGTACAGCATGTAAAGCCTTGTATCAATGTAATGACTGTCAAGAGCCTTTTGATTATTTTAAGTGTTTAAAATAGATTAGAAGTTAAGATTTTAGTTTCTAAATCAAACCCAATCCCCAAATATCCCCTCCCTTTCTTAGTTTTATTTATTCAAGTGAATATTTTTTAGCATAATTTCAAAATATTTTTTCCTTATTAAATAAGACTTCCACAGCATTTTTGCGCTTTTTTTTAAACAAAATAAATTTATTTTAGTACTATGTATTGCATAATACAATTTAAAACATATATCTTTGTCTAAAATTAGTACTATGAGTTTGGAGAACACACAGGCGCAAATGCGAAAAGGAATTTTGGAATATTGTATTCTAAGTATTCTGGCAAGAGGTGAGGCCTATCCTTCTGAAATTCTCGAAGCATTGAAAAATGCAAAACTATTGGTGGTAGAGGGAACTTTATATCCATTGTTAACGAGATTGAAAAATGATGAATTACTTTCCTATCGTTGGGAAGAATCCAATTCTGGACCGCCAAGAAAATACTACCGTATCACAAAAATAGGAAGCTCTTTTTTGAGCGAATTAGATATAACTTGGACAGAATTGAAACAGGCTGTCGAATCATTAACCAAAAAATAGGAAATCATGAACAAAACAATATCCATTCATTTACAAGGTACGCCATTTCAAATTGAAGAAAGAGCATACCAGCTTTTAAGCAATTATTTAGATAAACTAAAACGAATTCTTCAAAACGAAAAAGGCGCTGAAGAAATCATCCAAGATGTTGAATTGAGAATGGCAGAACTTTTCACTAAGCAATTGCAACCCTCAAAAAAAGTTATTGAGCAAACAATGGTTGAAGAAGTATTGGCGATTTTAGGTAATCCCGAAGTTTTTGGCGAAGAAAATCTTAATTCGGAACAAGAATCGTTTAATAAGCAAACAGAATTAATAGTTGAAAAACGATTATTTCGAGACGAAGAAAATGCAATTATTGGTGGTGTTTGTGCTGGTTTTGCTAACTATATGAATTGGGATGTTACTTTCATCCGTGCGATATACATCTGCTTAATTATTTTTGGTGGATTTGGTCTCCCACTTTATTTTGTTCTTTGGATTATAACACCGAAGGCGAAAACAAGCTTCGAGAAATTACAAATGAAAGGAAAACCTGTGAATTTAGAATCTATGAAGTCTGAAATTGAGGATGCTGCAGAACGTATTCAAAAGAAATCTAAAGTTTGGACGAATAAAATGAAAGAAGAAAATGGAATTCAAAGTGGCATTAAGAAATTAGTTCGTGTTTTCTCAGTTCTTTTTGGTTTGTTCACCCTATTGCTTGGGACAGTTCTTTTTATTACGGCAATTGTGTTTTTGTTTGGAGATCCGGATTTTATTCCCGCTCAAGTTAATGGTGAGTTTATGTCTTTGGGAGATTTTGGAACTTTGATTTTAGAGTCAGCAGTTGATTCAGATTATATGATTTGGGGGATAATTTTTACTGCTATATCTGTCATTGGTTTACTTTGGATGACGGGAATTCGTGCCATTTTTACTTTCAAATCAAGTATTATTCGCTACTCTTTTTTTGGTTTGGTTTTTATGATGGTCGTTGGTGTAGTTTTACTTTCTTTAACTGGTGCTAAAACAGGAAGAGCTTTCGCTGTAAATGGTGAAATTGAAAAGGAACTATTTTCGCTTGACACAACTATTCTGAATTTGAATTTTGAAAACTCAAGCTCAATGGATAAACAAGGTTTTAAAACGGTAAGTAAGGGGGAAATGGGTTTGATTAAAGTTTCAAATAATCGTATTTTTCTACATGGAATCGAGATTGAATATAAGAAATCTGAAGATTCGCTTTTCCATGTAAAGCATTATTTTACAGCTAATGGACGCGATCACCAAAAAGCATTGCTGAAAGCGAAACATATTGATTTTAAAACAACTTTAAACGGAAACACGATTCAGGCAAATACGTTTTACACCTTTCCAGTCTCAGATAAATTGAGAGATCAAAAAGTAAAATTAATCATCAAAGTACCAGCAAATGGGCAAGTTAAAGTAAATGGTAAAATTGTTTATCCATTTTTAGAGGACGAATTAGAAACTAAAATTGAAGAAAATTCTCATGCTTTTATTCATGGGGACGGAGAATATGACAGTTGGTGAATCACGCAACAATTATAAATTAAAATTTGAGTATCCGCTTTATTACCAGTAATAATTCGATTAATTGAATTTGAAGGACAGTTTTCAAAACGAAAATAATAATATACTAAGCCTATGAATTTTTGATTTTAGATTGAAAAGTTTCGTGAATCCAAATTATAGGGAGTAGCATGCTGAAATTGTAAAATAAATCTTCAATTGGAATAGTTCCAATCCGCCAACCAACAATGTGAGCTTCGTTGTACCAAACGATAGGTTCAGGGGTAAATATTCCAGTCAAAATCCCGTTAACAATCAGAAAAGGTAAAATGGAAATCAAGTAAGTCAGCACGAAACTTGGAAACCAAGGTGTTTTATAGAAATAAAACCAAGCACTTAAGAGCAGAGAAGTTGTTGCATAAGTAAGTGTATAATAGTTTCCCCAATTGAAAACAATCAATAGCAAGCAAATGAATCCGAAGAGCGGAAGGAAATAACGCGTTAAAGTTTCTAATTTTAAATTCGGAAAATATGCTTTGTGAACTTCGTGGATAAACAGGCAATTGTAAGGAACAATGATGAAAAAAAGAACTTCTTCTAATGGTAACTTTCCTAAGTAAATTCCTAAAACATAAGATGGATTGAAGCCCCAAACTTTCCATTGTGTAAAAAGTTCGTCACCAAAAATGAATACAGGAGCGACGACGATAATCCCAAAAAAAATGGATTTCCAATAAGTGTAAAAATGGACTTTTTTATCAAAACTCAGCGCTAAAGGACCAACGAATGCTGACAAAATAATCCAAAGATATAAACTCATTTTGCATTTATTTTACGCAAATAGGTTCGTTTTGCTTCTTGGTAAAATTTTGGTGGAACAATTAGCATCCCGAAGCATTCACCGTGTTCTTTTCCTTGATGTTTGTGGTGAATTTTGTGGGCTTTGCGAATTGCGTAAAAATAAGGATGATCAATATCGCGCAACCATTTGAATCTTCTGTGAATGTAAACGTCGTGAATTAGGAAATAAGCAAAACCATAAGCTGCTATTCCGTAACCAATCCAGACAGCGATGTAATTATTATTAATCATTCCGAGCATAATTAACAACCAAGACGGAATTGCGTAAATCAAAAAGAAAATATCATTTCGTTCAAAAAAACCTTGCTCTTCTTGGTGGTGGTCTCTATGAAAATACCACATTTTTCCATGCATCAAAAATTTATGAGTAGCCCAAGCCATAAATTCCATTCCGAAGAATGTTAAAATCAAAAGAAAAGGACCCCACCAATACATATTAGAAAATATTTAAAATTATAAAGAACAAAGTTAATATTACAAACAATGCATCATTCAATTTGTTTGCTTCGTTGAGTTTAAAATAATGATATATAAGTTGTAGAAAAAGACCAACGAAATACCAACAAACGTAATTATACAAAGGAATATATCCATCTGTCCAAGTCCAAAAATCAATAGAAACTGCAACTGGTTCCATTAAAACATCGAGCCCAACCATTATTAGGGCAGCAAAAAAGGGTAAGAAATAGCTATGTCTAAAAAAATGTTTTGCTAAAGTTGCTGAACTCACGACAATTAAGGCCCAATTAAAACCAATAACGTATGGAATTCCGTCTAGTTTTCTACCGAGATTTTGACCATATTCGTAGTTTCCAAACAAATAACCTGTATGTACTCCAATCCATTCTACAGCCATTCCAACTAGGAATGTAAAAGCAATAAATGCGTACCATTTCCACACTTTTCTTTTGCGGGCGATGACAAGGATTATAAATGAAATTAGCAGATTCACATCCGAAAGCGCCAAAAACATATTTCTGTATTGAGGCGTAATAATTCCAAATATTCCAACAGAATAAAGAATAACCAAAATTGAGATTAATATTTTTTTCTTTAATGACATTTGGTCTTTAAACGTTTGTTTTTATTGAATTGTTCCAGCTTCAACAACATTTTCTATTGTTTCTTCTAACGTATGAAATTGAATAGGAATGACAACTTTGATTTTACTAACTTCGTATGAGATGTTCTTGTAAGCAGAATAAACTGTTTCAAGAGACAATCCATTTCTTTTTCCTGTAAACCGACTAAAAAATTCGGTAAAAAAACCAATCACTAAGGCCAATGATTTAGGAGCCTTGTATTTGGGGGTTTTTGTACCCATTTTAGAGCATATTGTAGTGAAAAGTTCTTTAAAAGATTGATTCGTTCCGACACATAAATAGCGTTCTGATTGAATTTCCGAATGCATTAATTCACGCATGCAAAAAGCAACATCACGTGCGTCAACGGTCGCATTACTTCCGCTAGGGTAAAACAATAATCCGTTACTTCCAGCTTTAAAAATGGATAGGGAACCGCTGTTCCAATTTCCTGGACCTAAAATCACACATGGATTAATCATTACTGCATTTAATCCTTCTTCAATTCCTCGCCAAACTTCTTTTTCTGCGGAGAATTTAGAAACGGAGTAACCACTATTATTTGCATCAGCTTCCCAATTATCTTTTTCTGTTGATGCACCAAGAGGATTGTTTCCAATCGCAGCGGTCGAACTAACGTAACACAATTTTTCAACTTTGTATTTCAAACACAAGTTTACCACATTTGCTGTTACTTCTCTATTTTGGCGCATACATTCGGTAAAGTCCGATTTGAAAAAGGAAACTTTCGCTGCGCAATGATACACAGAGGTAATACTTTTGAATAGTTCTTTTAGAAAAAATAAATCTAATAAATCACCTTCTTTCCAAGTGATTTGTGCTAAAAAATGTGTTGCCTGCGCCGGATTGTAATACCTAAAAAGTGTTTCAACTTGGTTAATTTTCGTTTTTGAATGACACAGCGCCACGCAACTTTCGCCTTTAGAAATCAATTCATAAAGTAAGTGACTTCCTAAAAGCCCAGTTGCACCTGTTACTAAAATCATATTACAAAATTAACAAGAAACTCAAGTGGTGGTTTAAAAAATGATTGAAAATGTTCAAGTGTTAAGCTGAAAGTTGAAAACTGAGGACTGAGAGCTAAAAGTGAAGAGACAAAAATTAAGAATGGTTCGCAGCGAAGAAGTGAAAAGTTAAGAGTGGGAAGTGTCCACGATTTTGATAGCATTTTAAAAGGTCCAATAACTTTTTCAGTTTTTAGCAACCTTTCCGGAAAAAAGCACAAAGCATTACCTATTTCTGATGGCGATTTCAATTTTTACTTTCAAATCTATAATCAACACGGGGATTAAATTTAAATAACGGAAAGAGGTTTAAAACAAAAAAGCCCAACTTTTCAGATGGGCCTCAGTTTATATTTTATTAGATTAATCTCTAATTAAAAATTGATATTTATCGATATTTTTTAATGCGATACTTGTCCCTCTTGCAACTGCTCTAAGTGGATCATCTGCAATATGAACTGGTAATTTTGTTTTTGCAGAAATTCGTTTGTCCAATCCGCGTAACATTGAACCACCACCTGCTAAATAAATACCAGTTTTGTAAATATCTGCTGATAATTCTGGTGGAGTCATTTCCAACGCACTCAGAATCGCTTCTTCGATTTTACAAATTGTTTTGTCTAAAGCGTGAGCTACTTCGACATACGAAACCATAATTTCTTTCGGAATTCCTGTCATTAAGTCACGTCCACGAACAGCGAAATCTGGTGGTGGATTGTCTAATTCAGGCAATGCAGCTCCCACTTCAATTTTAATTTGCTCTGCGGTTCGTTCCCCCACTAGTATATTGTGTTGGCGTCGCATGTATTCTTCAATATCACTTGTGAAATCATCGCCAGCAATACGAATTGATTTATCACAAACAATTCCGCCCAATGCAATTACGGCAATTTCAGAAGTACCACCACCTATGTCAATGATCATATTTCCCATCGGTTCCTCCACGTCAATTCCGATACCGATAGCTGCTGCCATTGGCTCATGAATCAAATAAACTTCTTTTGCTCCTGCATGTTCTGCAGAGTCACGAACAGCCCGTTTTTCCACCTCTGTAATACCAGATGGAATACAAATTACCATGCGCAAAGTTGGGTTAAACAAGCTTCTTCCTGGGTTGATCATTTTAATCATTCCACGAATCATTTGTTCCGCACTTTGGAAATCAGCAATCACACCATCTTTCAATGGCCGTACTGTTTCGATTAATTTGTGGGTCTTCCCATGCATTTGTTGTGCCTTTTTTCCGATGGCAACAATTTTACCGGTTTGGATATCCCTTGCAACGATTGAAGGCTCATCAACAACCACTTTATCATTCCAAATGATAAGCGTGTTGGCCGTTCCAAGGTCAATTGCAATTTCTTGAGTTAAAAAGCTAAACAATCCCATTTTCGAGTTCCCTCCTTATAAATATTGTACGTTTATTCGCAGAACACGAACAAAGGTTACAATTCTTCGTAAATGTACTAAAATTAATGTTTGAAATGACGAAAACCTGTAAATACCATTTTCATTTCATGCTCGTTGCAATAATCAATCGATAATTGGTCTTTTACTGACCCTCCTGGTTGAATCACTGTATCTATTCCTTCGTTGTGAGCAATTTCTACACAATCTGGGAAAGGAAAAAACGCATCACTCGACATAACAGCACCTTTCAAATCAAAGTTGAATGATTTCGCTTTATGAATTGCTTGGTTTAAGGCATCTACACGTGATGTTTGTCCCGTTCCGCTTGCTAAAAGTTGTCCATTTTTCGCTAAAATTATTGTATTTGATTTTGTGTGCTTTACTAATTTATTAGCAAAAATTAAATCTTCAATTTCTGTTGATGTTGGTGTTAATTTGGTGATAACTTTCAAATCGCTTGCTTTTTCAGATTTTAAATCGCGATCTTGCATCAAAATTCCATTTAAAATTGAACGGTATTGAACCGCTGGTAAAATAGTCTCTTTTTGTACTAAAATGATTCTGTTTTTTTTCGATTTTAAAATTGCTAACGCTTCTTCGCTGTATGCAGGTGCAATCAAAACTTCACAAAATAAATCATTGATTAATGTTGCAGTTTCTACTTCTATAAATGCGTTTGAGATTAAAATTCCACCAAAAGCACTAACCGGATCTGCCGCCAAAGCTGTTTCATAAGCATCTTTGATGGTTGTTCGTGTTGCAATTCCACAAGCATTGTTGTGCTTCAAAATCGCAAAAGTGGGGCCATCAGTTGTAAATTCTTGCATTAAGGCAACCGCTGCATCAACGTCTAATAAATTATTATACGATAATTCTTTACCATGTAATTTATCAAAAATTGAGTTTAAATCACCGTAAAATTTCCCACGTTGATGAGGGTTTTCTCCATAACGCAACGCTTGATTTTTCTCTTCGCTAAATTTTAAGTAAGGAGAATCGTTGGACAAGAAATAATTGTGTATCAATGTGTCGTAATGGGAAGAAACGTGAAATGCTTCTCCAGCAAATTGTCTCCGTTGTTCTAACGTAGTTGCGCCGTTTTGAGTTTTTAATAATTCCAATAAAGTTTTATATTCTTTCAAAGAAGGAATTATCACCACATCATTGTAGTTTTTCGCTGCTGCACGAATCAAAGAAATTCCACCGATATCAATTTTTTCAATTATTGCCTCGTTACTAGCACCAGATGCTACTGTTTCTTCAAAAGGGTATAAATCAACGATTACTAAATCAATTTGTGGAATATCATGCTTTGCCAGAGCTTCCTGGTCTTCCACAATATTTCTTCTGTTTAAAATCCCACCAAAAATCTTTGGGTGTAAAGTTTTCACACGTCCACCTAAAATTTCAGGAAAACTCGTCAATGTTTCAACTGGAATAACTGGAATGTTTAATGCTTCGATAAAAGCTTGCGTTCCTCCTGTAGAATAAATAGTAACGCTGTTTTTGTGTAATTCTTTAACGAGTTCGTCCAAACCGTCTTTGTAATAAACGGAAATTAAAGCTGATTCAATGGTTTTATTTGTGTTCATGTATTGGAAAAATCAAGCGTCAAAGGTAGTGTTTATTTTTTCGTGAATTCTTTAAATAAACGCTAATTAATTAATGTTTAAAACGGGTTTTAATTTACGTGTTTTAGAATGCTGTTTATTTCGAAGGTTGAAAAATCAAAATTACACAATCCGGAATAACGTTATAAAATCTTTGTTTGACTTTATTAATTTTTTATATTCTTAACAAAAGAAATTCACAAAGAATTGAAATTGATAATTAACCGTTTAGTATTTTTGTTTAACCAAGCTAAAAATTAATTGATATAAGTTTTTAAACAATTAAAATAGTAATATGAAAACGATTTTTTTTCCTTTAGCGGCTGCATTGCTCTTGATGAGTAGTTGCGCCATAGTTCGCCCTGGTCAAGTAGGTGTAAAACAAAAACTTGGTAAACTTTCTGAAAAAAGTTACACGCAAGGAGCTGTTTGGTATAATCCATTTGTTACAAAAGTGATTTTAACGAACACACAGATTAATGACATCGAATTATCTTTGAGTCTCCCTAGTAAAGAAGGGTTGAGTGTTGTTGCGCAAATTTCAATTTTATATCGGATTGATGAAAATAGTGTTCCAAAAGTGATTAAAAATATTGGACTTGGCTATGAGAATATTATTTCGAATGTTTTCAGATCGGCCTCAGCTGATGTTTGCTCTAAGTTTTTCGCAAAAGATATGCATTCTGGTATGCGCTCAGAAATAGAGGACGCAATTAAAGTAAAAATGGGTGAAAACTTAACAGAAAAAGGTATTTTGGTAGAGGCTGTGTTAATGAAAAGTATTCAGCTTCCAGGAGGTTTGGCAAATTCAATAGAGCAAAAATTACAAGCGGAACAAGACGCAATGCGTATGGTTTTCATTTTGCAACAAGAAAAATTGGAAGCTGAAAGAAAAATTATTGAAGCCACGGGAATAAAAGACGCACAAAAGATTATTTCTGAGGGGTTGACAGATCAAATTATAAAAATTAGAAGCATCGAAGCATTCATTGAACTTTCTAAATCAAATAACGCAAAGATTATTATCACTGACGGGAAAGTTCCTTATTTGATTGAATAATCAAGTTCTAATATTCAATTTGTTTTGTTTAGATTATTTTTTTACAAAAATTGGAGCTTGGGTTTTTATTCAAGTTCCTTTTTTTTTAGATCAAAGAACTGAACTATTTTTGGAATTTAATTGCCAGTTTTCAAATCTATTTCTTCAAATTCAATAAATCTTAAATTAATCCGTTTGGCTTCCATGCGCATAATTGTTATAATCCTTTTTTTGAGTGCTTTTAATTCCGCTTTTAGTCAAATTGCGATGGGTGATTGGCGCCTTCACGTCACAACATTAAAAGCTATTGACGTTGCTGCCAATGAATCAACCATTTACACTGCTTTTGAAAATGGACTTTACATCTTAGACCTAGCAGATGAAGAAGATAAATCGCTGATGAATGCTATTAACGGCTTATCGGATATTCAAATTTCTTGTCTGTTTTGGGATGAACAAGAGGCAGCGTTGTACATTGGTTATGCAAATGGAAATATTGACAAATTAAAGAATAAGCGTATTTATAACATTCCAGCAATTCGAATTGCGAGTATTCCGAACTCCAAGCGAATAAATCGATTTGAACGAAACGGTGATTTTATTTATGTTGCAACTGATTTTGCAATTGCGCAATTAAACCCCTCGAAAAACGAAATTAAGGACACATATTATCCGACAAATAGTTTAGAAAAAATAAATGATGTTGCTTTTTCTAATGACACAATTTTTGCACTTGCCCCATCGCGTTTACTTTATGGGAAATTAAATAATCCCGCTTTACCTGATTTTTCACAGTGGTCAACTGATACGCGCTTGACTACCCTGACAACCAATTCGTACCACGAAATTGAAAATGTGGAAGGAAATTTATTTGTACTTTTTTCAAATCCAATTTATGGAAATGATTCTATTTATAAGCTAACATCCACAGGTAAACAATTGATTACGAATGGCTCTTTTTCCTTAGAAATTCATTCTATAAATAAACTTGACAATCAACTTTCAGTAAATTTAGACGGAGGTTTTTATTTATATAATTCGGTGGGTGTTCAAACAAGTTCTTACATAACAAACAATTTAGGTGTTGCTATTTCTCCATCTCGAACGAGCAAAAACTCAAAGGGTATTTGGAGTTCAGATTTAAATAACGGCTTATATTTTTACGCTTCAGAAATTGCTTTAAAAAATTATCCCGTTGCAGGTACAAAAAATACCGCGTTTTATTCTATGGATTGGCAAAATGGAAAATTAGCAATCGCAAGCGGTCGACTTTTACTTCGTTTACCTTCTTTCAGTCAAAATGGTGTGCATTTATTTGAAGATGGAAATTGGGATTTGAAAGATAATTACTCTGTTTCTCAGTGGCAAGGCAAGGATTTATGGGATGTCTTGGATGTTTCTATCAATCCAAAAAACACAAAAGAATTCGCTATCAGCACCTATTCTAAAGAACCTTTAACCATTTTCAAAGAGGATAGTGTGCTTTTATTCAATCAGACTAATTCAACTTTACAATTATCTGGAATCAATAATGGTTGGTCGCTAGTTTCAAATGTTTCTTACGACGAAAAAGGAAATCTTTGGGCTTTAAATGGCTATGCAGACAACCCCTTAAATGTCCGCGATAAAAATGGTATTTGGAAAAGTTTTGACTGTGGGCTTGCCGCTAGAAATATTTTTACTACGAAAATGATTATTGATTTCAATAACAACATCTGGTTTGCGTCGCTCGAAGATGGTATGTTTGGCTACGATTATAACGGAACATTAGACAACACGAGTGACGATCGTTACATTCACCTTTCTACTGGAAGTTTAACTGGAGATTTACCATCAAAAAATGTTACTGCATTAGCAGCAGATTTTGACGGTGAAATTTGGGTTGGAACTGACTCAGGATTTGGAATCTTGTATAGTTCAAGTAATTCTTTTGAGGCTGAAGGTGGTGATTATAACGTACAAAGAGTTAAAGTGCAATTTGAAGGAAATGTAGAATACGTTTTAGGGAACACGCACATTACTGATATTGAAGTAGATGGTGGAAATCGTAAATGGATTGCCACAGCAAATGCAGGAATATTGTTACTTTCTGCTGATGGTTCCGAAATTTTAGAGCAATTCACAATGGATAATTCTCCCTTGATTTCAGACAATATTTTTGATATTAAGTTAGATCAAAAAACAGGCGAACTATTCATTATAACGGACAAGGGTTTGGTTTCATATCGTTCTAATGCGAGTTACGAAGACCCAGAATATAGCGAGGTAATTGTGTTTCCAAATCCTGTAAGACCAAATTATTTTGGACCCATTACGATGCAGGGAATTCGCTATAATTCGGATGTGAAAATCACTGATGTTGCAGGAAATCTGGTTTATAAAACAACGTCAAACGGGGGAACAGCATCGTGGGATGGAAAAACCATAGACGGGCAAAAAGTTGCAACTGGTGTTTATCTAATATGGACTGCAACGAACTTAGGTAAAGACAAAAAAGTGGGAAAAGTGTTAGTTGTAAAATAAAATCTCGGAAGCAACTTGCAGGAAATTTGGGACAAGGAATATATTTTGGTGTTAAAAATACTTTATTCAATTGGAAACATTCATTTTTCAATTTACTAATTCCGTAGTTTTGTACTCTAAAAAAAATAAATATGTATCCAGCAGAATTAGTACAGCCCATGAAGGATGATCTTACAAATGTAGGATTCACACAATTAATTAACCCGTCAGATGTTGACGCTA
>Ga0105050_10003570_pt1 | contig 21410 bp, 18 predicted proteins | sample FRY01_FD_78088 | JGI IMG/M metagenome (GOLD analysis project Ga0105050, IMG submission 78088) | Freshwater microbial communities from Lake Fryxell liftoff mats and glacier meltwater in Antarctica - FRY-01 | ecosystem: Environmental > Aquatic > Freshwater > Ice > Glacier meltwater ...
CCATGATTTGGCTTATGGTGCAAATCCGCATCCAGGTGGACCGATTCAACCATTTAGTGCATTGATTTTTGATGTTGAATTATTGGAAATAAACTAAAAAAATCACTTACTTTTTACATTCCCCTTTTATTCATCCACACTTGGATTTAAAAACAAACACATGAAACAATTATTTTTCGGAACCTTTTTTATTTTACTCTTGTGCGCTTGTGGTTCAAAAGAAAAACAAGGGAAGAAGTTAGAATTCAAAAATTCCAAAGACCAACTTTCTTACGTTTTAGGCGCTATTAATGCGAAAACCATTGTTGGGAGCGGAGAAACATCTTTTGCCAATTTAAATAAAGAGCAGTTAGTAAAAGGATTCAATGAAAACTTGAGCGCAACTCCAGCTGATGATTGTTTGCCTGAATTGAAAAAATTGTTCGGTCCAACTTACCAAGATTTTAACAAGAAATATGTGGTGAGTGGTTCTCGCTGTATGGGAAAAATGACAGGTCGTGCTTTTTACACAGACATCAAAAGATTAGGCGGTCTGGACTTAGTGAATTTATCGATGGTTAAAAAAGGGTACGCAGATGGCTTATATTTACGTGATACAGTAATGAAAGAAGCTCAAATGCGTCAAATTATGCAAGATTTCATGATGAACTTGAATGAAAAAGCGGGCTTGAAAATGTTAGAAAATGCAAAGGAACTTCCTGGAGCAGTCACGTTTGATAACGGTATTGTGCTTATAACAATCAAAGAGGGAAAAGGTACTTATCCGAACTCAACAGACGATGTTAAAGTCCATTATGTTTTGATGTCTGCACTTGGCGACACTGTTCAGAACTCCTACAACATGAAAAATCAAGCTGGAAAAATTGAACCTGTTTCTTTACAATTAAACGGAGGTGTAATACCAGGTTGGAGTTTTGCGATTCCTAAAATGAAAAAGGGTGGGAAATACAAAATTTATATCCCGTGGGAATTAGCTTACGGAATAGAAGGCGGTAAAGAGTCTTTATGCTTTGAAATTGATTTGATTGAAAGCGGAGCGTCAGGATCATTTGTGAAACCCCAAATGAGATAGTTTAGGGCACAACTCGCTTTAATTTTTTACTTTTGATAAAACTATAACATGAACTCACTTTTCAAATTCGCCTTTTTTATTTCTTTGTTCACCTTAACGTATAGCTGCTCAGAGAAAATTAATTTGACGGGAGATTTTAAAGAAACAGCCGTGATTTACAGCTTATTAAATCATTCAGATTCAATTCATTTCATCAAAATAACGCGCGCATTTATTGGTCCTGGAAATGCTTTAGAAATTGCAAAAATTCCTGATTCAAGTTATTTCAATCAAGTTGAGGCAACTGTTTCGGAATATGTAAGTGGCAATTTGATCAGAACTTGGGTACTTCAAGATACGCTCATTCAAAACAAAGAAACAAATGGCGCTTTTTACGGTCCAGAACAAAAAGTGTATTATTTCAAAACATTACCAACAACTGTTTCTTCTTCTGGACAAAATGGGATAATTCAAACTTCACCAAATCCACAACTAACTTCATTAAATCCAAATGCGATTTATAAATTCAAAGCAATCATTAATGGTGGAGAATTTGAAGTCACGGGCGAAACCGAATTAGTAAGAGGAATTACGACTACTGCTTCTTCCCAAAACTTCACTTTTAAATTTGCCAACAATCCATCCGAATACATTTCAACTGGAATTGCTGTTTCCAACTCTGGAAATTCGTATGTGGTGAACACGCAAATAGATATTGCGATTAACGAACACAGAGGTTCAAGCATCACCGAAAATAGATTTAATTGGAAGGTTGGTGAAACAAATACAGAACCTGGAACAGCAAAAACATTTAGTGCTTTAGGGAAAACATTCTATGATTTAATAAAATCAAATGCTTCGAATGACCCGACAATTACCAAAAGAACTTTTAATGGCATTTACGTAACGATTACTGGAGGAGCAGAAGAATTATACAATTATATGGTTGTGAATCAACCTAGTTCTTCATTGGCTCAAAGTAAACCGAATTACACTAATTTAACAGCAACAAATGGCAAAAGAGCAATTGGAATTTTTTCCTCTCGCCAAACAATTAAAATATTTAAACCATTTTTTGTATCGGCTCAGCTAGCTTTCATTCGAGCAATTGATAAGAAAAGCACGCGAGAATTATGCCAAGGTTCGATAACAGGAACCTTATTGTTTTGTTCCAATCATCCTGGAGATAACATCATAAATCAAGAGGAAGCTTACGCTTGTCAATAAGTCTTTTATTGTCCAATTTTAACACTTTGACTTTGTAATTTTACACTTGTGAGTGAGCGCTTAACCCTTTTTGTAGATGTTCTTTTACCTGTTCCTATTCATCAGGTTTTCAGCTATCGTGTTCCTTTTGAATATAACGATGCTGTTCAATTTGGCATTCGAGTAATTGTCCCTTTTGGAAAAAACAAGTTACTAACTGGAATAATAACACGTGTTCATCAAGAAGTTCCAACGAATTATCAAGCCAAATATGTCGAGTTTTTATTAGATGAATTTCCTATAATTACCCCAATCCAATTCCAATTATGGAACTGGATTGCAGCGTATTACCTTGCACCAATTGGGGATGTTATGAATGCTGCGCTGCCTGCAAATTTCAAATTAGCAAGTGAAACAAAAATAGTATTACATCCAGAATTTGATCTTTGTATAGACCAGTTAAACGGAAAAGATGCAGAAATCGTCGAAGCTTTACAAATTCGAGAGGAATTAGATTTAAAAGAACTCTCTGATATTATCGGAATTAAAACTATTCAGCCGTTAATTAAGCGATTAATTGAAAGAAGGATTGTTATTTCAAAAGAAGAAATCAATCAGCGATATACACCCAAAACTATTGCTTGTATCGTTTTAAATTCACCCTACTGCGAAGAAAATGAACTTGCTATTTTCATTTCGACCCTTGAAAAACAAGCTAAAAACGAAAAACAAGTTGCACTTTTATTATTTCACATTAATGAAGCCATGCATGGTGGAAATTTAGCTTACCCTGTTCCGAAGAAAACATTTACAGAAGCTGGATTAAGTCTTTCTACTTTGAACACATTAGAGAAAAAAGGGGTGTTAAAAACCGAAAGATTTAAAATTGATAGGTTGCTTACCGCATCTAAAGAGGAATTAGCATTCAAAGCATTAACAACACCCCAAAATGTGGCGTTAGAAGAAATCAGAACTGCTTTTGAAACGAAGCAAGTTACTCTTTTACATGGAGTTACTGGTTCTGGAAAAACAGAAATCTACGTTCAACTCATTCAAGAATATTTAGATAATGGCACGCAAGTTTTGTTTTTGCTTCCCGAAATTGCTTTAACGACCCAACTAATTCAACGACTTTCCTCTTATTTTGGAGAGCAAGTTGGTGTATATCATTCTCGTTTTAATCAAAATGAGCGAGTTGAAATTTGGAATAATGTCCTACAAAATGATTTTAAGAAATTTAGGATTATTATTGGTGCTCGTTCCTCTGTATTTTTACCTTTCCAAAACCTAGGTTTAATTATTGTCGATGAAGAGCACGAAAGTTCGTTCAAACAATACGATCCTTCGCCACGATATAACGCAAGAGATGCTTCAATTGTGTTGGCAAATTTACACGGAGCAAAAGTACTTCTAGGCACTGCAACTCCTTCTTTAGAAACCTATTACAATGCTAAATCAGGAAAGTTTGCATTAGTTGAATTACTTGAACGTTACAAAGGTTTGCAGTTGCCAGAAGTGCAATGTGCAGATTTAAAAAGTGAACGTCGCTTGAAAAACATGCAATCTAATTTCAGTTCATTTCTAGTAGAGGAAATGCGAGAGGCATTCAAAAAAGAGGAACAAATTATTCTTTTTCAAAATCGTAGGGGATACACACCTTCTTGGACATGTGAAATTTGCGCTTGGACGCCAAAATGCATTAATTGCGATGTCTCATTGACTTACCATAAATTTGGTAACATTTTGAAATGCCATTACTGTAGTTTTACAACAGCGCCAGTTGGAACTTGTCGTTCGTGTGGAAGTAACCGGATAAAAATGAATGGTTTTGGAACTGAAAAAGTGGAGGATGATTTAGCAATTATTTTTCCAGATAAAGTAATTAAGCGTTTAGATTTAGATACGACTCGTTCCAAAAATGCTTATGAAGAAATTTTAGATGATTTCGATAATCGCAAAATTGATGTATTAATTGGTACTCAAATGGTTACGAAAGGTTTAGATTTTGACAATGTGAGTTTAGTTGGGATTTTAGATGCAGATATGTTGCTAAATCGTCCTGATTTTAGAGCTTACGAACGCTCTTATCAGCTGATGTCGCAAGTGGCAGGCCGTGCAGGTAGAAAAGAGAAACGCGGTAAAGTAATTATTCAAACTTCCAATCCAGATCATTGGGTAATTCAATTGGTTCAAGAACATAATTACCAAGAGTTTTACAAACAAGAAATCATTGAAAGGCAAAATTTTTTCTACCCTCCGTTTTATAAAATGATTGCTTTTACACTAAAACACAAGGATGAAAATGAAGCTGCAAGGGCTGCCGTTGAATTAGCTTTAGCTTTAAGAGCTATTTTTAAAGAACGTGTTTTAGGTCCAGATTCACCCTTGATTAAACGCATCCAAAACTTGTTTTTGAAAGAAATCAAGTTGAAAATTGAACGAACAGCACCAGAGAAAAAGGTGAAGGAAAAAATTAAGGTAGTGATAGATCAATTCTTCTCAAAAATTGAAAATAAATCAGTTCGAGTAGTAATTGATGTTGATCCTTTATAATTTTCGTCGAATAATTTAAACAATTTAATTCTCACTTTCCAGCAATTGTAACTAATTTATCTGTATTCAAGATGGTTAATTTACGTGTATGAACTTCAATTATTCCTTCTTCTTTAAAGTCTTTTAAAAGGCGAATTAACGTTTCAGTTGCAGTTCCAACGAAATTGGCCATGTCTTCACGCGACAAATTAATTGGTTCTGGGTCATATACGGTTTTCAATAAAATTAAGGAAAAAGCCAAACGTTCACGCACAGACTTTTGAGCCATGTTCGTAATAAATGAAGCGCGGTCAGAAAGTTCTTTCGATAACTCTTTGATAATGCCATTTCTTAATGTAACATTTGTGTCCATCATATTTAGAAAATCGTCCTTAGCAATGAAGCAAATGTTACTTTCTTCAAGGGTTTCAGCAGCAACGTTGTATGGCTCACCACTAAACATGGCACGAAAACCAACCATTTCGCCATTTTTTGAAATATGAATAATTTGCTCTTTTCCTTCATTTCCACGTTTGAAAATTTTCACTTTGCCTTGGTTTATGCAATATACGCCTCTTGGAAATGAACCTTCTAAAAATAAGGATTGATTTTTCTTGTAGTAATTACACGATTTATTGCCCTCTAACGTACTTACTTCACCCGAGCATAACCCGCCTAGTAATGATTGTGAACGTGTCATGCATGAAGAACATGTGACGTATTTGTGGGATTTATCTAACATAGTTTCGATATAATTACAAATGTAGTATTTAAAACATAATCTGTAAATGTGATACTTGTCATTTTTTCAACAAAATACAGGTTCTAATTTTGCGCTATGAATAACGTACACCTTCTTAAAAAATATAATATCCCTGGACCTCGCTATACTTCCTATCCAACGGTTCCTTTTTGGAAAAATAACCCTTTAAGTGAAACAGAATGGAAATCAACAATTCAAACCTTCATGGAGCGATTTCAACACCAAGAAATTAGCTTATATATTCACTTACCTTTTTGCGAAAATCTTTGCACGTTCTGCGGTTGCCACAAACGTATCACTAAAAACCACCAAGTTGAAGAGCCTTACATTGACACACTTTTGAAAGAATGGGAATTGTACCGTGCAACTTTCGAATTTGAACCAACGATTAAAGAATTACATTTCGGTGGTGGAACGCCAACTTTTTTCCAAGCAAAAGAACTTATTCGCTTATTACGAGGGATTTTTAAAGCAAGTTCCATCCAGCCTGAAAATTGTGAATTAAGTTTTGAAGCGCATCCTGGTTCTACCTCACATGAACAATTAACTGAGCTTTATCAATTCGGATTTAGACGCATTAGTTTTGGAATTCAAGACTACGATTTTGAAGTTCAAAAAGCCATTAATCGGGTTCAATCATTTGAATTAGTGCAAAATGTGCATCAATTAGCGAAAGAAATTGGCTACACTTCCATCAATCATGATTTAGTTTACGGTCTCCCAAAACAGTCGATGACAGCGTTTCAAAATACAATTAATTTAACCATAGAGTTATTACCAGAACGCATTGCACTTTACAGTTATGCGCACGTACCGTGGATAAAAGGAACTGGTCAACGTGGTTATAATGAGGCTGATTTACCGCAAGATGCTGACAAAAGAGCGTTGTACGAAATGGCGTATGAAAAGCTTTTAGAAAATGGCTATGTCGCAATTGGGATGGATCATTTTGCCTTAGCGAATGATGCTCTGACATTGGCTTTTAACGCACGAAAGTTGCACCGAAATTTCATGGGTTATACTACCAAATCTACTAATTGGATGATCGGTTTAGGAATGTCTTCGATTTCTGATTGTTGGATTGGTTTTGCTCAAAATAATAAGACGGTTGAAAGCTACCAAGAACAAGTTAATAATGGAATAATTCCTGTTTTTCGAGGACATGTTTTAACTGAAAATGAATTGGTAATCCGTAGACACATACTTGATTTAATGTGTCATTTTGAAACACGATTTAATGATAATCCAGCATTTAAATCCATCAACTTAGAGATAGAAAAACGTTTACAACCTATGTTAGAAGACGAGTTGGTAGAAATTTCATGCAATTCAGTTAAGGTGCTTCCAAAAGGGCTCCCGTATGTCCGAAATGCATGTATGGCATTCGATCAAGACCTTGCTACAAATGTAATTGGTCAACAACTTTTTTCAAAAACAATATGATTTCAGAAAATTGCTTCCACTGTGGTGATACGATTATTGGCAAGGCAATTTTGGAAGACGAGCATTCATTTTGCTGCGCTGGTTGCAAAAATGTGTATGCCTTGCTTAACGCGAATAATTTAAGTGATTATTACACGTTTGAGCAAAATCCGGGACTAAAACCAACATCCTTCCGAAGTGATAAATACGATTTTTTAGATATCCCAGAAATCCGCAAGCGCTACATTCAATTTGAGAATGAAAAAATGGTACGAATTTCTCTTTCTTTACCAAGTATTCATTGTTCATCTTGCATCTATTTGTTGGAAAACGCTCACAAAATAAATTCAGGTTTCATCAACGTGCAAATTCATTTTGCAAAGAAAGAAGCAATCATTGTTTTTAATCCTATTAAATTAAAGTTTTCAGAATTAGCTGTGTTTTTGGATCACATTGGTTACCCTCCTAACTTTGAGCAAAAAAAAGAAAAAGAGGAAACGATTGGCAAGAAATTTCTTTTAAAAATTGGTCTTGCTGGTTTCGCTTTTGGAAGTATTATGCTTTGGAGTGCTCCTGAATATTTAAGAATCGAAGAGGACAATATTCCGTTTCGCAATTTCACCGCTTATTTATCTTTTATCGTTTCTGTACCTGTTTTGTTGTTCTCTGCAAATGAGTATTTTATTTCAGCATTCAAAGCTTTACGGAGCAAATATTTAAACTTAGATGTTCCCATTTCAATCGGAATTATTGCCCTTTACCTTCAAAGCTCAATAGCAATTTTTATGAAACAAGGTCCTGGATACATGGATAGTTTCGCTGGATTTATATTCTTCCTGCTGATAGGGAAATGGTTTCAGAGTTTATCCTATCGTTCGCTATCATTCGACCGAGATTATACTGCGTATTTTCCCGTTGCTACTGTTCGTTTAACAAAGGAAAAAGAAGAAATAATTGCTATCGAAAAATTAGAAATTGATGACGAAATTTTGGTTAGAAATGAAGAAATAATTCCTTGTGATGCACTACTTTTAAGTGATAAATGTTCCATCGATTATAGTTTTGTTACTGGAGAATCAACGCCTGTTGAATTAACGAAAGACATGGAGATTTTTGCAGGCGGAAAATTAATTGGAAATAGAATTCATTTACGTGTAAAAGCTACCACCAATCGCAGTCATTTGACTCAACTTTGGAACGAAACACTGAACAAACAAAAAGAGCACAAACTTATTCGCTATCAAGATAAAATTGCTAACTATTTCTTGATAATCCAGTTTATTATTACCGCAATCGCTGCTGGATATTGGTTTTTTGTTGATGTATCGCAACTAACAAAAGTGGTTGTTTCCATATTAATTGTTGCTTGCCCTTGTGCATTAGCATTGTCTGCTCCATTCACTCTAGGAAATATCATGCGTGTTTTTGGTAAAACAGGATTTTTCCTTAAAAACACATCAGTAGTTGAAGCACTTGGAACAATTACTGATATTGTGTTTGATAAAACAGGGACATTGACCGACCCAAATTACTATACTATTATGGATCAGTTACCAAAAATTCAAATTGTTGATAAACAAGTACTTTATGAATTGACTAAAAATTCTACCCATCCATTATCGAATGCATTGCATAAAGCGATGAGTTTTCAAAAAAACATACAATTACAATCATTTCAAGAAATTAAAGGTGAAGGAATTGAAGCTGAATTTGAAAATTCTATTTATCGATTGGGAAATTCAATATTCACAAATCAACAATCAATAAGCTCAAAATCTATGGTGTACTTTAGCAAAAATGGAGACTTGATTCAACAGTTTGAGTTTACAGCTAAATTTAGAGAACAGCTTCCTACGCTACTCAAAAAACTAAAAAGTTATTCTATTCATGTACTTTCTGGCGATACTGAAAACGACAAAGAGCGCTTGATTGCCTTTGGTTTTAAGGCAGAAAATCTATTTTTTCACCAAAAACCGCAAGATAAATACGATTTTATTGAAGTTCTAAATAAACAAGGTAAAAAAGTTTTGATGATTGGCGATGGTTTGAATGATACTGGCGCAATTGGAATAGCTCAAGTAGGAATTGCAATTTCTGAAGATATGTTTCGCTTCACTCCTTCTTCTGATGCAATTTTGGATGCCAAACAATTAACTAAGTTACCTGAATATTTAAAGGCAGTTGCTTACTCAAAATTCGTTTTGAAATTCTGTCTAGGTTTCTCTGTATTCTACAATGTTATTGGATTAAGCTTCGCCATTTCTGGAACGCTAACACCTTTTGTCGCTGCGGTTCTTATGCCCATAAGTTCTATTTCTGTTGTTTTATTAAGTACACTTCTCATTCAATTGAAATATCGTAATTTTTGATTCAATAAAAACGAATTAATAATGCAAACTATGAATTGCGAATTCCAACTATTAGATGCTGGCTAGCAATTTCTAAGCAATGTAATTTGCAGTAAACTATTCAAAATTAATAAGTAGTATGATTCCCTGTTCACATCCCGATAGCTATGAGAACACAATTATTTATTCTCAATTAATAAGAAGCATGGTTCTCAATATTCTATTAATTTTGCGGAAACTTTTTTTATGAAATTCGGTACTAAAGCAATTCATGCGGGCGTTCATCCAGATCCTACCACAGGAGCGATAATGACACCCATTTATCAAACCTCTACTTACGTTCAAGAAGGAGTTGGAAATCATAAAGGTTATGAGTATTCCAGAACTTTAAACCCAACGCGTCATGCTTTAGAGAAAAATATTGCTGCAATTGAAAATGGTAAATATGGTGCTTGCTTTGGCTCAGGGTTGGCAGCTATCGATTGTATTATTAAAATGTTGAATCCAGGTGATGAAGTTATTTCGACTAATGATTTATATGGAGGTTCTTATCGAATTTTTAAGACAATTTTTGAGAAATACGGCATTAAATTTCATTTCGTAAATATGCAACACCCTGCTGAAGTGGAAGCTTTAGTTAATACGAACACGAAATTAATTTGGGTGGAAACACCGACAAATCCAATGATGAATATCGTTGACATCGTTGCAATGGCAGCAATTTCTAAAAAAGCAGGAGCAATGTTAGCGGTTGACAATACGTTTGCTACACCTTATTTACAAAACCCTTTGGATCTTGGTGCTGACATAGTTATGCACTCTGTCACAAAATATTTAGGTGGTCATTCTGATGTGGTTATGGGAGCTTTAGTTACTTCTAACGACGACATTGCAAGCGAAATGTACCGCATACAAAATTCGTCTGGAGCTGTGACTGCGCCAATGGATTCTTTTTTAGTTTTAAGAGGTATCAAAACTTTACATTTAAGAATGCAACGTCACTGCGAAAACGGTGAAAAAATTGCACATTTCTTACAAACACATCCAAAAATTGATAAAGTATATTGGCCCGGTTTTGAGTCACATCCAAATCATGATGTTGCTAAAAAGCAAATGCGAGGTTTTGGAGGGATGATCTCTTTCAATTTAAAAGGGAACAAATTGGAAGATGCACTCGAAATTGTGAAAAAAGTAGAAGTTTTTGCTTTAGCTGAATCACTTGGTGGAGTTGAATCTTTAATTGGTCATCCTGCGACGATGACACATGCATCTATTCCAAAAGAAGTGCGTGAGCAAAGCGGTGTTGTTGATTCTTTAATCCGCTTAAGTGTTGGCGTGGAAGACGTTGATGATTTAATAGAAGACTTGATTCAAGCATTAGCTTAAAAGCTAAATTGAATTATTAACAATAAAGTCTTATTTTTAGTCTCTGTTTTTTGTTTAACTCGTGGTTAAATTTTGACCACGGGTTAAACAAATAAGATTGAAAAATCCTTGATTAAATTAAGATCACATTCTTTTCATGTACCAATTCAATTCATTCTCGAGTTTTTTAAGTTCAAAAATCTTTGAAATCGTTTGTTGAACGCGAAAAAATGCTGTTTCACTTTTAACGATATAATCGAAAGCGCCATAATGCATACAGCTGATTGCTACATCAATTTTATCTTGTGAAGAAAGCATAATTACGGGAATGTTTTTATTATAATCTCGAATTTTATCCAGCGTTTCCAAACCGTTCATTGCATGGCGATCGATTCCGTTTAAGTGAAAGTCAAGAATCACTAAGTCAATTGAGGAAGTCAGGTTTTCAATGAGTTTTTCACCCGTTGGATACGTTTCAATAATAAAAGTCCCTTGTTCTGATAGTTGTGCTTCCATCATTTTCAGGAAGACAGCGTCGTCATCTACTAAAACTATTTTTTTATTTTTAAGTTCATTTTGATTGCTTTTAATTCGATTATATTCTTCTTTTAATTCTTTGCAAGCGGAAATACAAGCGTCTTCCAATTGAGAAACAATATCGGAAATATCCGAATTTTGCTCTTGTAAAAGTGCATATTCTTGTAATTTTTTAGCCATCTTTTCAAATGATATGTCCATTCCTACAATTGTAAAAGAAGGAATCATTTTGTGAAGGGCAGCATTTAAGGTAATCCAGTCCTTTTCTAACATGCTTTTTTTGATGAGTAAAATCAACGTTGGAGTTTGTTCTAAAAACGCAAGAATAATTTCTTGCATCATTATAGGATTCGACTTGGTATGTTTATTTATATAACTCAAATTAGTAATAAAATCCTTTTTCCCTTTCTCCATATTCAATGTTTCCACCTCGAAATTAAAGATGGGTGGATATTTAACGAATTCCATGATTTTAGTAAATAAAATCCGTTCGTCTAAAGGTTTAGACATGTAATCGTTCATACCTGCTTTTCTACATTTTTCAACATCCACCGTTGTTACGTCAGCTGTTAAAGCTATAATTGGAATAGGCGATTTTAGGGTATTTCTGATGTATTCTGTTGCTTCAAAACCGTTCATCTCAGGCATTTGTAAATCCATCAAAATTATATCATAATTGTTTTTTTCTAACATTTCTATTGCAATTTTTCCATTGGCAGCAATGTCGCGCTGAAAACCAAAATCATCTAAAATCGTCTTCATCAAAAGTTGATTAATTAAGATGTCCTCAACTACCAAAATCTTAATGTTTTTTGTCTCGATTGAAGGTTGTATGAAAATAAGTTCTTCGCTAGCAATTTCGCTTGATTTTATAAAACTCAACACAAAACTAAAAGTTGATCCTTTATTTATTTCACTCACAACTTTCACTGAACCGCCTTGATACTCGACTAACTGCTTTACAATAGCTAAACCTAAACCAGTTCCCCCAAAAATACGTGATGTTCCGCTTGTTGCCTGCTGAAAATTCTCAAAAATGCTTTCAATTTTATCCCTCGGAATGCCAATCCCACTATCCTGAACTGAAAACTCAATTGTCGCATGTTCATGATTTTGACTCAAAAGTCTTAATTCTACCTTAATTTGTCCTTCCAACGTAAATTTAACAGCGTTACTTACCAAATTTAAAATAATTTGGTGTAGTCGAACGGGATCTCCTATTAAGTTTTTTGGAATGTTTTTATCTAATTTTACAATTAAGTCTAGATTTTTTTCTTTAATTTTCGTTTCAAACAAATGTAATATTGATGGAATCGTATTAGCTAAGCAGAAAGGTATTTGCTCAAAAATCATTTTACCTGAATCTACTTTTGCCAAATCCAAAATGTCGTTTATCAATACGATTAATGCGTCTCCACTTGTTTTGATTGCAGAAAAATATTCGCTTTGTTTTTTTGTAAGTTCCGTTTTCAAGAGCACTTTCGTAAAACCAACAATTGCGTTCATCGGAGTACGAATTTCGTGACTCATATTTGATAAAAACTGCTGTTTCGACCTTACGGCTTCCTCCGCAATTTTGGTTGCCATTTCTGCTTTGACCTTCTCTTCTTCAGCGAAAGTGGTTGCTAATTCTGCGAAAACCTTTGCTTCCGTTAATTCAATTTCAATACGTTTTTGCTCTGTAATATCGCGTGCAACCATTACAGCACCTAGAACCACTCCTAAATCATCTTTGTAAACTGAACCATTATAAAGTACGTCGGTCAGTTTACCGTCCATGATTGTTAAGGGAAAATCTGCAACAAATCCTTTCAAAAATACTTCTCTATAGGCTTCGCTTGCTTTTTCTGATTCAGTAAAGTAACTTTTGAAATTCGTTCCTTTCAATTTATCACGTGTTATTCCTGTAACACGAACCATTGCCTCATTCATGTCTGTTATTTTACCTTCTTCACTAATTGTTACCAAAGGATCACGACTCGCTTCAATTAAACTCAAAGTATATTGAGAAAGCATTTTTTTTGCCGTAATGTCATAATTGATTGAAACAAACTGATAAATTTCACCTAATTCGTCTAAAAAAGGAACAATCGTTGTATCGACCCAATAAAAATCTCCTGTTTTTGATTTGTTTTTTATTTCACCTCTCCAAACTTTGCCTCCACCAATAGTTTTCCAAAGTTTGGTCATGAAATCTTTTGAGTGAAAACCTGAATTAAATAAATTTGGTGTTTTTCCTAATATTTCTTGCCTATCGAACTTTGAGATATTACACAGATTGTCATTTACATAATTTATTTTACCATCTTTATCTGTTATTGCCACAATGGATGATTCATCGAATGCTTTTTTGTAGCCTGAAATTTCTTTTAGACTTTTCTCCAAGTTGGCCTTCACCCTGTTTTTCTCTGTCACATCTCTTGCCACAATTACGACCCCGAGAACAACGCCCTGGCTATTTTTGTAAACTGAACCATTGAACATTACTTCAGTTAATTGACCGTTTTTATTAAATAAGGTTAAAGGCGAATCTACGACAGAATTTTCGGCGAATACCTTTTCGTAAACTTCTTTTGCTTTTTGTTGATTTGTGAAATAATCAAAGAAATTTGTACCTGTTAATTCAGCTCTACTCAGACCAATTATATCAATTGTTGCTTGATTCATGTCTGTAATTTTCCCCTTAATATTAATCGTAACTAAAGGATCTAAGCTCGCTTCAATAAGACTTCTTGCGTATTGCGAATTTTGATTTTGAAGAGTTGCCATAAATATAAAAAGTTGATAGGGAAATTAAATTTCCTCGATTGGGGTACGTCGTTTGTCTTTTAGTTGTCTAAAATGGGAAGGAGACAAACCAGTCATTTTCTTAAACTGATTAGATAAGTGGGCTACACTGCTGTAATTCATTTTCCATGCAATTTCTGTGATATTTAATTCGCCGTAAATGATTAATTCTTTAATTCGTTCGATCTTGTGAGAAATGATAAATTGCTCAATAGTCGTCCCTTGTACTTCTGAAAATAGATTGGCAAGGTAAGTGTAATCGTGGTTTAGTTTTTCGCCTAGGTAGTCGGAGAAATTAACCTTGATAACCTCATCGGAATGATGCACCATTTCGACTACAACGTTTTTTATTTTTTCAATCAAAACTGCCTTCTTGTCATCCATCAATTCTAATCCTATTTCTAGAAGAGTGGTTTTTAGTGTTTTGAGTTCTTCAGATGAAAGCGTTTCCATTATTTCAACCTCCCCGAGGTCTAAACAATAAAGTGCAAATTGAGTCTTCTCAATTCTTCTTTCACCGCTAATTTGCAGCGGTTACTTACCATGTATTTAATATATAACTTCAAAATCTTCTTTTCTTTAATAGGTTAGGGCAAAGTACAACCAATTTAACTCATATCCACTTATGTACCCAACATCATTTGTTACATAATTCACACTTTCTCAAAAAGAATGCGTCAAGGAAGAAACTTTTTTAACGATTAAAAATAATGTAACAATCCCATCCAATTTTGCAACAACAACTCGCCAAAGTATCAAGTCCTTTGTAGCAGAAATTGAACGCCCTTAAAAGTAATCAATGTCGAAATTAAAAGCTTCAACAATGAAAAAAATAATCTTAACTTTCGCAACCTATATTGCTTTATCAAGTAACGCTTCAGCGCAGGATATGTCCCCTGATTTAGAGCCTAAAGTAACTGTTGGTTTGAAAGCGGGTTTAAATCTTTCCAACGTTTACGACACAAAAGGAGAAGCATTTAATGCTGATGCTAAACTTGGCTTCGCATTAGGCGGTTTTATAACAATTCCATTTGGAGACTACCTTGCTTTCCAATCAGAAATACTACTTTCTCAAAAAGGTTTTCAGGGATCAGGATTTTTACTTGGTTCGACTTACAGTTTCACAAGAACGACAACATACTTAGATTTCCCATTACTTTTCGCTTTGCGACCGACCCAATTCCTAACTTTTTTGATTGGTCCGCAATACTCCTTCCTACTCAATCAAAAAGATGTATTTGGAAACGCAACAACAACCATCGCTCAAGAAACAGAGTTTAAAAATGACAACATCCGTAAAAATACACTTTGTTTCACGGGAGGTTTAGACATTAATTTAAATAAGTTAATTCTAGGGGGGAGAATAGGATGGGATTTACTAGCAAACAATGGGAATGGCACTTCACAAACACCACGTTATAAAAACTTTTGGTATCAAGCGACAATCGGATACCGCTTTTAATCAGTTCGCAAAAATTATTAAATAATAACAACTAAAAAAACAAAAATCATGAATTTTAAAACAAGATTATCAATGCTTATTATCGGTGGACTTTTATTCACTAGACTACAAAGTTGTAATAAGTATGAAGAGGGTCCTGCGATTAGCTTAATCTCGAAAACAGAACGATTAGCTAATATTTGGAAAGTCGAAAACTACAAAGTAGGCGGAACAGACTTCACTTCCTTAGTTTCTGGATACACTGAAGTTTTCTCTAAAAGCGGCGCGTACTCTTATAACTGGGGAGTAATTTCTGGTGAAGGAACCTGGGAATTTCAAAACGGAGATATGGAAGTGAAATTAACTGGAAACGACAACCAATCATCGCGTGTGCTACATATTCTAAGACTAGAAAATAAAACGCTTTGGTACTATTATATGGATGGAGAAGAGCGTCACGAGTATCATTTGTCAGAAAAATAAAACACGAATAAATTAGTAAATCAATATCCTTAACATCATCACGCAAGTGAAATTTAATTTAAAATATGACTAAAATTATTATTATTACGGTAGCGTTCCTTGTAGCATTTAGCCTGACAGGAATTTCTCAAACACAAACAGGAGGAGAGAAATACGGGAAAACATTAAACCTTGGGGTTGGAATTGGCTATTACCGATACATTGGAAACTCGACACCTGTTTTTCACGCAAATTTAGAATTTGACGTGGCGCGCAATTTCACACTTGCTCCTTTCATTACTTATTTCTCTTATCAGAAATACCGGTATTGGGGCAATAACAATAATGATTATAAAAATTATTACTACCGCCAGACAACTATTCCAATTGGTTTAAAAGGTACTTACTATTTTGATTCATTTTTGGGCGCAACCTCAAAATGGGATTTCTACTTAGCAGGTTCCTTAGGGTTCGCTTACAGAACGATACGATGGGAAGAAGGATACGAGGGTAATATAAAAGTAAGTAATGGAACAAGTGGTCTTTACTTGGATGGTCACATCGGCGTAGAATACCATATAAATCAAAGGGTCGGGTTGCTATTAGATATTTCTACAGGGATTTCTACCTTTTGTTTGGCAGTGTATCTTTAAAGGATTGTAGATTAAAAGATTACAGAATACAGATTGCAAATTTCAAATTTCAAATTAAAAGATTACAGATTAAAACCCTTTATTAAGTAAAGTTTGATTTAATGAGGGAGAGTTTTGAAATCAAAAAAAGTTCAACATAAATAAATAAATAAATAAATAAAACAAAAAAAAAATGGAAAATTCAACAATTAACAATGGAAAATTAATTGGCGCGGTATTGATCGGCGCTGCAATCGGCGGAGTTTTAGGTGTATTATTTGCACCAGACAAAGGAAGCGAAACACGTAAAAAAATCATGTCAAAGGGCGGTGATTTACGCGATTCTATTAAAGAGAAATTTACAGGTTTGATGGACGGAGTTGAAGAGGAGATTGAAGAACAATTGGAAAAACCAATTTTAAACAAAAACGGAGCGGTAAAAGCTTAACTCAAAAACCAAAAACTTAAAAATGGTCAAAATTTCGAGAAGTTTTGACCATTTTTTTTAACCTATGAAATTATGGAAACTAAAATAATTACCTGTGATTCACTTTTGGTAAAAATCGAGAATTATGGGAAAACGAGCATTGAACTATTAAAGCTTAAATCAATCTTAAAACTAGCGAATTACACTTCATCAATTATTAGTAAATTAATCATTGTAAGCATTTTTGCACTGGCTTTTTTGTGCTTAACTATTGGCTTAAGCTTTTGGATGGGCGAACTACTTGGGAAAATCTATTTCGGATTTTTCGCTGTTGCTGGAGTTTATTTACTTATTTGCATTATCCTATTTTTAGCTCAACGTCAATTAAAAGCTACTATAAAAGATCGTATCATTATTCAACTTTTAAATCATTGAAAATGAAAGAAATAAAAAACATAATTCAACTTAATGAAGCAATTCAAGTCTGCGAAATTCAGCGGAAGGAAGAAGAACTAGAATTAAAAGAAGAGCTTACCTTGCTTTTTGAAAAAATGCAACCGATTAATATCATCAATGATACTGTGAGCGAATTAGTTGCCTCAAAATCTTTACAAACAGACGTAATAGATTTAAGTGTTGGAACTGCTGTAGGATTTGCCGTCCGAAAAATTATAGTCGGTAAAACAGTCAATCCAATTGCGCAAATATTAGGTAGAATGATTGAACAAACAGTTTCACAAAAAATAATAAGTAATCGAGTTGGAATACATGCATTCGGAAGAAATATCTTAAATTTATTAACTTCGTCAAACAAAAAAGCAAATTAAAATAAGAATTCCAACCCATGACCGACACCATAAAACTACCTTTCTACGCCAGAACAGCATTAATTTTCATCAGTCTTTTCGCAATTGTTTATTCGCTTTACATTGCCCGGGATATTTTGATTCCAATTATCTTAGCATTAATTTTTGCGGTATTATTGAATCCGATTGTCAAATTTTTAGAATCAAAAAAAGTGAACAAATTTTTCGCTATTGGGCTGACGGTTTTTTTTGGATTTTTAGTGATTGCTGGCTTACTATTTTTTCTTATTTCTCAAGCAACAAGTTTCGGCGAAGCGCTTCCCGTTCTCAAATTAAAATTTTATGAAAGCAGCGCTGACGTTATTAAATGGATTGCTGATACCACTAAAATTAAAGAAGTAAAAATACAAACATGGCTAAAAGAAACTCAATCCAATCAAATTGAAAAATTCGAATTTGGGGAGAAAATAAACAGTTTCGGTAACGTAATGATGACCACGGTTTTACTTCCTGTCTATCTCGTTTTGATTTTAAATTACAAGCCATTACTTCTTGAGTTTATCCGAAAGCTATTCCGTACACGCTATTTTGAAGCTGTCGAGGACGTTTTACTAAGTACTAAAAAAATTATTCAAAGTTATGTTGTCGGTTTATTCATAGAATTTATCATCATTGCTATTCTCAATGCTCTTGGTCTATTAATAATGGGCATCAAGTACGCATTTCTGCTAGGTGTCATCGGAGCTCTATTAAACCTCATCCCGTACCTCGGAGCAATGATAGCGGCAACAATTTACATGATCATTGCGTTTGTAACAATGCCTCCTATATTTGTAGTATACGTCCTAATAATGTACGGCGTAATTCAAGTTGTTGACAATAATTTCTTGATTCCACGAATCGTTGCTTCTCGTGTAAAAATAAATGCATTAGCTTCGATTGTATCCGTAATTATTGGCGGTACAATTTGGGGAATTCCGGGAATGTTTCTCTCGATTCCTTTAATTGCGATTGCAAAAGTTGTGTGCGACCACGTAGATTCTTTAAATCCTTGGGGATTTCTTTTGGGGGATAAACTCTCTTAAAAAACAACAATTAGTGAAGAAAAACCTTTAATTAATAATCTTTGACATTTTAAAGTACATTAAACAAGTTTCCGCTCAAAAGCTAGAATTATAGACGAAAAAGATTAATTCATTCCATTTTGTTTTGTAATTTCACAGCAATTAAAATAAGTAGTTTGAGTCAAAAACTTAGTATTACAACATTGCTTTCTGCATATTTTCAAGGGATATTTCCGATGTCAAATGAACGAGGTGAAATTGATTGGTTTTGCCCAGATCCACGAACGATTATTCCAATCAAAACTTATAAACCTTCTAAATCTTTGCATTCTGTAATCAATCGTAAAGTATTTGAAATCAAAATCAACAGTCAATTTGAAGAGGTGATGCGCAATTGTTCGCTTCCAAGAAAAGACGAGGGTGGAATTTGGATTTGTGAGGAATTGATTAAATCATTCACACAATTACATAAGCTAGGATTTGCTCATTCAGTGGAAGCTTACCAAAATAACGAGTTGGTTGGTGGCTTATATGGTGTTTGCATTGGAGGTGTGTTTTATGGAGAATCAATGTTTTCCAAAGTTGCTAATTCGTCCAAAGTTGCTTTCCATAACTTGATAGAAATCTTGAGAGAAAATGAGTTTGAATTATTAGACACTCAATTTATGAATGATAACGTAAAAAGATATGGAGCAATAGAAATTTCAAATACAGAATTCCAAGAAAAATTAAGAATTGGACTTGAAAAAAGTTGTGATTTTAATTTGAAATAACCACTTTTTCGCCTTTAAAGATAGGTTTTTTTTGAACTAAAAATTCAAAAAACAAGCGAGTTCTTTCGTATTTTTCAATGATATTTAATCGGAAAGAATTGTAACCTGAATATTCACTAGCATTGAAGGCTATTGCATTTAAACCATTTTTTTTGGCAATATAGATGGCTCTTTCGTTTTGTTTTCTTTGGGAAATAACTAAAAAATCCTTCTGACCATAAACCTTGTACATACGATACATAGTGTCGTATGTGCGAAGTCCAGCATAGTCTAAGATGATTACATTTTCGGGAATTCCTTGTTTCATCAAATCCTCCTTCACATCATCAACCACATTTCCTTGGTTTCTACTAACTATTATTATGTCTATTTTTTTTGCTTTGAACAGATTTACTGTTGCATCAATCCTGTTGATATAAAAATGATTTATTTTTCCATTCTTAAATTTCTTTTCAACTCCTAATAAAACGGCTATTTTTCTGTGAGGAACATTGCTCACCTTGCTATACATAAGATTTTTAGCGCCTTCTTTTATTGCGTAATTATTAAAAAAAATAATCACCAAAAACATAGAAAAAAAAATAGCGATTACAGACAAAAGCTTGTAATTCAACAAAAAAGGGCGACTTTTATCTTTCAAAATTTCGTTTTTAGTTAATATAATACAAATTAACAACATTTTCGCTAATTATTTTATAAATTAAGTAAATTTTGCTAAAAACTTACTAACGACTTAAAACTTTTTCAGATGACCTTAAAGTCTTCTGTTAAACAACGTTCTACAATTCTAGCACTATTCAATGCCAAGGGGATTCCACCTCCAGGATGAACAGTCACACCAGCAAAATATAATCCCTTTAACTTTTTTGAAAAATTTGGATGTCTGTAAAAAGTAGCCATTGAGCTATTTGAAGAATTTCCATAAATAGAACCTTGTTTCCCTGAGTAATTAGCTTCAATTTTTCGGGGTTCGAGGATTTCTTCAATTTCGATTAAAGAGGCAATGTCTTCCTCAAGCGCACGACTTAATTTGTCCAAAATTGTGACCCGCAATTTTTGAATTTCAACTTCCCAATTTTGACCAACGTTAATTGGAGAATTAATCATTACAAACCAATTTTCGCCGTATAAAGGGGCATCTGATTTTTCAACTTTAGAGCTAATGTGAACATAAATCGTTGGATCATGATAAACTTCCTTTGTGTCAAAAATTGCTTTAAATTCCGCTTCATAATCCGATGCAAAAAATATATTATGAACTCCCAACTTTGGAAATTGTTTTTTAATTCCTAAATAAAAAACAACAGCTGAACTTGATTTTTCTTGCTTCAAACTATAACTCGGTTCAGCGTAGTTTTGTAAAAGGCGTTCGTAGGTAAAATGAACGTCCATATTGCTTATAACACAATCTGAATTGTAGTTTCCTTTTGAAGTTTTAACACCTGAAATTTCATTTTCGGCATGAAGAATTTGTGTCACTTTTTCATTAAAACGATAATTTACTCCTAATTCCAAACCCAACTTATATAAAGTATTTGAAATCGCAACCATACCACCAACTGGCATCGCTGGGCCGATATTCATTTCTAAGTGGGAAATTATATTCAACATTCCGGGAGCCTTGTATGGGCTGCTTCCATTGTAAGTTGCCATTCTATCAAAAACCTGAACCGCTTTTGGATTAGAAAAGTAAGCAGCATTTACTTTGTGCATAGATTTTAGTAGTCCATACTTCGTTAGTTGCATCAAAGCTTTTGGCACAAAACGATTGAACCAATGTTTGAACCGATGCAA
>Ga0105050_10003575_pt1 | contig 21393 bp, 18 predicted proteins | sample FRY01_FD_78088 | JGI IMG/M metagenome (GOLD analysis project Ga0105050, IMG submission 78088) | Freshwater microbial communities from Lake Fryxell liftoff mats and glacier meltwater in Antarctica - FRY-01 | ecosystem: Environmental > Aquatic > Freshwater > Ice > Glacier meltwater ...
CATTATCTCCTGCGCCCGTAAACAGTCGTTGAAAATAGTCCGAACTCTCGCGGATTTGATCAAATCCCCTTTGAGCCTAGGAAAAAACCTCGTCGACACTAATCGGACCTGAATAGTTACGGAGGAGCACCCAATGTCGAACAAGGAATGTCCAATGTCCAAGGGAGAAGGGCTTGCGACCCAGTCTTCGCCGGAGGCTACGCCCGGGCATGCGGAACGGTTGCGGGGGAGGCGATGGGCTTGCGACCGGGACGGTCACGCCACGTTATTTCCACCAGTCGCTGTCCTTTTCCCAAGGTTGGCGGGGAGGCTCTTTGTGGTCGGCGATGGTGGCGGGCTTTTTGTCGCGCCAGGGTAGTTGGTCTTCATCGAGGAGGCCGTCCTCGATGTCGGGTTTGCGGCCGGCTTTGCGGGCCATGACCCAGAAGATGGTGAAGAGCATGCCGAGGGAGAAGGCAAGGGTGGCGACCATGGTGAGGGCCAGTCCGTCGGAGGGGGTGAGCATTGGAGTGGTCGGTTATTCGAGGAGGCGGCGCATGGGGATGAGGTGGGAGAACTCGAAGCCGTGTTGTTTGAAGAACTCCTGGGAAGCGCAGCCGAGTTTGTCGGTGAGGAGGGTGATGCGCTTGAACTTTTTCTGCTGCGCGAAGTCGATGACGTGCTGGAGGAGGAGGGTGCCGTAGCCTTGTTTGCGATGATCGGGATGGATGATGACATCCTCCATGAGGACGACGAATCCGCCGAGGGCGGTGGAGATGGTGAAGAGGAGGTTGACCATGCCGATGATGCGATCGTCGTTGCGGAGGACGAAGATGCGTCCGCGGCTGGGTTCTTCGAGGATGAGGCGGATGCCGCGGTCGTGAGCCTCGTGATCGGGGGTGAAGTCGCCCTGCAGGTCCATGAGATCGGCGACGAGGTCGATGAGGCCGGGGAGGTCTTCGATGGTGGCCGGTTCGACGCGGACGGCGGTGCCGGGGGTGTCGAGGGGGGGAGATGTTTGGGCCATAGCCAATCTTTAGCATCCCCGGGAGGGGCGGTCAGGTGGAATTTTGGGGGATGGAGACCAAGGATATCAAGCTAGTGATGAATCAGAGAAAATTTAGCCGCAAGAAGGCACAAAGATCACAAAAGGGAGGAGGGAAGGTTTTGTTTGATCTCAAGCTGCCGGAAAGCATTGATAAATTGAGCCAGAACTCTGTCTGGCCATGAACATTGAGGCACCATTTTGTGACTTTTTGAGTATTTTAGCGGCAATTGGCAATTTTACGGAACGCTCACGCCCGCACTTGATTGCCGCAGGGTGGTGCCGGGGTGGGGAGGGCGGGATGGTGGGGTATTTGTTTCAAGAGTCTGACAATCGGGGGGGGAGAGGGGGGTGGGAGCTGGGAAAGTGCTGAAAACAGAGGGGAATTGGGGGGTTGGGGGGAAGGGCGGAGAATTTGAGGTTGGTGGATTGACAATTGACGGCGGATGGCTAGTTTCTCCGGCCCCGCCGCCGGGCGCGGGATTTCCACCGTAAATTTTCAGATCGATGAGCAAGCGCACCTACCAACCGTCCAAGCGAGTCCGCAAGCAGCAGCATGGCTTCCGCGCCCGCATGGCGACCAAGGCTGGTCGCGGCATTATCAAGAATCGTCGTCGCAAGGGCCGCAAGCGTCTTCTGCCGAAGGGTGCGGAGATTCACTTCAAGCGTCACACGACGCAGCACGGTTCCTAACATCGTCCGGCATGGCCGGAGGAAACAAGCCCGAGCGGGAGGGTGCCGATTCCGGGAATCGCAGCATGATGCGTGTTTCGCGGCGAGAGAGCATGACGCGGCGGAGTGAATTCGCCCTGGTCCGGGAGACGGGACGATCCCAGGCGGGCCGTTATCTGGTCATGGCGACGAAGGAGGATGCGGCGTTGGAAGGCTGCAAGTTCGGCTTTGTGACCTCGAAGCGGGTGGGGAATGCGGTGGTGCGCAACCGGGTGCGGCGGCAGTTGCGCTCGGTGGTGCGGGAGTATGGGGAGGAGTTGCAGGCGGGGCGCTATGTGGTGATGATCGCCCGGTTTCGGGCGGGGGAGGCGAATTATGAGGAACTGGTGAAGGACTGGCGGAAATTGGTGCGGCGATTGGAGATCGGGAAGGAGGCGGAATGAAGCGGATCATCCGTGGGCTTATTCGTGGCTATCAGCTCTTCCTGCGCCCGATGCTGCATTATTTCTCCGGACCGGAGGGGCTGTGCCGATACACGCCGAGTTGCTCGAACTATTGTCTGGAAGCAGTGGAGCGCCACGGGGTTTGGAAAGGCTTGTGGATGGGGCTTCGTCGGATTTTGCGCTGTCATCCATGGGGGGGCTGTGGTTATGACCCCGTGCCGCCGGTCAGGGGGGCGGAGAACCCTTCGCCGCATGACACGGAGTAATCACTCTCAATAGACTTATGCTCGACCGGAAAGCTTGGATCATACTGCTGCTGTGTGCAGCGGCGTTGGCTGCGAACATCTCCCTCCGCTCGAAGACGGAGCGGGAGCGGAAGGCATGGGAGGAGGCCAACAAGCCGCAGGAGGAGGAGGTGCAGAGGCCGGCGGGGACACCTGCGGTGGGGACGGAAGCGGGAACACCCGTCGTGGAAGGGGAGGCCCCTGCTCCGGTGGTCGTGCCGGTGGAGGAAGTGACCGTGGTGTTGAAGAGCGAAGAGGCGCTCTTCGAGTTTACGAATCGCGGGGGAGGACTGAAGACGGTGGACATTCTTGGCCAGCACATCGTGGGGGATGCGAAGGAGGACGTGTTGATCAACCGCTTCGGGGCGAATGCGATCGGGGCGCTGACCAAGGGGACGGATTCCTATCTGAACGAGTTCTACGAAATGGTCAGTCAGAGTGAGCGGGAGGTGGTGTTCGAGACGATCTTGGCGGATGGGCTGCGGGTGACGAAGAAGTGGAGCCTCTTTGAAGAGGGCGAGGCGGGCAGTGGCTATCGGCTGCGCTTGGAGATGACCGTGAAGAACGAGGGCGAGCAGGTAGTCAAGTTGGGTGAGTATGGAATGTCGTTGGGGACGGCGTCGCCGCTTTATCAGCGGGAGTGGCCGAACCAGACCGGGGTCTTTCACGAGGCGAGCGGAAAGTATTTCTACAAGGACTCCAAGTGGTTCAAGGGGGGCAAGCGGCCGACCTATGAGTCGGAGGCCGGGCTGTTGGATTTCGTGGGGAACACGAACCAGTTTTTCACGACCATCATTCGTCCGGATGTGCCCTATGAGGGTGGGGTTTGGGCGAAGCGGAAGGTCGTCACGATGACCGAGTTGGCCGGGGGTGGGGCGCGGGATGCGGTGGTGACGGGTTTTACGCTGCCCAATGAGACTCTGGCGGCGCAGGGCGGGGTGAAGGTGCTTGCCTTCGAGCTTCTTGCGGGCCCCAAGAAAAATCTCATGCTGCGGGAGGTCAGCGAGGATTACGGCCCGGTGATGAACTACGGCTGGCCGTTGTTCCGGAACGTTAGCAACGTCCTCAACTGGGCCCTGAACGCGATCCACACCCACATTTTCGTGCCGATATCGGACAAGTGGTCGTGGGGGTTTGCGATCGTGTTGCTGACCATTCTGATCCGGGGCCTGATGTGGCCGCTGCAGAACAAATCGACGCGGTCGATGAAGAAGATGTCCCTCCTGAAGGAACCGGTGGCGGAGCTGAAGGAGAAGTATGCGGACGATCCGCAGAAGATGAACCAGGAGATGATGAAGCTCTACCGGGAGTATGGGATCAACCCGCTCGGAGGCTGTCTGCCGCTGGTGGTGCAGATTCCGATCTTCTTCGGATTCTACCGGATGCTGCAGTATGCGGTGGAGTTGCGGCAGGCGGAGTTTCTCTGGGTGAAGGATTTGTCCCAGCCGGACACCCTGCTGACGCTGCCGATCTTCGGGGGGCTGCCCCTGAACATCCTGCCCATCGTCATGGCGGGGTCCATGGTGGTTCAGATGTCGCTGACGCCGAAGACGGGGGACAAGATGCAGGCGCGGATCTTCATGATGATGCCGCTGATCTTTTTCTTCTTCTGTTACAATTTCGCCTCGGCGCTGGCGCTCTACTGGACGACCTCCAACATTTTCGCCATCGTGCAGACGCTGATCACGAAGCGTTTGCCTGATCCTGAGCTGAAGAAGAAAAAGAAGAAGGGGCCGGGGTTCATGGAGAAGATGCAGGCGCGGGCGGAGGAGATGCAGAAGCAGAAGAAGCGGGGTGGCGGGAGTGGTGGGCCGTCCGGGGCGGGGCCGAAGGGGAAGAAGCCCAAGGGACCGCGGACGGGCGGGTAGGTGGGGGGGGAGTGTTGGCGTGGGGGAGGTTTGAGGACAGAATGAAGGGTGGGCTTGATCGGTGTGGTTGAGAGACGTTTGGGAGATGTGTTGAGGGAAGCCTGTGCGATTGAGGGAGATCCGCAAGGGTTGGCGAACGGTTCACCCCCGCAGCTGTCAAGCCAGCCCCCTCCCGGGCGGAATCGAGCTTCCGCACTCCGGGGGCGGAATGGGTGGAAGTCTGCGCACTTTCGACAGACGGAATGGTGGGGTTCGGCCGGGCGGATACAATCCGCCGCCACGGGGATTGACCCGGGGGGTGGGGGGGCTAGAGTGTGCGCATGGAAGCAGTTCAAGAAGCGCACAAGATTTTGGACTCCATGCTGGGGAAGCTGGGGTTTGAGTTGAAAATCGAGGAGCAGGCGACGGAGGAGGGCACCTGCCTGCAGGTCACCTGCGAGGACAGCAAGTTCCTGATCGGGCGGCACGGGGAGCGGTTGGATGACATCCAGTATCTCGTGAACCGCATCCTGCAGAAGCACGATCCCGACGCGCCGCGGATGAAGGTGGACGTGGAACACTATCGGGAGCAGGAGGAGGAGCGTCTCGAGGAGCAGGCCCGGGATCTGGCGGAGCAAGCCAAGGAGAGCGGCAGGGTGATGCGGATGCGTCCGCTCAATGCCTATCACCGCCGCATCGTGCACAATGCCCTGGTGGATGATGAGGAGGTTGAGACCAGTTCTCCGCGAGGCAGTGATCGCTTGAAGCGCATTGAGATCCGTCCGCGGACGTAGTCGGACCGATGGAAACGCATCGCCTCGTCCTGCCCGCCGATCTGAACCAGTATGGGTATTTGTTCGGTGGCCAGTTGTTGAGCTGGGTGGATGAGGCGAGTTGGATTGCGGCGAGCCTCGACTATCCGGAGTGCAAGTTCGTGACGGTGGGGATGGACAAGGTGGAGTTTCGGCACAGCGTGCGGGAGGGGACGATCCTCTCGATTCACTCCGAGCGGGTGGAGGAGGGCCGGACCTCGGTGAAGTATGGGGTGACGGTGCGGCAGGGGCGTTGTGGGGATGGCCCGGCGCTCTTTTCGACGCATGTGAGTTTCGTGAACGTCGATGACTCGGGGGCGAAGCGTCCGCTGCGGTAACCTGATCGTGAAAGGAGCGTGATGGGGGAGGGATTTGTGGAACTGGTGGATGTGGTCCTGACCGTGGAGCGGGCCGAGGATGAGGCGGCGTGGAAGAAGGCGGCGGCGCGGAAGTTGGGAGTGCGGGCGGAGCGGATCCGGGCGCTGCGGTTGTTGAAGAAATCGATCGATGCGCGGAAGGCTCCGGTGAAGCTGCAGTTGCGGTTGGAGGTGGCGGTGGATTGCGACTTGCCGGAGGAAGTGCGACCGACGGTGTCCTTTCCTGCGGTGGGGGAAGGTGGGAAGCGGGTGGTGATCGTGGGGTGCGGGCCGGCGGGGATGTTTGCGGCGCTGCGGTGTCTGGAACTGGGCTTGCGGCCGGTGATTCTGGAGCGGGGGAAGGACGTCTCGGCGCGGCGGTTCGATCTGGCACCGATCATGCGGGAGGGGACCGTGATCGAGGACTCGAACTACTGTTTCGGGGAGGGCGGGGCGGGGACCTTTTCGGATGGGAAGCTGTACACGCGGGCCACGAAGCGGGGGCCGGTGCGGGACGTGTATGAGATTCTCGTGGCGCACGGGGCGCCGACCGATATTCTGACCGATGCGCATCCGCATGTCGGTTCGAACCTGTTGCCGAACGTGGTGAAGGCGATGCGGGCCACCATTCTGGAAGCGGGTGGGGAGGTGCACTTCGGGGCGAAGGTGGTGGGGTTTCTGTTAGATAAAGGGAGGAGGATGCGCGGGGTGCGGGTGGCGGATGGGACGGAGCATTGCGGGGAGGCGGTGATTCTGGCGACGGGGCATTCGGCGCGGGATGTTTATCGGCTTTTGCAGAGCGAGGAGATCCTGATGGAGCAGAAGGCCTTTGCGGTGGGGGTGCGGGTGGAGCATCCGCAACCGTTGATCGACTCTGTGCAGTATCACTATCGGCGTGGTGAAGAGCGGCCGCGGGTCTTGCCGGCGGCGCGGTATCGTCTGGCGACGACGGTGCGCGGTCGGAGTGTACATTCGTTTTGCATGTGTCCGGGTGGGTTCATCGTGCCCTGTGCGACGGAGAACGACGAGGTGGTGGTGAACGGGATGTCCTTGTCGCGGCGTGATTCGCCTTTTGCGAACAGCGGGATGGTGGTGGGGGTGGAGCCGGAGGACACCGGGCCCTGGGTGAAGGAGCACGGGGTCTTGGCGGGGATCGGGCTGCAGAAGCAGATCGAGCGGGCCGCGAAGGAGGGGGGGGGCGGGGGGCAGGTCGCGCCGGCCCAGCGGGTGGTCGATTTTCTGGCCGGGAAGGTCTCGGGGAGTCTGCCGGAGACCAGCTATTTCCCCGGGGTGCGCTCGGTGCCGCTGGCGGAGTTGCTGCCGGACTTTCTCGGGGGGAGGCTGGCGGAGGGGCTGCGGCGCTTCGGGCGCTCCCTGAAGGGCTACACGGGGCAGGAGGGGCTGATGTTGGGGTTTGAGACCCGCACGAGTTCCCCGGTGCGGGTGCCCCGGCGGCCGGAAACCCTGCAACACCCTGAGATCGAGGGGCTTTACCCCTGTGGGGAGGGGGCTGGCTATGCGGGGGGGATCGTCTCGGCAGCTCTGGATGGGAGGCTGTGTGCGGAGGCTGTGGCGGCGCGGGCCGCGAAATAGGATTTCCGTTCTTGTGGCGGGGGCTGTCCTGAGCGATTTGGAGAGGGTCTGCCACGCGGCGGATGCGCCAAAGCCTTGTTACCATGAAGTCCTCCCTCTCCGCCGGATGTTTGCTCCTCATCGCCCTCCCCGCTCTCGCTCCGGCAGCGATCACCGCGATCGGCACCACCGGTCAGCTGGACCGGGCCCGGAAATTTCAGTCGTTGGTGGCCGTACCGGGGCACGACGACGTGCAGAACCTCACCAGCAGCTTTGATTTCGGGGCGGCCATGACGAGCGGAAACTCGGACACGCTTTTTGTGACCGGCAGCCTGACTCTGGACAAGGAGTTCGGGAACGGGGAGCATGAGTTGTTTGCCAATGTGGTTTACGCCTATGGCAAGGATGAGGATGCGGTGACCACGGATGAGGTGCTGCTGACCGCGTCGTGGAAGAAACTTTACAACGAGCGGAACTACACCGGGCTGCGGCTGGACGGACGGCACGATGAGCTGGCCGACATTGATTACCGGATCGCGCTGAGTGCGTTGTGGGGTCATTACTTCAAACGCGATGAATCGACCCAGCTCTCCTGGGAGGGTGGACTCGGTTACACCTTGGAAAAGCAGGGCGGCACGGGCGACTCGTTCGTCCACGTCTATTCAGGGGAGCGCTTCAGTCATTGGGTGACGGATTACACGCGGATCTTTCAAAGTCTGGCCTTGTTTGGAAACCTGACCGACATCAGTGACTATCAGCTCATCTCGGAGCTGGGGTTGGAGACCTACCTTTCGCAGGATCTCAGCCTCAAGGTCTTCGTGCAGGACAAGTTTGAGAACGAGCCGGCGCAGATGCGGGAATCGAACGACCTGCGCGTGGTGAGCGGTGTTTCCTACAAGTTCTGAGGTTGCGGTCCCGGAGTGGGGGGATCAAAAAGCCCGCCGGAGGGTTGCTCCGACGGGGTTGTTGAATCTCACAAATGACGCGAAAGAAAGTCCGGGTGCAGCTCCCCTACTGGAGCACTTCGACCACCACGGGGACCACGCCGGTGTCGATGAAGCCGAGTTTTGCGGCGACGCCCTTGGTGACATCGATGATGCGGCCCTTGATGTAGGGGCCGCGGTCGGTGATGCGGACAATGACGGAACGGCCGTTCTGTATGTTGGTGACCCGCACCTTGCTGCCGAGGGGGAGGGTCTTGTGCGCGGCGGTCATGGCGTAGTCCTGCAGACGTTCGCCACTGGCGGTCTCGGTGCCGCCGTTGCACTTGATGGAGTACCAGGAGGCCTTGCCGTGTTGAATGGATCCGGAGGACGCGGCGTATGCCGTGGGGACGCCAACAAGCGCCATCACGATCATGAAAAGAGAACGGATTGATTTCATGGGACGGCGGGAGAAACCGAATCTCTCCTGCCGCGCAATCCTTTTAGTGCTTGTATTTTGTAATCGCCGCGCGATTTTTCCGCGACAGAATGTCGCGAAAATTGCGGGAATCCCCGTAGTTTCAACGAATTTTTGGAATGCAACTTGCAAGGCTTGCGAGGGTCGGTGGGGAGGGTTAGCTGAAGGGCATGCGTTACTGGCTCATCAAATCGGAACCGGATGTCTTCTCCATCAAACATCTTAGAAAAGTTAAACAAGAGCCTTGGGATGGAGTGCGCAACTATCAGGCCCGTAATTTCATGCGCGATGACATGAAGCAGGGAGACCTCGCCCTGTTTTATCATTCCAACACCGAAGTGCCCGGCGTCGTTGGTGTGGCGAAAGTTGTTAGTGAAGCGTATCCTGATGCGACGCAGTGGCAGAAGAAGTCGAAGTATTATGATCCCAAGGCATCGGAGGACAAGCCACGCTGGGTGTTGGTGGACTTCACGTTTGAGTCGGAGTTCAAGAGCATCGTGTCGCTGGCGGCGATGAAGGCGGATCCGAAGTTGGAGGGGATGCGGGCGATCCAGAAGGGGAACCGCTTGAGCATCACGCCGGTGGAGGCGAAGGATTTCAAGTATATCTGCAAGTTGGGAGGGTAGGGGCGGTCGCGTTAGCGGTGCGTTTTCCGGACGGGAAGGACTATACGATCCGGCTCTGCGGGGAGGAGTATTTGGTGTTTTGGGGGGAGTAGGCGTCGTCGGTCCTTTTGGGGGGCTGCGGGGGGACGAGGGAGGGGCCTTCTTTTGCCGCAGGCTGGAAGCCCGCGCCACGTTGTCACTTCATGAGGAGGACGTGGCCGGAGAGTTCGTGGGATTTGCCGGATAGGGGAATCGTTCGTTGCCAGATGTATTCGGTGCCGCCGGTGGGGAGGGGATTGACTTCGACGAGTTCGAACTGGGCGGAGTCGTCGTTCCAGCCGAGGAGGGTCTCGGTGGTGCGGAGGAGGACCTCCACGCCTTCGACATCGCCGAGGACGTAGCGGTATTGGAAGTGGGGGAGGCCATCGAGACCTGTTCCGATGGAGGCGAGGTTGCGGCGCCGGGCTTCACCGGTTTCCCCGGAGCGGACGTTGGTGCCGCGGGCGGATTCCTCGCCGTCGCTGATGCCGTCGCCATCGAGGTCGCCGAGGAAGTTCTCGGCGATGAGGGTGTCGATCTCGGTGTTGGTGAAGGCGCTGGCCTTGATCCATTCGAGCATGTCCTTGCGGCGGATGCCGGTGAGGGCCGGGACGACCGGGCTGGTGGCGTAGAGTTGGCCGACGACGTAAGGGGAGGAGATGTCGCCGTGCTCGAACTGGCCGACGACCACGCCGTCCTGGAGGACGACGACGCGGGCGTTGCTGGTGCCGAAGGCGGAGAAGTCGCAGCGGACATCGACGTTGTCGCTGTTCACGTCGAGGGAGCAGAGGCCGAGGGGTTCGATGGGGCTGCCAGCCGGGGCAAAGCTGCCGGTGGCTTCGAGGGTGCCCCGTCCTCCGCCACCGCCGCCGCCGACGTTGAGCTCGATGGGCACGGCCGAGAAGTTGAGGGAGAGATTTTCGGTGAGGCGGTCCTCTCCGCCGGAGCCGCCACCGAGGCTGAAGGTGGTGGCGTCGCCGACATCGATCCGAACGCCGTCGAGGCCGCTGGAGCCGATGTTGGAGACGACGAGTTGGTCGGGGGCGGTGCCGGCCTGGAGTTTGGCTGCGCCGAGTCCGGTGTGTGGGGTGTTGCGGAACTGGTGGACGCTCGATTCGAGGATGCGGAGGTCGGGGAGGCGGGCGAGGCGGAAGACGAAGTTGTAGTCGGACTCGCGGTATTGGACGACGTATTCGCGGGAGGAGTGGGCCTCGATGCTGCTGCACACCACGGCGGGTCCACCGCTGGCGGGGGTGAAGCTGACGGGTTCCGCGAAGTGGAGGTAGAGCCCCGGATCGGTGCGTCCGGCGGAGGTGATTTCCTGAGGTTGGAATCCGAAGGCAATGACCATGACCGGTCCACTGCCGGGAGCGGGGGAGCACTCGCCATAGGTCTCGGTGGTCATTTCGAGGTCTGAGACGATCGCTCCACTGGCGTCGCGGCAGAGGACGCGGCGGGTTTCGGGTCCGGGGGAGCGGCTGAGGGTGGCGCTGTTGTCGTCGTTGTTGGAGGAGCAAAAGATGTCTTCGAAACTAACAGCGATGTCGAAAAACCCTTCGCTTGCGTTCCGCCTGATGCTTGTGCTGAGGGAGGCCCCGGGGAGGGTGACGGGGCAGGGTTCGCAGCGCAGGTGGCCGCCTTCGCCTTGGCGGAGGTCGAGGGAGACGCCGTCCTGGCCACTGGAGCCGATGTTGGAGACACGGGTCCAGCCGCCGCCATCGGTGTTTTGGTCGCAGGTGCCGAGGGTGCTGTAGGCGAGTCCGGTGGCCCAGAGGGGGCCGGTGGTCACTGCTTTGTTATGGAAGGGGGTGTGGCGACCGCCTTCCTGGCGGACCGATTGCAGTTCAATGACCTCCGGGGTGGGGCCGTCGGGGAGGAAGGTGAGGGTGCAACCGGTGACGGAGCCGCCATCGGGTGTGGTGAAGGCGGTGGGTCCGCTGAAGGACAGGGAGATGCTCGGCGGGGTGGTGGGATCACCGGGATCAAAGGTGTAGGCTTTGTCGACGCCTCCTTTTTTGCCCTCGAAGGTGAGGGGTGCAGTGAGGGGGCCTTCGTAGAGAGGGGTGCGGGCCGCGTTGCCGGGTTCCTGATGGAGAGGGAGGGCAAAGATTTGAACGCGGGTGTCATTGGAGAGGCGGTAGGGCCACTGGACCGAAGTTTGGAAGACCGATCCGGCATCATGGGTGACATCGAGGACGCCGATGCTAGTTTCGGGCGAGTCGTCCACCGAGCCGTCGCAGCTGAGGCGGAGGCTGTCGGAGGGGGAGCTGGCACCGGCGTTATCGACATGGACGACGAGAGGGCTGTGTTGGCGTTTGCCGGTGGGCAGACCGCTGGCGGCGTCGCGGGGACGGATGATCATGCCGTGGAGGGCACCGAGGGGCGGGAAGCCAAGGCAGGCCAGGGGTGAGATGTCGCAGCCGCCACCGGGGCAGGCGACCATGCCGCCGGGGCAGCCGAGGGAGGAGACGCTGCAGGTGCCGCCCCAGCAGTAGAGCGCGCCGCCACCGGTGGCCTGGACGTGGCGGCCGTGGGCGATGACGGAGCTGCTTTCGATGGTCCAGGGACCGTCGTTGGTCATGCGGCATTCGAGGCGGTCGAGGGCGGTGAACTCGGTGCCCGGGGCACAGATGCGGAGTTGGTCTCCGATCAGCGGCGGGTTGCCAGCCACGTTGAAGGTGGCGGAAGCGTCGAAGAGGGAGGCGTCGCAGGGGCCGACGTAGGTGATGGCTCCCTTGCTGTCGCCGTAGGTGGACTTGGCGATCAGGCTCGGGAGGGAGCCGCCCAATGGGCTTGGATGGATGGTGATCTGGCCGACGGTGGCGGCGATGGGGATTTCGCCGACGAGGGCGCCGTTGTCGAGGATCTGCACCACGCTGGAGGTGCCTCCGAGACCGGAGACGTCGTAGGAGATGTCGAAGAACGAATCGGCCGAGTGGCGGGTCATGGAGGATTCGAGGAGGGTGGCGGAGATCGGGCGGCCCGGGGCATCGACGGTAACCCTGAAATGGTATTCGGCACCGGGCAGCATGGTGTGCGGGGCGAATTGGAGGGTGCCGCCCTGGGCTCCGGCCAGTTTGGTTTCAACGCCGTCCTGTCCGCTGGAGCCGATGTTGCTGACGGTCAGGCCGCCGCCGACGGACGGGGTGAGTTGGCACTGGCCCTGCGCGATGTGGGTGAGGCCCCAATGGAGGTTGCCGGGCAGGTATAGTTGCCAGAGGTCGGTCTGGGTCTGGTCGCCGGAGAGACCGGCGAGGGGGCCGCTGGAATTGCCGGTGAACTCGATGCGGTAGGTGATGTCGAAGAACGAATCGACGGCGGAAGTTTCCGCCGGGGAGGCGGGTGAGGGTGGTGTGACCGGGGGAGGGGAGGCCGAACTGGGTGCCGCCGGTGATGCGGAGGAGGTCGAAGTCGGGATCGCCGGGGGGGAGCTGGCCCTGCAGCTGGAACATGTCGGTGTCGAAGTGTTGCGGTTCGGCGGTGGGGTTGAAGGGAGTGCGGTCGATGACGACCTACACGGGGATGTGGCGGGTGTGGCTGGAGCCGTCGGGATGCTTGAGGGTGATCTCGGCATCGCCGGTGGAGGTGTGGCGGGTGCCGCTGAGCTGTCCTCCGTTCACCACGATGGGTGGGGAGGTCAGGCTGAGCTGCACCAGCTCGATCTTCACCTCGCCGGTTGCCGGGGTGTTTCCGAGCTGATCGCGGACGCGGTCGGCATTGACGTAGGGATGGCCGGCGACGGGGAAGTCAACGGTTCCGGTTCCGTTGTCCGGCGCGAGGACCGGAGCGGAGTAGGCTGTGGAGACACAAGCCCATGGCGAACAAGGTGGCCGAGAGAAACAAACGGCGCGAATTCATGGTGCTTTTTTGGGGTTATCATGAGGATTAATGATTTTCGTGAATAGGTGTCAATAGGGATCATGAAGGGGCGCAAAATACTGATTGCCAAAGAGGTAGGGAAGATCAGGAGAGGGTGAGGAGTTGGGGGTTTTGTCGCGTTGCGGCAGGGGGAACGAGGTCGGCGTGGTTGGTCCAATTTTCGGGAACGGCGCGGGGGGATGCCGACCTCCCGCAGGGGGGGGCTACGGGGGGAGAGGATCGGGCTGGAAGCCCGCGCCACGTTGCTTACTCCTTGGGGCGGAGAGCTTCGAGTTGCTCCCAGCGGGTGTAGAGGGCGGCGATGGCGCGTTTGCCCGTCTCTAGGTCGTTAGTCAGCTGGGCGAGGTCGGCGAAGTGCTCGGCCTGGAAGGCGGGATCGGAAAGTTGCTGTTCGAGGGCGGCAGCGGCTTCCTCGTCCGCCATGATGCGTTCCTCGATGGTCTCCAGTTCCTTGTTCTCCTTGAAGGTGAGCTTGCGCAATTTTTCGGCGGGCTTCCCACCGGCCTTGCGGCGGGCCGCGGCGTCGCGGTTGGCGGCAGTCGTCTGGGCGCGCTGGATCGCCTCGCGCTGCTGGCGTTTTTCGAGGTAGTAGGAATAGTTGCCGGGGGTGATGTGCACGCCGCCGTCCTCGAAGGCGATGATTTGATCGCAGATGCGGTCGAGGAAGTAGCGGTCGTGGGAGACGACGAGGACGGAGCCATCGAAGTCGGCGAGGGCCTCTTCGAGCATGCGCAGGGAGGGGAGGTCGAGGTCGTTGGTGGGTTCGTCGAGGACGAGGAGGTTGCCGCCGGTCTTGAGGACCTTGGCGAGCATGAGGCGGGCCCGTTCGCCGCCGGAGAGGAGATCGACGCGTTCGTTGATGCGTTCGTCGGAGAAGAGGTAGCGCCGCAGGTAGGCGCGGGCCCCGAGGAGTTGCTCGCCGAACTGGATCTTCTCGTTGCCGTCGGAAATTTCGTCGAGCAGGGATCCGGTGCCGTCGAGGACCATGCGGGTTTGGTCGATGTAGTTGACCCGGACGCGCTTTCCGAGTTGGGCCACACCTTCGGTGGGCTGGAGTTGGTCGAGGGCGACCTTGAGGAGGGTGGTTTTGCCGACGCCGTTGCGGCCGACGATGCCGGTGCATTGGCCGGGTTGGAGTTTGAGGTCGAGTTTGCGGAAGAGCCAACGGGGGAACTGCTCGTCGCCGACGTTGACTCCGACTTTTTCGAACTCCACGACGATGTTGCCGAGGCCGGGGGGAGGGGGGATGAGAAGGTCCATCTCGCGTTCCTCGGGGGGGGCCGAGATGCCCTCCGTTTCGTAGAACTTGTCGAGGCGGTGGCGGGACTTGGTGGTGCGGGCCTTGACGCCGGCGCGGACCCATTCGAGTTCCTCGCGCAGGAAGCGCTGGCGGCGGCGCTCGGTCTGCTCGGCGATGCCATGGCGGATGGCCTTCGACTCGAGGAAGGCGGTGTAGTTGCCGGGATGCGAGTAGGCCTTGCCGTTGTCGATCTCGATGATGCGGGTGGCGATCTCGTCGAGGAAGTAGCGGTCGTGGGTGACGAAGATGACCGCGCCGCCGAAGCCCTTCAGGAAATCCTCGAGCCAGCGGATGGAGTCGGCATCGAGGTGGTTGGTGGGTTCGTCGAGGAGGAGGAGGTCGGGCTGGGAGGCGAGGGCGCGGCAGAGGGCGATGCGGCGCTTTTCCCCACCGGAGAGCGGGCCGGTCTCCGCTTCGAGGGGCGGAGTGCCGAGGTTGTTGGCGAGGGATTGGATGCGGCTGTCGAGGTTCCATCCGTCGGCATGATCGATGAGGTGGAGGAAGTCGGCCAGTTCGCTGTCGGTGCCGTCGCCTTGTTCGTAGCGGCGGATGGCCTCGACCACGTCCCCGGCCCCGGCGGCGATGTTTTCGTGGACGGAGATGTCGGGATTGAGTTCGAGTTCCTGGGGGAGGTAGCCGATGCGCAACTGTCGCCGGCGGGAGATTTCGCCGGAGTCGGATTCGTTTTCGCCGGCGAGGATTTTGAGGAGGGAAGTCTTGCCGCAGCCGTTGCGTCCGACGAGGCCGACCTTCTCGCCAGCGGAGACCGCCACGGTGACTCCGTCGAGAAGGTTCTGGTAGCCGTAGGAGAGGCAAAGTTCGTTGGCGGAGAGGAGGGAGGGCATGCTGGGCGGTGATTGGTTATCCGTTATTGGTTATCAGGGGGAGAGGGGAGGCCGGATCGGGAGACGGCGGGGAGAGGAGCAGTGATTGGGGGGGATGCCAAGGGGGAACGGTTGTTGGTTTGGGGGGATTGGGAAATGACCGCCGATGACGCTGAGGGCGCTGATTTGCTTTTGGGAGGGGAGCCGGGGTCGGGGGGCTGACTCAAGATTGCGGTCCGAGGCGGGGGTGGGTGGGGGGGAGGTGGGGGCCACGCAGATGCCGAAAAGGTCGCTCTCACGACATATGTGGAGAGGTAGGGGGTGCTGCCGGGGGGGCGTTTCGAAGGGGCGATAACTCATTGATACACAGGGCTAATTTGCCCGAGAGGGCAGTGGGTGAGCCGGGTCCAGAAGGCTGCGGGAGCCTTTGGATCAAGGGTTTTCCCCGCTGTTTTGAATACTTAATAAATGTTAAATATATGAGTGTAACTATATGCTTTATTTGCATTGTTAAACTATAAATAAATAGATGCTTTTTTGCTGTCCAAATGAATTATCTCAAATGGATCGAGACCTGTTCAGACACCCAACCAATGACCACTGCATATCCAAAGCCAACCTGCTTCTGCGGGATCAACGCTTCTCCCCGGAAGCCAGAGAAGCCAGCCAATCTGTTCATGAGGCCGCCCCGGGTGCAAGAGAACCTGTATTTCGCCCCGCCAAATGTGTCTGCTCCCAGCGAGCCGATTCTCAGCATCATTGTGCCGATCACGGACAATGACGTGGATTGGGTTTCGACGTACAAGACGATTCTGGATCAGTTTGAGCCCAGCGACGAGCGCTGGGGAGGTCGTCTTTATCAATCACGGATCATCCGAGTGGGCCTGGGTTCATCTTCAGCTACTCATGAGGGAGGATCCGCTCCATGTTCGCAGCCTGATGGTCACGTCTGGTCAGGATCGGGCGGAAGCGCTTGCGCTCGGTTATCGTGAAGCCCGGGGGGAGGTGGTGATTACCATGGAGTTGGATGAGTTTGATGATCCGGAGGAGTTGTCCGTGTTTCTTACGAGGATTGAGTGGACCGCCCCGAGACTTCGTGCGCTGGACGGAGCAGGGTCGAATATCTGGAAGGGCATTCTTCCGCGCGGTGTTTTGCGTGGAGCCCGTGGTCGGGCCGCTTGCGCCTGAGCGACTGGAACCTGCCGCGATTCCTCCGGGGGGAGGAATCGCGGCGGGTTTGTTTCCGCCCGATTGGTTGGGGTGGAGGGATGGGGGGGATTTTTTTCGGCAGGAATGCCGCTGCTCGGTTGGCGTCACGGCACTTGGTTCTTGGCAGTTTTGGTTCTGGGGTCACCTTCGGCCCGACACGATGCAGGGAGGTGACGAGAGAGTGGCGGTGCGGTCGACGCCCTGGTTGCTGGGGTGGCGGGCGGCCAAGGCGAATTTTTTGCCGGGGCTATTGGTGCCGCTGGTGATGGGGGCGGTTTTGGCGGCTTACCTTCTGCATTCGCCGACGCGGGAGTTCATTGAGCGCATGGCGGAGGTGAAGGCCCGGTGGGGATTTGGCTTTAGTGCGCTGGTGGGGATCGTGGCGGGGGCGCTGGTGCCGGAGGTGGTGCGGGTGGCGGTGTTTCAACGAGGCCGGGTGGCGCGGCGGAACGTTGAGAATCTGCTCTTCACGGTGCCGCTCTGGTGCGTGATGGGTTGGTGCGTCGATCTGCTCTATCGATATCAGGTGGTGTGGTTCGGCGACGAGGCCACGCCGACGGTGGTGGGGGCGCAGGTGTTCGTGGATCAGTTCCTCTACAATCCGCTCTTCGCGGCGCCGGTGTTGGTGTGGTTGTATGATTGGCGGAACGGTGGGTATCGCCTGCCGAAGGAGCGGTTTGATGTGCGCTACTACGGGGTGCATGTTTTTCCGACGCTGCTCGCGGGGTGGTCGGTGTGGATTCCGGTGACGGCGATTCTCTACACGCTGCCGGAGCCGGTGCAGGTGCCGTTGTTTGCGTTGGCGTTGACGTTGTGGGTGCTGATCTTTACGTGGATGGCGGAGAATCGGGGGTGAGGTTATTGGTTATCCGGAGGGCGGAGGGCGGAGGGCGGAGGTCCCGGAGTGCGGGGGCTTGCCGCGTCCCGGCCTAGCCGGAGGCGACGACGGGACTCCACCTGGGAGGAGGCTGCCTTGACCGCTGCGGAGGGGAGGAGTTTTCTCTTAATGATCGCCAAGGAGGGTAGGGTAGTTATGCCACGGTGTGCGAGTCGGCTGGGCGGTTGGGAAACCGCCGCCACGGTGGGGAGGCGCCGCTACGCGGGGGGGAGGCTGATGACCGGGACGGTCCTGCTACTTGTTGATGGTGGGCGGGAAAGTTGGCTTCCTGCGCTGGTGCTTGGTGTGGGATCTGCTACAAGGCGGGCCTTGTGAGACGTAGACTGCAGGAAAGCATTGGATTTTTTGAAACCCGGGCCGAGGCGGAGCCGGCCCGGGCCCGCTTGGTGGAACTGGCCACGGTGAAGCTCGCCTCGCGGGGTTTCGTCGCGCCGGGGGGGGGGGAGGACTCGCCGCTGCTGGCGCTGGGACGATCGTTGATGGCCAACTTTGAGGAGAAGCTGCGGCTTTTCGGCGAGCCGTTGTGTCCGGCGGACCAGGGGATCCACGATTTCCTCCTGCGCTACCTGGGGGAGCATGCCACGGCGACCTTCGGCGAGGATGAGCCGATGGTGCCGTCCTCCGCGCTGGCCTTGGAGCGCCACGGCCTGGCCCGGGTGCTGTCGGTGCCGGCGGAAGAGGATGCGCTGACATCGGACATCGTTTCGTCGTATCGGGTCTATCAGGGGGTCTGCCACAATCCCGCGAAGGACCGGCGCACCACGGAAGGGGTCTTCCACGTGGTGGAGGACGGCCTGCCGATTCCGGCGGACAAGAAGGGGGTGCCGCGCCTGGCCTTTGCGCGGATGCTGAAGGCGGCGTTGAATCCGCCGGAGCAACTCCTGCGCCTGCCCTACACCGCGACCCGGCCGGAGGGAGAGCGGGCGCATGCCTTCGCGAGTCTTTTGTTGCGTCCGGTGGTTTGTCCGGAAGTGCCGGGGGTGCTGCCGCAGCGGACGATGGAGATCCGCTTCTTTGCGCCGGGGGCCCTGGTGAGCAATCTCGATTTCGTGGAGAGCATCTTCGGCAATGCCGGCGATCCCTTCCTGCCGGAGAATGATGCGCGGCTCGATGCGGGTGGATGGACCGGGCACAGCGGGGCGGTGATCCTTGCGCCGCAGTTGACGACGCTGAAGAAGAGGGACCTCGGCCTGCCGCACATTTCCGAGGCGACGGAGCGCCAGAGGGCGGACGGGATGTGCTGGGAGCAGGAGGACGAACTCTACAACGACGGCGGGGCCTTCAAGGTGGCCTGCCGCGATGCCTCCGGAGTGTGCGTGACGCTGATCGCGGACAGCTACTACGGCTACTGCAAGAAGGAGGTGAAGACGCAGATCAGTTTTTCGGCGAATCTCTTTGGGCTTTGCGAGGAAGAGCATGCCGGGGGGGCACTGGCCTTTCCGACCTTCGACCTCGGGGAGGAATTTTCGGTGCGGCAACTTGGCAAGGCGGTCGATCACACCTGGGCGGACGTGGTGCGTCTGCACGGGGAGCGGATGGAGCTTCAGGCGGAGGGCTACGGGATCGACAAGCTGTGGGCGGACATCATTTATCTGCCGGAGACGACGCGGATCGACCTGCGTGGCCTGGAGATCAGTTGGACGAAGCCGGATGGCACGGAGGGGGGGAAGAAATTGTTGGTGGGCGAGACCTACGTGATGCCCTCGGGCTACAAGGTGTGGATGAGTCAGAGTGTGAAGGGCCAGCGCTGGCGCTTGGTGGGGACGCAGGCCGAGGGGACCTTCTGCCACAAGCCCTGCACGGTCTCGGGCGGCGGGAAATCGGAAATTTCGAAGGCGCTTTCGGATGCCATGCTGACCGGGCCGGTGTTGGTGAGCAATCTGGAGAAGGATCTGGCGGCGGTGCGCGAGTTGTTGGACAAGGGACAGGAGTTTTACACGGCCCGTTTCAAGCATCCGCGGCAGCCGCAGAATCCGGCGCGGGGCTTCCTCGATGCGACCCGTTCCTTCGGCTCGGCGGTGCGGCTGTTGACGCCTAGTGATTTGTTCGCGGAGGAATACAACGCCTGGCTGGCGACCATGCCGCGCTCTGTGCGGGGGCTGGCTCTGGTGTTGAAGCGTCGCTATCAACCCTCCTGGGGCGACGATTGGGACTCACGCTTCAGTGTGGACACCATCGATGGCCAGCCGGGTCTCGAGTTGAAGTTTCGCAATCAGCGGCTCATCACGCGGTATCTGCGGGTGGGTTTTCTGGGGGCGGGGACCTGGCGGACCTTCGGGGTGCGCAAGGATTTTTCGCCGGCCGTGAAGCTGCAGCGGGAGGACGACATTTCCGCCTCGGTGGTGGTGCCGGCGGAGTGGTTGAGGGGATTGCACCCGCTGTTGAACGAGCCGGCTTACAAGTTTGTGACGAATTGCGAATACCGGATCTTCCAACGGCCCGACGACGCGGTGATCCGTGGCTACGACCGGGCGGCGGAGGAGGACTTTTCGCACACGGGGATGTTCTTTTCGAATTACGAACCGCTGCCGCGGACCATGGCGCAGGAAATGTGCGAGGACGCCATCCGCTTCGGGCAGTTCACCGAACCGATGCAGAAGATGATCCGCGCGGTGGCGGAGTCGGAGAAGCCCGATTGGTTTGTCTGCACCGCGAATCCGCGCATCGTCGATGGCAAGCCGACCAAGAATCCGCGCTATCTGCAGAATCGTCCGGATCTGGAGAACAGGCGGGGGGAGTATCTGGCGGAGATCGGGGCGAAGCTCTATCGGCGTCTGGCGCCCGGGCAGCCGGTCTTGAATCCGGTGCATGCGGTGCTGCCGGGTCGGCGGAACAATCCGGCCGATCCGGAGGCGGGGATCCGGCCGCTGGCGGTCTTCGGGCCGGTGCATTATCAGGAACTGCCGGAGTTGTTCATGGACTATACGGCGAGTCTGACCGGCAAGTCTCCCTCCACGACGGGCGCGGGGTCGGAGGGGGCGCTGACGAAGGGGCCGTTCAATTGTTTGTTGCCGATCCATGATTTGAACAACGCGCTCATCTCGATGCTGCTGACCGGGGCGGGAGCCTTTTGCAGTGCGGCGGGGCACATCGGGCGGAAGTATCGGGTCGATCACGACATCAGCCTCACCATTCCGGAGGTGTGGTGCCGGATGCATTTGAAGGAACGCGATCCGCAATGGCTCATCGGGCAGGGGTGCCTGGAACCGCTGACTGATTTCGAGCATGAAGGGCGGACCATTCCCGCGAGTCGACTGGGCTGGCGGATCACCTCGGAGTTTGTACAGCGCTTCTTTGGTCGGGTCTTCAGCGATCCAGGAACGGTGTTTCCGAATGACATGCTCCGTCCGGAGGAACAATGCCTGGAGGAGTACGTGGATGGCATCGAGCACATTGGCGGGGCGCATCAGAAGGCGGCGAAGCTCTACTTTGTGGATGGATCAATCGACTATGCCATCCCGCCGTTGAAGGCGCTGCTGACGATCATGGCGGAGGGGACCTGGGAAGGGAAGACGGTGCATGATCCGGCCGTTCGTGGCTTGTTCACGCGGGAGGGGATGCTGAAGAGTGACTGGTATGCGGCGCGTCTGGTTGCGAAGGTGCGGTTTGATCGGAAACTCTGGGAACGGCACGTGGCGGATTTGAGTGCGTTTCGTGATCGGCGGTCACGGCCGCAGGCGGCGGAGCAGGCCGTGATCGATGCGAAGCTGGAGTTGGCGAAGGCGGAACTGGCGAAGCTGGAAGGGGAAGGTGCGGCGGAGATGTTTGCGGGGACGCTGGGGTTGGATCCGGGGTTGGGGTAGGGGTGGGCAAGGAGCGGTGTACTCCGGGCACCGTTTGAAAGGGGGATGTGCGGAGCGAGGGGCAAGGAGCGGCGTTGCTCCGGGCGCCGTCTGAAAGGGGGATGTGCGGAGCGAGGGGCAAGGAGCGGCGTTGCTCCGGGCACCGTCTGAAAGGGGGATGTGCGGAGCGAGGGGCAAGGAGCGGCGTTGCTCCGGGCACCGTCTGAAAATGATCGAGCGGAGCGAGCTGGTTGAGGGGCAGGGCGGGGGTGTGTTGGTGGCTATGGTTTGGGGACGTGTTGGGTGGAGGGGGGACGGGAGGGAGTGTGCTCGCTGGGGAAGGGGGGTGGGGCGTGTTGGGGGGAGAGGGTGCGGGAAAGGAGTGGGGGACGGGAGGGAGTTTGCAGGCCGGGAGAGGGGGGTGGGGGGAGAGGGGGGGGGCGGGG
>Ga0105050_10003577_pt1 | contig 21387 bp, 19 predicted proteins | sample FRY01_FD_78088 | JGI IMG/M metagenome (GOLD analysis project Ga0105050, IMG submission 78088) | Freshwater microbial communities from Lake Fryxell liftoff mats and glacier meltwater in Antarctica - FRY-01 | ecosystem: Environmental > Aquatic > Freshwater > Ice > Glacier meltwater ...
CTCGGCGGGTAGGGAATCCGTCTCCGTGTCAGTTGGCGGTGGAGGATCGCTCGCGAGGCTGGATGAAGCTGTCTCGGCGGCAGGTAGTACTGCAAGGCTTGTTGCCAGATCCATGCGAACCAGCCATGCATCGGGAAAGCCCTGACCACGCGCGCTGGAAGCGACTTCCTGAGCCAGGAATCTATCATCGAAGGGACCGGCGACAACCCGATGCATCCTGCCCTGCGCCGTTTCCACATCGTGAGTCGATAGGGTCTGGCCAAGTACACCAGCATTGCTGGTGATCTTTTCTGCACTGGCAAGCTCAGACGTGCTGCCAAGCACTACCCAATAGTCTTCATCGGCCTGGACCTGAAGCATGAGTGTTCCGGCCAGCAGCATCAGCCCCAGACGAATATATGAATTCATGTGCCTCCCCCGTGAACGATGAGTCTATGTAATCGTCATCAGGAAGTGAACACGAGCATTGAGCGGGTAACGATTGCAGCGGTGAAAGGAGACTGGGTGGACGCAGACGCGCAGCCATCTGCCTGCAAGTCATCCAGCCATCGTTCAAAGAACCCGACCGAACAGCGATCCCAGCACCACCCAATCCACAATGGCACTGGCAATGGCGATAGCAAGCACCACCACGGCGAGGACACCAAGCAGGCGCCAACCGTGGAACTTGCGATCATCCTCTGGCGGAGATTCATGCACGTTGTTCAGCCTCTGAAATGGGTCTGCAGACTGAGTTCCGCGCCGTCGCCTACATCCCAGGATGCTGATGATTCAGCGACTGCCCCGGCGCTCTTGACCAGGCCTTCTTGACCAGGCCTTCTTGACCAGGCCCTCTTGAGTATGGTGCACCCGGCTGGATTCGAACCAGCAATCCCCAGCTTCGTAGGCTGGTGCCTTATCCAATTTGGCCACGGGTGCTGCACAAAAGGGCGGCCATTATGGTGAGGCTCACCTGACAGGTCAACGCGAAAGGCCAGGAGTCTGCGCGGCAGCAGATCGACAGGCTGCGGCAGGGCAACGATGGTCCTCGCACCGCCGCTTTCTGGCGCGCAGACTCCTGGCTCACAAATAATCTGTTGTGCCCGCTGCAGAATGTTCCATCATTCAGCTAAATTCATCCTCACTCGCTTTGGCGAGCGAGCCAGGGAGCAGCCGAACATGACCCGCAGCGTTGCCACAGTCGAACACCTCCACGCAGATGTCAGTCCCGACGTGATCGCCGAGCGACTCGCCCGGGACGGCGCGCTCATCATCGATGGCCTCGCTGACCTCGCATTGCTTGGCCGTGTCCGTTCTGAAGTCATGCCCTTTGTCGAGGCAACCGCTCCCGGACGCGATGATTTCACAGGTCGACAGACCACTCGCACCGGTGCTCTGGTCGCCCGTTCACCTGCTTGTCGCGAACTGGTCATGCAGCCGACCATGATTGCGGCCGGCCGGAAATTCCTTGGGCCATTCACGGATCGTGTGCAGTTGCATCTGACACAAGTCATACGGCTCAAGGCGCAACAGGGCGAACAGACATTGCATCGTGATCGACTGGCCTGGGGTGGTTTTTTGCCGCGGAACATCGAAACGCAGTTCAACACCATCTGGGCGCTGACCGATTTCACGTACAAAAACGGCGCCACACGCGTCGTACCAGGCTCCAGCACCTGGCCTGATGATCGCAAGCCTGAAGCCCATGAGATTGGTTTCGCCGAGATGAAGCTGGGTTCCGTACTCGTCTATTCGGGTTCCGTGATACACGGCGGCGGACGTAATCAAACGGACCATGATCGCATTGGCATCAATATCAACTACTGCCTTGGCTGGCTTCGGCAGGAAGAAAACCAGTATCTTTCCTGCCCGCCACAGATCGCGAAGACACTCGATCCGGACTTGCGGGCACTGCTGGGCTACTCCATGGGATCCTATGCACTGGGCTACTTCACACCGCCTGCCGGGCCTGGCGAAGCACCAGAGGTGGTGCCACCCGATTTCCTCTTCAACGGCAAGGTTGCCGGTTGGGGTGATGAGTTGTATGCACAAGTCAGCGCCAGAGTTCGGAAGCAGATGAACAAACAGTCCTAAATCAGCTAACCCTGAATTCGCTGCGAACATGTCCCCGTTCCGCGGGACCAGCGCAGTCCACACATGAAAATTCGGACCAATCAGGAGATGTATCGATGTTTATCGCAATGAACCGCTTCCGTATCACCAAAGGTTTTGAAGACGGTTTTGAAAAAATCTGGCGGGAAAGGGAGTCTTTCCTCGATGACGTGCCAGGTTTTACCGGGTTCAACCTGTTGAAAGGTCCCGTCCGGGATGACCACGTGCTCTATGCATCGCACAGCACCTGGGAATCCAGAGCGGCATTTGTCGCCTGGACAGAGTCGGACAATTTTCGCCGCGCTCACGCCCAGGCGTCCGCTCCAAAAGGCACGTATCTCGGTCACCCGGAACTGGAGACCTTCGAGTCTGTCCTTTAAAACCGTCAGAGATGATTGTTCCGCTTCCAAGTCGCTGAAAATTGCTTTATAAATGCGCCCGGTTCGAACGCCATGTCGGCTCGGGAGAGGTTTCGACAAGGCCGGGGTGTTTTGCAGTCGCGCATCGACCTGTTTTTTCCCGCCTTCTCTGCCTTCTGCGCGTTTGTATCTCAACGACAAGTGGGAGAGATTCATATGTTTTATCATTCGGGGATAACACCCGAAATCAGTCGTCGGCTGTCCGCACGCCAAAAACTTGCAGCCCTCGGGTTGTCAGGCACGGCATTGGCGGCAGTGATCGCCGGGTTCGGGCTCGGCAGCCCTTTGGCATTCGCGGAAGAACGTGCCAATTCGTTGGCGATCGAGGAAATCGTCGTTACCGCGCGCAAGCGTGAGGAGCGACTGGTCGATACACCGGTGGCGGTCGCCGCCATGGGTCAGGAAGAAGTCGAGCGGTACTACACACGCGACCTGGATCAGCTTACGGCGCGAATTCCCGGCGTCCAGATCGGCCACGCCGCCGGTGGCGGCGCAGGCGGATCGATCTTCATTCGCGGTGTTGGCAACCTGGCCGTTGACTATGGTGCGGATCAACCGGTCTCACTGGTCATAGACGGTATGTCTTTCAGTCGTGGCCACATGCTTGACACCGGTTTGTTCGATGTTGAATCAATCGAAGTGCTGAAAGGTCCGCAGGCCCTTTTCTTCGGCAAGAACAGTCCTGCTGGGGTGATTTCAATCACCAGCGTCACGCCCGAAGTCGGCGCAGAGATGGAAGGCTTTGCACGTGCCGCGTATGAATTTGTCACGGAAGACCCGGTGCTTGAAGCCGGATTGTCCCTGCCCATAGGCGACACCCTTGCCGTGCGTCTGTCAGGTCGTTATCAGAACATGCAGGGTGGCTATCTGAAAAACAGCGCTGAACCCCTGAATACAACTGTATTGAATAGCGGCCCTTCCCGCGGCGCATCGTACGACGAGTACCCGAAGCAGGATCAGCATGTGATCCGGCTGACCACTGTCTGGGAACCAACCGATACCTTCGACGCGACATTGAAACTCTTCAAATCCTACACCAAGCAGAACGATGCAGGCCGCACCGTGTTGTACGCCTGTGCCAATGGTCCGGGGACAAACCCGCACTATTCACCCGCTCTCGGTCCGGATCCGACACAGACCTGTCTGGACAGACATCCGCGGCTGGAGCGTAACGGTGCTCTGCCACCTGCATCGGTGGCCAACAATCATCCTGGGCTGGACGCGAGTGACCGCTTTTTCAACAAGCTGGATAACAAGCTGGCGACGCTCGAGATGAACCTCGAACTCGACAACTTCACGCTGACGTCCGTGACCGGCTACTGGGATTACCGACATCGTGAGTACACCAACTACGACTACACGAGCTTTGCGATCGTCGTCTCGAAGCAAGGCGAAGGTGGGGATGCCCTTACCCAGGAATTGCGGCTGCAATCGACGTTCGACGGCCCGGTCAACTTCATGCTGGGTGGGTTCTATGAGGACATGCAGAGAGATCTGGATGCCCCGGTGCAGATCCTGCCGAACGGCTTTTTCGGCGGTCCGGATCCAAATCCGAACAGCATCTATCCCGGTACCAGCATCAACTATCACCAGCACTGGGACAACAATATCGAGAGCCTGTCGTTTTTCGGCAGCGTCGACTGGGAAATCAATGATCAGTGGACCGCCACCGCCGGTGCACGTTACACGGAAGAAGAACGCGATTCCTTTGGCGGCAACATCTATGAGCGCGGGCTCGGATTTTCGCCTGGCGGCGTTTTCTACTCACCAAAAGGCAAGTCGGACAATGTATCGCCGGAAGTCACCGTCAGCTGGACGCCGATCGACGATCTCATGATCTATGCCGCCTACAAAACAGGCTTCCAGTCATTCGGAATATCCAACCCCGGCACCGTGCCCAATCTGTCGCAGGCGGGCCAGGCCGCCATTGACGACTTTTTCATTTTTGATGAAACGGAAGTGGATGGGTTTGAAGTGGGCATCAAAGGCTACTACATGGATGGCCGACTCTCTGCTGACCTGATCGTCTACTCCTACGAATACCAGGACCTGCAGGTCGCAGTATTTAACAGCCAGACGACCACGTTCTCCACGCAGAACGCCGCCGTGGCAACATCGGAAGGTATCGAAGGACAGACGGCTTTCCAGGCTACAGAAGCATTGCAACTTCGTCTGGCCGCACAATACAGCAAGCTGGAGTTTGACGAGTTTGCAGATGCAGCATGCCATACCGCACAAGCCGTTGTTGCCACGGGTCCTGGCTGCCACCGCGATCCGACAATCGGCGCCAATGTCCAGGATCTGTCCGGCGAGCGTTATGGTGGCGGGCCATTGCAGGTCAACGTGGGTGCAACCTTTGACACCATGCTCACCAGCAGCTGGGGTCTTGAACTCACGGCCGATGTCATCCATCACAGCCAGGGATACAAATCCCGCCGGCAACCCAATACCGCGACGCCATCACGTACCGTCTCCAACCTGTCGGCACGGTTGTACCAGGCTGATGGTCCGTGGGAAGTTGGTCTGATCTGCTCGAACTGTGCCAACGAAATCTACGTAACCAGCGTGCAGGACAAGCCGTTGCAAAGAACGATTCCTGGCACCGGTCTTTCCGACCTCACCGGTCAGATCGCCTACCCTCGTCTCGTCACCGCTCAACTGACCTATCGTCTGCAATAGAACGATAGCGAAGTAATCTCGGGCGGCTCCCACTGCGGAGCCGCCTTGTTTAAACGCTAATTCCCCCCGTTCCCTTCCCTTTCTACCTGCACCGTCAAGCTTCCCTACCGGCTGCTTCGTTGCTCTTCGGTACAACCGGTCTGCCGTTCTTTCGATCCGAACGACCATAACACCGAGAGCAAGTCAGCCTTGTCCTGCTTGCCATCACGCGTGCAGTCGGCTCACCCGGCTGGGCGTATTGCTGTCTCGATATCGACACCTGTGAAGACAAAAAAACGGCGACTGTAGTCGCCGTTACTGAGTCAGATAACCGGCTTATTCACCAAACAGGTAGCTCACCTCCACCCCATAGGTGCGTGGTGGACGCGTGGCCGCGTAACTCCACAGTCCTGCCACATCGAAGCCGATGGTGTAACCATCCTCATTCAGCAGGTTGTGGCCGAAAGCACTGACCTGTACGGCACCAATCTCATAGTTGAACGAAGCACTCACGAGTTGCTGCGCATCGTTGGTCAGTTCCGGCTTGTTGGCAAAATCGACTTCATACTCACTCATGTAGTGCCAACCGACGACGGTCCAGGCGCGGCCGTTGCCGATGGTCCACTCGTAGGTGGCGCTCAACGTTGCGGAGACCTCTGGTGCACGACGCAGCTCAAGATTCGAAAGATCCTGCAGGCCGGCGGCATTACTGAACTGGAATTTGTCGTATTTGGCATCCAGCAGACCCAGATTGGCACGCAGGCTGAGTGCATCCGAGGCAAGCCAGGTAACATCAAGCTCGATCCCTTGCATGATTGCAGTGGATGCGTTTGCGACCAGCGTGACCTGACCGGTACCACTCGTCGCAGACGGCAACTGAAGTTCCTCCTGCTTATCGCCGTATTCCATGTAGAACAACGCGCCGTTCACGCGCAAGGTACCGTCCAGCCAATCGGTCTTGAAACCACCCTCGAAGTTATCCACTTTTTCCTGATCATACGGCGTGGTTGCAGTTTCCACGCTGTCGACCCGGCCATTGAATCCACCACTGCGATAGCCTGACGCGTACGTGAAGTAGACCATCGCGTCATCGTTGATCGCGTACTTCAGGCCGAGTTTCGGTGTGAACTCGTTCCACTGGTCATCCGCGGTGGCGGTGACGATGCCTCTTTGGTCGGTGTCCTTTTTGTCCTCCGTATAGCGGCCGCCGAGCGTCAGCGTCAGACTATCGGTCAGGTCCACATCACCTTCAACAAACGCAGCCCAGGATTGTGATTCCTGATGGGAAGTCTGCGGCAGATCAAGCACCACATTCGGGACGACAAACCCGATGAAGCTGCGCAATCCGATTTCGTACTCCGAGTCCCAGCCATAGATGCCCGCTGTGCCGCGCACACGGCTGTCGCCATCCCACGTCAGGCGCAGTTCGTGGGTCGTTTGTTCATAATCTGCAGGGCGGGAGGTGTGGAAGAGCACAGGGCGTACCGCATCAAAGTCCGTCAGGACAGTTTCTTCGGTTTCCCACGAGCCAAAAACGTAGTCGAGGTTTAACGACTCCGTCAGATCCCAACGCACCTCCACAATATGGGTATCGGCATCAAATGTCGCATCATTCGGGCCAACCTCGAACTGGGAAGTCTTCAGGCGATCACCCGACACGGGAGTATGCAGGTTTGGCGAGCAGAAGCCGAAAGCATCGCAAAACAACTGGCCTGGCTGTCCCGCGTTCAGCAGTACCGGTGTGTCCTGATCGGTTCGTTCGATCTGTGTGGTGTACTCGATCTCCATCGCGTCCGTGGGCGTAAACAGGAGGTTCCCGCCAAAACTCTGATACTCGATCTGTCCGTCCCTTCGACCCGTATTGACGTTTTTGTAGTACCCATCTCCCTGATCGTCATACGTACCGGTGAGTTTTACGGCGACTTTCTCGCCAACACCAAAATTGAGTAGGCCATCCACGCGCATGGCCTCGTAGTTGGCAAAACTTGCGCGCACCTTGCCACCCAGTTCGCCAGTGGGTTTGGAGCGACGCAGATTGATGACACCACCAATGGTATTGCGGCCGAACAGCGTGCCTTGCGGACCACGCAGTACCTCTACACTTTCCAGATCAATGGCTCGGGTAATCCCACCGGTCATCGTGCCAAGAAAGATTCCGTCAACAACGACGCCAACTGCCGGGTCGAAGTTCTTTTCCACTTCAGACACACCAATGCCACGAATGAAGGCTGAAGCGACGCCACCCGGGCCTTGCGCGGTGTCATCCAGCACGAGGTTTGGGGATACGTAGACGAGATCACGCAGATCCCGCGCAAAGGTATTTTCGATTTCTTCCTGTGACAGTGCACTGACAGACAGACCAACGTCCTGCATGTTCTCTTCACGCTTGCGCGCCGTCACCACGATTTCTTCGATGACTCGTGCGCCTTCAGTCGCAAGCGCCGTGTTGGTCATGAGGCCCGACACTCCGAGAACGGCTGGCAAGGCAATCAGCAGAATTGAACGCGGGGTGATATTGATCATTCTCTCTCCAATGGGGATAAATAGATGGCGAGGTGAAGGCCGTCAAGCGGCCTGTTTGGATAGGCGTGTCAACCGAATGTCTCGGTGACGTGCTCCGTATCAAGATATTCGCGGACGGTTTCAATCTTGCCGTTTCGCAGAATGTGCAAAAAGTGATACTGATTCTGATAGACCTTGCCGGACTTCATCGGGCCGAAGGAATCCGCTTCCATGGCGACACGATCTCCTTCTGCAGTCAGCAAGGTACCTGTGACCTGAATGCCGTGCACTGTGCTGTCAGCGATGCCATACACCAGTTGCGAGAATTCGGCCTTGTCATAGGTTTTCGAGATATTGGTTTTGCCCATGACCCGCCAGGTGGCGTTTTCTGCAAGCAGGCCGAGTGCATCTGCAAACCGGCTTTCCGAGAACGCTTTCCAGAACGCCAGCACGATGGCCTTGTTGGTTTCCAGATCGGTCTGCTGTTCCATCCTTGTTCTCCTCCTGGATTTGCAGGTCGGTGCGAGCCGACCTGTCGCTCAGGAACTGATTGGTCTTATTTCCAGCTGTGCAGTTCGGGCAGCAGTTTTTCCGCGAACCGGCGCAGGCTCTTTTCGGACTGGGCACCGGTCAATCCGCCGTAACTGACCTGGACGATCGGCGCGCACTCACCCAGTTGCCTGCGACGAGCCTCCAGCTTGTCGAGAATCTGTGCAGGTGTCCCCCAGGTGTTGATATCCACCAAGGCATTACCGGCAGCGTCCATCCCGGCATCATTCAAGGAAATGGCGTTGGTTGCGTAGTCGCCCAACCTTCATGTTCTTGAAGTGATCCCCTGCCATGTCGTAATTCTGCATCACAGTGATGCAGGAATTTGCCATGCGCTTGCAAGTCAATTCTTCAGCCTGGTCGGCACTTTCGTCACAACACAGCAAATCCACGCACACTGGCGCAGGCGCAGCAACTCCGTGATCCGCTCAGGTTACCTGATCTGGTACGAAAATATCGGTGGCGACAATCCAGTTGCAGAGAAGATGCGCAGCAACCATGCGACCTATCGGCAGGACGTCGCACGCTGGATTGGTGAAGGCATTGAAGACGGCGAGGTCCATGACAGCATCGCACCGGACGCCTTTGGTCACTTCTTCTGCTCGTGGGTATTTGGCATCATTTTCCAGTGGTTCGCCGAGCCAGAGGCCGTCAACCTTGATGAGACTTTCACCTTCGCTCGTGGCCTGCAGAGTTCCCTGCTGCGCAAGGGCATCTGATGGGCAGTCATAAGTCACTGCGTGAAGTGATCTGATTGGCACCCCACAAGGTCGCCGCTTGGGAAAAATTCTCCGCATCCGTCGATCGCCGGCCTTGCGCGCAACATTGCAGGCGGGATAATCCCCTGACACCGCAGATCACCCAGAGTTCACACCATGACGGCATCCACACCATCTGTCTGTCCCTTCAATCGTGCAGCAGACATCGATTTCATGGACCCGCAGGTGCAGGAGAACTGGTTTGACGCCTACAACGTGCTGCGCACCGAAGCACCGATCTACTTCATGCCGCAGACCGGGATGTACGTGCTGACACGTTATGACGACATCGAACATGTTCTGCGACGCCCGAGCCTGTTTACTGCAGGGCCTGATGTACAAAATGCCGAGCCATTGATCAAGTATCCGGAAGCACTGGCACTCTACGAACAAAAAGGGTGGCGGCGTTACACCGCGCTTGGCGAAAACCTCCCGAAGCACAAACACTATCGCGCACTGGTTGATCCCAAACTCACGCTGTCCGCAATCAGGGAAAAAGAGCCGTTCATCCGGGGTGTCATCAACGAACTCATCGATACCTGGATCGATAAAGGTGAAATCGAGTTCATGCGAGAGTTTGCCGAGCCCCTGCCGATGATCGTCATCGGCGAACTGCTCGGCTTTCCACGCATGGATTTGCCCATGCTCAAGGAGTGGTCGTATGCCTGGGTGTTGCCGTTCTCACGTGGCCTGACACTTGAACGCGAAACCTGGGCGGTCGAAAAACACATCGAACTGCAGCACTACATTCACGACACCATCAAGGCCAAACGGCGACGACCCGCCAACGACATCATCACTCACCTGACCACTGTTGAACTGGAAGACGCCGAACTGGATCGGAAGCGTCCGTTGACGGATACCGAGATCATCGGCATCACCGATCACCTGCTGATCGGTGGCAACGAAACCACCGCATTTGCGCTTGCCAACGGATTGTGGCTCCTTTTCAGAAATCCTCGGGTCTACACCGCTTTACAGGCTGACCGCAGCAAGATCCGGAATTGGGTCGAAGAAGTGCTGCGTATCGAGTCACCAACTCAGGGCCTGTTCCGCCACGTCACTCAAGATACCGATATCAACGGCTTCAAACTGGCAAAGGGTGCGATCCTGTCGATCCGCTACGGCGCCGGGAATCACGATCCCGAACGATTTCCGGACCCAGCCAATCCGGATCTGGACAGAAAAAATGCTGGTCGACACCTCGCTTTCGGGCTGGGTGAGCACGTCTGTCCAGGTGCGACGTTATCCCGATACGAACAATGGCTGGCCTGGGAAATCCTGCTGGACCGTGTGAGCAACATGCGACCCGTGCCTGAGAAGGATGACTACACTCATGTTCCCGGCTTCTGGCTGCGCGCGCTGAAGTCGATTCACATGCGATTTGATCGTGCGTGAGGTCGGATTCGGTTCCGGTATTTATCCTGTCTGCGGGAAAAGGTGATGATCGAAATCAATCGAATGGAAAATCCGGTTTGTCCCCGCTCGCTGGCGGAAGCGACACTGGCCGACCCGGAAATTCTGGAATGTCCCTTTCCAACGTACGAACTGCTGCGTGAGCAGGCGCCTGTCTGGCAGGACCCTCGCACCGGCATCTATGTCATCACACGATATGAGGACCTGCGCACCATCTGTCTGGATACCGAGCGATTTTCAAATCTCCGGCCGAGCAATGACCATGCTCGCCTGACCGGCAATGCCCGTATGGCGTACGAGATGTTCCTGAAAAAAGGCTGGGTACCAGGTGCATCACTGGCAGCCCGGGATGATCCTGACCACAAACAGATGCGTTCGATCTTTGACAAGGCATTCAGACCAAAGCGCATCAATGAACTCGACTCGGAAGTTGAATCGCTCGCTTACGAACTGATGGGCAAGTTCATCGACGTGGGTTATTGCAATCTGGTCAAACAGTACGCCGTCCCCTTGCCCCTCATCATCATCTGCCGCCAGATGGGTGCCAGGGACGAAGACATCTGGCAGATCAAGGCCTGGACGGATGCATGGTTTCGCGGCACCGGTTTCAACCTGTCGAAGGAACAGGTGGTCTGGGCGACTGAAATGGAGATCCAGGCACAACACTATTTTCAGCCGATCTTCGATCGCCTGCGAAAGGAACCGGATGACACGCTGCTGTCCGACCTGGTCAATACCGAAGTGCCAGGCTGGGGACGAACACTGACTGACAATGAACTGCACGCTGAGATGATGCAGGACACTTTTGTCGGTGGTTCCGAAACCACCACCAACGCACTGTCCGCAGGCATCATGTTATTGGCACACAATCCAGGGGTGTGGGCAAAGCTGAAGTCCGCCCCGGACAAGTATCTGAAGACCTTCTGTGAAGAAGTGGTCCGGCTCGAAAGCCCCGTGCAAGGTCTGACCAGAACGGCAAAAGTTGATGTCGAGATGCATGGGGTTCTTATCCCCAAAGGCTCCTTGCTGGACGCACGCTTTGCAGCCGGGAATCGTGATGCCAGACACTTCGACAACCCCAACGATGTCGACCTGGAGCGTCGTAATGCCGCCAGTCACCTCGGCTTCAGTTCGGGCACCCACTACTGCCTCGGGGCACCTCTCGCGCGACGCGAACTGTATTGGGGATTCAAGGCATTCATCGATCAGGTCGACGAATTCCGGCTGGCACCTGGCAAGAACAATCTGCGTCACTACCCGAACTACGCCCTCAGAGCCTTGAACGAATTGCACATCGAGTTCACCAGGCGGTAGCGCCCCGCCGCCTGGCCGGCGGTTACCGGGTAGCTGCGAGATCCTTGACCACGTCGTAGTTGAAGCGAACAAAACGATACAGCTCGCTCTCCAGGATTCGCTCCTGATCGCTGTGTGGTCCAAAACCCTTCGGCCCGTCTTCAGCATCGGTGGCGGGCCCGATGCCATAACAGTGCATGCCACGTGCTCGCAGATAGGCCATGTCAGTACCACCAGTGAGCATGACGGGTAGTGCTGGTGTGTCGTAGTGTTTTTTCACATTCGCTTCCAGAACCGTGAATGCCTCGGTACCCAGCGGTGACACCCCGGCGGGACGCACATCTCTGGGCGCCCAGGTCACCTCGATGGCAGGATCATTGATCACACCTTTCACCTGTTCGAGAAAAGCTTCCGGATCTTCCGACGGTTCAAGCCTTGTATCGATGGTGGCGGTACCTTCGGAAGGAATCACATTCACGCGATACCCGCCCTGGATGATGGTCGGCGACATCGACGAGCGGAGCATGGAGGCGTGCATGGGTTCATTCTTGCGAAAGTACTCATCCGCGTTGCCGCGAACGTCGGGATCAGGATGCAGAACATCTGCATAACGTTGCGCTTTGTCAGGGGGGGATATTTCTGCCAGCCTTTTGAAGTAAGCGGTCGTGGTTTCATTCAGGCGTATCGGAATACGCCAGTTCGCCAGCGCCGCAACCGCGACTGACAGGTGAGTCAACGCATTGGCTTCCAATGGCACCGAACCGTGCCCTGCTGGACCACGCGCAGTCAGCGCAATGGCGCGCGGAATTTTCTCGGTGGTCGCGATCCCTGCACGAATCACCTGGCCATCCTGACGGCTGACACCACCACCTTCAGCGAGACAGTACTGTGCGTCGATCTTGTCGAAGTGTTCATTCACCATGTATTGGATACCAACCCGCGTGGACCCTTCTTCACCGGATTCGGCCAGAAAAATAACGTCCCGGTCGAGCGGCACGTTGAGTCGCTTGAGGGTCAGCATCGTCATCAGTGCAGCGACCACGTTGTCCTTGTCGTCAACAGTTCCCCGGCCATAGATATGGCCACCTTCGCGATGCGCTGAAAACGGTGGATGCACCCACTTTTTCGGGTCGACATTGACCGTATCGGTGTGTCCCATGACCAGCAGCGGGCGCTTGGTGCCATTGCCCTTCAGGCGTGCCACGACGTTCGGACGGTGAGCTTCCAGTGCGTGCAGGCTGACGTCGATACCTTCGGCAGCCATGACCTTTTGCAGGTATTTCGCGGCTTCCTCTTCGCCCCCCGGTGGATCCTGGGTGTTGAACTGGACCAGTGCCTGAAAGTGACGCAGCGTTTCGGCTTCGATGTCAGTCCAGTTGGGCTCGGATGCATGCAAACTACCCGTACCCATTGCCAACGAGGCGGCGCACATGGCCAGAAAACGCATCCACAGAATCATGTTGGCTCCTGATGGGTTTGATGAAACACCGTAAGCTGTCCCGGCATCGGGTGCAACAGTCGGTCGACAGGCCAGCCATCAATGTCCAAATGGATGTTCGCCCTTCCGCTTCCGCTCGGCAGCCTGTCGCACATCTGCTCTGACACGAGCAAATACGCTGTCCCAATCGCCGGGCGTGGGTTGTCTGATCAATCGCATGCTCGGATACCAGGGCGTGTCTTCCCGATTCCACAGATACAGCCAATAAGCTGCATAGTTGAGCAGGTTCCAGATCGGGCGGCCTAACGAGCCACTCAGATGTGCCACTGAAGAGTCCGTCATGATGACCAGATCGAGTGCTTCAATGCAGGCTGCAGTTTCTGCAAAGTCCTCGACTCGCGAGCCCAGATCGATCATCACCGATGCAGCCCCGTGTTCGGCAAGATCAACCTCCCGTGGGCCTTTCTGCAATGAGTACAGTTGCACTCCCGGTACGTGGGCCAGAGAAACGAACCGCTCCACATCCACTGAACGCTTGTGATTGCGTTTGAACGTCACACTGCCCGACCAGATCACGCCGACGCGCAAGCGTCCATCCGGCTGACCCATCAACAGCTGCGCCCTTGTGCGTGCACGCTCCGGAATCGACAGTCGCGGCGGTGGTGGCAGATTGGCTGGATTTGCACGAAAGAGACCAGGCAAGGCCATGAGCGGCACCTGCAGCGCCGTATCTCCCGGCGGTTGACCGTTGGGATCGCAGAGTTCGTCCACCCCCTCGAGTTCGGCAAACAGTCTGCGCAGTGGGGCTTTGCACTCGAGGTACACCTTTGCACCTTGTGACTTCACCCATGGCAGAAAACGCACCGCCAGCAGCGTGTCACCAAACCCCTGCTCGGGATAAAAATAGATGGCACGTCCACCCGGATCTTCGCCTCTCCATTCCGGCAAGGTACTTGAACGCTTCTGGACTTCACCTATCTTCCATCGCCATTCATACGCAGCCCAGCCGGCAGCAAAGTCGCCGAGGTAGAGATGGCTCACGGCACTGTCCCAGCGCGGGTTGGCATTATTGGGGTCGATTCGGGAAGCGGCTGCAAACTCCACCAACGATTCGGTAAAGCGGCCTGCGTCTCGCAGCGCGATGCCGTAGTTGTGTCTGGTGTTATAGTCACTCGGGGCAATGCTTGCCGCTTTCGAGTGGGCAGCCAGCGCCTCGTCAAGCAGATCCAGATCCTTGAAGGCATTGCCAAGATTGGACAGAAATCCCGCATCGTTCGGTTTGATTTCAAGTGCACGCAGGTAACAGGCAACGGCCGCATCGAACTCCTGGCGAATCCTGTGGGCAACACCAAGATTCGACCAGATCGCAGCATCCCCGGGGACACACGCGAGAAATTGTCGGTACAGAGTAATGGCCTCTGCGTGACGGCCGGCTTTGTGGGTATCAACAGCCTTGCCACGCAGAGCCTTCAACTCCTCGACCGATAAGGGGTGGGGCTGATTGTCCTTGACGGTGATCATCCTGATATTTCGGAGCCTGTCACAGTGTCAGTTGAGAGCATAGCGTTCAAAGTCGCTGCCGACGAAGCCAGCCAGGGGAGTCCTGTCCGGTCACCACTGGTTCAGTCAGATGCTATTGCCCCTGGTGCACCTGCGGTAACCAACGCATTCGAGTGTGCCGCCCACTCGAAGTCAGCCATCATTTTTTTGTGTCGTCGTTCAACCCGGGACCGCAGTCCTGGATCCGTGAATATGAATTGGCGGTCAGCCTTGATGGCTTCGAGCACCAAACTGCCGACAATATCCGGCTTGAGCCCTTTGCGGATGTCACCCGCCGTCATCTGGTCGGCAACCACCGACTCCTGCGGGCCAAAACGCGATGGTCGATTTCCTGGCGCCTCGAAGATGTTGGTGTTGACGCCGCCGGGACACAGTACAGAAGCAACAAATCCACCCGCTCGGCCTTCCTGGCGTAACACTTCCGTCAGTCCGACCACCGCATGCTTCGTTGAATTGTGGGGACCCCAGGCAGGCATGCCACCCAGAACCCCGGCTATGGAAGAGGTATTGACGCGGATCTCTTCTGCGGCGGCGGCCAATGCCTTACTTTCGATATCCGCCATCATGACCTGCATACCGGCACGAACAAAGGCCCGGGTCATGCCGAGGCCAATGCCACTGGCTGCACCGGTGACAAAGGCAACCCGGTCGTTGAAATCCTGCATCATCCCTCCGTACAGACTTCAAACATCGTACTTCCCAGCACTGTTTGATGTCGGGTGGTGAACCACCCGGCAGACAGATCGATCAGCGACTGCCGATAGGCACCAGTTTGCGCGGTTCAGGTCCAATGTAATCCGCGCTGGGACGAATGATGCGGTTGTTGCTGCGCTGTTCCATCACGTGAGCGGTCCAGCCACTCACACGTGAACACACGAAGATCGGGGTGAACAGCTGGGTTGGGATACCCATGAAGTGGTACGCCGAAGCGTGAAAGAAATCGGCGTTGGCAAACAGTGCTTTCTGATCCCACATCACTTTTTCAATTGCACACGATACCGGGTACAGCACCTTGTCGCCGGTTTCATTGGCAAGCTTTTCGGCCCATTGTTTGATGATCACATTCCGTGGATCCGAGGTGCGATAGATCGCATGGCCAAAACCCATGATCTTGTCCTTGCGGATCAGCATGTCCATGACACCTTGTGTCGCCTGCTCCGCCGTCTGGAACTTTTCGATCAGTTCCATTGCTGCTTCATTGGCGCCACCATGCAAAGGCCCCCGCAAGGATCCAATTGCGCCGGTCACACAGGAATGCATGTCGGACAGTGTTGATGCACATACTCGCGCCGTAAAGGTCGAGGCGTTGAACTCGTGCTCGGCGTAGAGAATCAGCGAGACATCCATCACCTGGCGATGCAGGGCACTCGGTGTTTTGCCGGACAGCGTGGTCAGGAAATGGCCCGCGAGGGTGTCCTCATCGGATTCTGTATCGATGCGTACCCCCTCGTGGGTGAAGCGGTACCAGTAATTGATGATGCCGGGCAACGTTGCCAGCAGACGGTTGGCGACCTGCTGCTGGTTCGAAAAATCACCTTCCGGTTCGAGATTGCCGAGCATCGAACAACCGGTTCGCATCACATCCATCGGATGAGCAGAGGCCGGGATACGCTCAAGCACTTCCAGCAGTGTCGTGGGCAATTTGCGCTGCGACTTCAGTTCCTTCCGGTAGGCCGCCAATTGGGCGGCATTGGGCAATTCCCCATAGAAGATCAGATACGCGACTTCTTCAAATCCCGCATTGCTGGCGAGGTCGGAAATATCGTAACCACGGTAGGTGAGGCCTGTGCCCGTCTTGCCGACCGTACACAATGCCGTATCACCGGCGCTCTGGCCTCGCAGCCCTGCACCACCCAGTTTTTTTTCTACCATCAGCTTGCCCCCCGGTTGCTCTGGAATAACTCATCGAGCTTTTTTTCGTATTCGTGGTAGCCAAGGTGATCGTACAGATCCATGCGGGTCTGCATCAGGTTGACCACCGAAGCCTGTGTGCCTTCGTTGCGAATTGCGGAATAAACCGCCAGCGCTGCCTTGCTCATGGCCCGAAACGCGGAGAGCGGGTACAGCGCCATGCTGATACCCACCTCCCGAAGCTGATCGACAGTATACAAAGGCGTCTGTCCGAATTCCGTCAGGTTCGCAAGCACTGGTACCCGGGCGACCTCCACCACGGGTTTGTACAGGTCGATATCGGTCATGGCTTCGGCAAATATTGCGTCGGCCCCCGCTTCGACAAAGCGCCCCGCCCGTTCGACCACTGCGTTGAATCCATCCACTGCCAACGCGTCCGTTCGGGCCATCACGATGAAATCCAGGTCGGTCTTGGCATCCACCGCTGCCTTGATCCGATCACACATTTCATCGATGGAGACAATTTCCTTGTTGGGCCGATGACCACATCGCTTCTGTGCAACCTGGTCTTCGATGTGAACAGCACCGGCGCCGGCGCTGATCATTTCCTTGATGGTGCGACCGATGTTGAACGCACCACCCCAACCGGTGTCGATATCGACCAGCAACGGCAGGCTGCTGGCGGCGGTCACGCGCCGAACGTCTTCGAGGACGTCGTTCATGCTGGTCATGCCAAGATCCGGCAGGCCGTAGGACGCATTGGCAATACCCGCCCCGGAAAGATAGATCGCCTGGAAACCGCTGTGCTCGGCGAGCATCGCTGCATAGGCGTTGATGGCTCCGGGAATCTGCAAGGGTGTTTCGGAGTTGATTGCAGCACGGAATTTTTTGCCTGCGCTCATGAGTTCGATCTCCTGTGGGGCCTTGAAGTATTAACCATATAAATCAATGGAATGCGTCTCATTGTTGGCCAGACTGAACAGGTTCGGCGAGACGTTGCCTACCACGAGCGATGTGCCGTCGCATCAGCAGTTCGGCCATCTCACCATCGCGTTCGCTGATTGCACCCAGGATCTGACGGTGTTCTGCCAGCGCCTGCTCTGCGCGACCATGGGCTGCCGACAGTCGAAATCGATACATTCGAAGCAGTTGATAGAGATCGTCCAGAAGTATTCCCGCCAGCAGCAAGTTTCCGGAACCATGGGCGATGCAGTAGTGGAAGTCGTAATCACCGGCCTCCTGATAATACGCACGACCTCCTTCAGCAGCGATGACTGCAGCGTGGCGATCCAGCAGGGTTTGCACTTCGGCAATGGCCCCATCGCTCATTCGCTCGGCAGCCAATCGTGCGGCCTGCCCTTCCAGCGCTTCCCGGGTTTCAAACAGGGCTATGAGTTGCTGATTGTCCAGCGAGACCACCCGTGCCCCGGCATTGGGAACCACGGTCAGTAGTCGTCGAATCTCCAGCCTGCGGATGGCTTCCCGCAAGGGCCCCCGGCTGACGCCAAACCGCCTGGCGAGATCGGCCTCACTGAGTTTTGTGCCGGGTGCAAATTCACCGGTCACGATTGCCCGCTGCAGCGCCGTCATGACTTGCTCTGCGAGTGTCGCGCCGGGATTCAGCGGTATGGGGTCAGCCACGATTGTTGACAAAGAGAGTGATGACCAAACGTTATTCGTCAATGCTTTAGTCGTCAAGCTGGCTTTGTATACAAACTGCAAGCTCTTCGCTTAATCGACGAGATCAATGCCGGTCTGCCTGTTCTTTCAAGTACACCCATCCTGCCGGCCATGCCGGCGCGGGGGCCTGGAGTCTGCCGTGCAGACTCCCATCGTCAGCCAAATCACCTGGATGGCGACTTGGCGTCTGCTCTGATGTGCGCCAGCAGTTCATCGTAGGACGTCGTCACAGGGTATTGCGGAAACTGCTGAATCACGTTGTCCGGCGCGCAGAAGAAAAATCCGCGATCGGCCTCTTCAAGCATGGCGACATCATTGTAGGAATCGCCAGCAGCGGTGACGTTGTACCTGAGACTGTGGAAAGCCTGTACGGAACTGCGTTTTGGATCAGGCTGACGCAAGGTATAGCCGGTAATGATGTCGTCGGTGACGATCAGCTTGTGGCAAAGCAGGAACGGGAAACCCATCTTTGCCATGAACGGCATGCCAAATTCGTAGAAGGTATCGGACAGGATGGCGACCTGGTATTCACGCCGGACCTGCTCCAGGAACTGACTGGCGCCGGGCAGCAGGTCGAGTTGGGCGATGACCTTCTGGATGGTTGTCAGGGAAAGACCGATTTCGGCGATGATCCGGAGGCGATACTGCATCAGCTCGTCATAGACCGGGATGTCCCGGGTGGTTTTCTGCAACCGGTCTTCGTTGACTTCCCGTGCCACAGCCTGCCAGATCTCTGGGATCAACACACCTTCCAGATCCAGACACACGATATCCAATGCTGCCTCCATTCAACCGCGACCTGCCAGATTAAGCATATAGCCACTCAGTATTTATAACCGTTATCCGGCATTGCTACGCTGCCCTGGCGAAATCTGAACTCAGACTGAAGTGGATTCACTCAGGTGGATTCACTCAGGAGAGCCGCGATCGCAACAGCAAGAGCGAACGCAACATCGAAGGGAACCAGAACGGGACAATGGCAATGGACAACCCAAACGCACACATTCAGCTTCACGAACCGACACCGGAAGACATCCTTCTGGATGCAGCGTCACGATTCGCGTCTGACAAGATTGCCATCTCCTTCAGCGGTGCGGAAGACGTCGTACTTCTGGACATGGCGCATCGTCTCGGGATCGAGATGGTTGTGTTCAGCCTGGATACCGGACGACTGCACGCCGAGACGTACCGATTCATCGAAGACGTTCGCTCACGCTACAACCTCAAGATCGAAATGCTGATGCCCGAAGCCTCGGCGGTAGAGCAGTTGGTACGTGAAAAAGGTTTGTTCTCCTTTTACAAGGACGGCCACAATGAATGCTGTGGCGTTCGCAAGATCATGCCGCTGCGCAGGAAGCTGTCGTCCCTGGATGCCTGGATCACGGGTCAACGGCGCGACCAGAGTGTCACCCGGATCGACGTACCTCTCGAGCAGACCGACAAGGCATTTTCGACCGTCGACCACACCGTGACCAAGTTCAACCCGCTGGCTGGCTGGTCCTCTGCCGACGTCTGGTCGTACATCCGCACCAACGAAGTGCCCTACAACCCGCTGCATGACCGTGGTTTTGTGTCGATAGGCTGCGAGCCGTGCACACGCGCTGTGGCCCCCCATGAACACGAGCGCGCCGGTCGCTGGTGGTGGGAAGAGGCCACCCAGAAAGAATGCGGTCTGCACGCCCAGAACATCATCAAGATCGTTAATCGCTGATCCCATGCGCATCACGTTCGTCAAGAAAATCCTGGCGAACGGCGAGCCGTGCGGCAAATGTGCAGACGTCTCGATGCGTCTGGAACGCGACGGGTATCTCGACCGGATTGATCGCACCGTGATCGCCGACGAACGCGACGCGCGCAGCGAAGGCATGCGTATCGCCGCCGAGCACGCCGTCGACAGGGCGCCATTTTTTGTCGTGGAAGACGGGTCGAGCACTCGGGTATTCGACGTCTATTTCAAATTTGTCAACGAAGTACTGAAAGCCAGGACGTCAGAAGTCGAAGCTGCCCGGGATTTGCTCAACCAGAATCCGGATCTTGATTTCGTCTGATCGTGCGCATGAACTGCTAGGCTCGCTTTCGCTCATCCGGTTATTCTTGTCTTCTTCTCTTCACACCATTTCCCCTATCGGAAAGGACACCTTTCATGCCCAGATATACCCTCAACATCAATGGCGCCGATCAAACGATCGACGTCGAACCCGATATGCCGCTGTTGTGGGCGCTCCGTGACACGCTTGGTCTGATCGGGACGAAGTACGGCTGTGGTATCGCCCAATGTGGCGCGTGCACTGTCCATGTCAACGGTAACGCCATGCGATCCTGCACCATCACGGTATCGTCAATTGCAGGACAGAAGGTCACCACGATCGAAGGGCTTGCCACGGGGGAACAATTGCACCCGTTGCAACAGGCCTGGATAGAGCTGGATGTGGCGCAGTGTGGATACTGCCAGACTGGCCAGATCATGTCCGCAGCCGCTCTGCTCGCAACCAGGCCGGATCCAAGCGATGCAGACATCGATGCCGCGATGGCAGGCAACTACTGTCGGTGTGGCACTTATCTGCGAATTCGCTCGGCCATTCACCAGGCAGCCAAACCGACCAGCGCGCTCTTCTACGATGCGGCACGCACGCAGGAGGAGCAAGCATGAACAACGACAACCACGCACTGGTCGATTCAATTCGTAAAGCCTCTGCAACAAACATTGATCGGCGCGGGTTCCTGAAGCTGACAGGTCTGCTCGGTGGCGGCTTGGTACTGGCTTCCATGTCGCCTGCCCTTCTCGCGGCCGACAGCAGCACAGCGCCGCTCCTTGCCAACGCCGAACTCAACGCCTTCATTCGGGTAACCCCTGAAGGCAGGATCGTCATCTATTCCGCCAACGCCGAGATGGGCCAGGGCATCAAGACCACACTGCCGATGGTGATTGCCGAAGAGATGGGCGCCAGTTGGAGCGACGTGGAAGTACTGCAATCTCCCGTCAACGAACTGCTGTTCGGCCCGCATGGTGCAGGTGGCTCCACTACCGTGCCCCGGACCTGGGACCAGATGCGACAGATGGGTGCCTCCGCTCGTGAGATGCTCATCGGTGCTGGTGCCATCGTCATGGAAGTGCCGCGCGATGAACTGACCGCCGCGAACAGTCGGGTGACCCATGAATCCGGTGAATTCC
>Ga0105050_10003580_pt1 | contig 21382 bp, 19 predicted proteins | sample FRY01_FD_78088 | JGI IMG/M metagenome (GOLD analysis project Ga0105050, IMG submission 78088) | Freshwater microbial communities from Lake Fryxell liftoff mats and glacier meltwater in Antarctica - FRY-01 | ecosystem: Environmental > Aquatic > Freshwater > Ice > Glacier meltwater ...
AATAGGTGTTGTAATACCCATTGAAGTGAAACAACGTCCAAATGAAGGTTTTAAAAGTCACGTCTTGGGCAATGGCTACCAATGCGCCCAAAAGCACCGCACTTACCATACCCAAGAACAGTCCACCAAGTGTAAAAACGAGTCTATTTCCCATCTATATCCCAATTGTTTAAAATGCCAATTCTTCCGTGATCTGTTAAATCAAACATGGTGGGTACAATGGAAATATATCCATTGGCAAGCGCCCATTCATCGGTGTCTGAGCCATGATCCATGTTTACAAATTTCCCGGTCATCCAATAATAATTTCTACCAAAAGGATCGGTCCTTTCATCAAATTCTTCTTTCCAGCGAGCCACTGCTTGTCTGCAAATTTTGGTTCCTTTGATATCCCCTTTGGGTATGTTTACATTCAATAACGTTCCGTAAGGCAAATCATTTTGTAAAACATGCTCTGATATTTTTTGAACGAAAGGCATCACGTCGGTAAAATCCGCATCGTAACTGTAATCGCATAGCGAAAAACCAATCGATTTCATGCCATCTATACTGGCTTCCATGGCCGCACTCATGGTGCCTGAGTAAATAACATTGATGCTAGAATTGCTGCCGTGGTTGATGCCAGAAACCATCAAATCGGGTTTGCGGGGCAACAATTTGTCGATAGCCAGTTTCACACAATCTACGGGTGTGCCGCTGCATTGCCAGGCATCTACATCCGCATGAATATCCACTTTGGTGAGTCGGATGGGCTCATTGATGGTGATAGCGTGTCCCATGGCACTCTGGGGTTTGTCTGGAGCCACCACAATTACATCCCCTAATTTCTTCATACATTTTATCAGGTGGGTAATTCCAGGAGAAGTAATTCCATCGTCGTTGCTAACCAAGATTAAGGGTCTTTGTGCCATTGTTTTGTGCAAAAATCGGAAATTATAGGCAGATGAGAAAGGGTTGTGGAAATGTCAGGTAATTGTAATTTGAGATTGGCAAACGCAACCCTTTTGTTTTTTTTCGTCCTTTAAGCGTGAGGAGCCTAATTTAATAAAAACAATTTGATTGAATATTAACCCTATTGTAGTAGAAGTTGAATGAATATTTAGGCTAAGAAAATTTAAATAAATTGGATTCATTTGAATCCTGAAAAGTTTATTATTGTTTCAGCAATGATAGCCGCAAGATAATGTTTGTTAAAAAAAGAAAAGAAATATTAATTCTAAAAAAAAATGTATAATTATACATAATTAATTGCAACCATTTTGGAATTTTACGTCTTAACATTAACCTATCCATGAAAGGATAAACCATGAAACTTGGGTTATGTAATTTTTAATTTATTTTAGAAATTGAATGGATGAATGGCTCCGAATTGGGGCCATTTATTTTAATAATATCTGCTTTGTCGCAATTTAAATGAACTTCATCGATGCTTTAAAATAATATTTTCAATCTCCAGTTGGTATCAACATGTCTGTAAAACTTTACCCTACTTTAAAAAAGGAAATCCTTTTTCTTTTTGTGTTGAATCTTTTTGGAATGGGTATGATAATCATGCGGTATATAATTACCGGCAGATATTTTTTCTTTTTCCTTTTGTGGAATATTTTTTTAGCGGCAATTCCTTATATTCTTGTTTTGTTATTGCGCGTTATTCCTAAGTTGAATCGGGGTGTGATTTTTTGGTTATTTTCTGCCTTGTGGTTGCTTTTTTTGCCCAATGCTCCCTATGTTATTACAGATCTTACCCACCTGTCTTACACACCCTATCAATACCTTTGGTATGATATTTTGATGATTTCTACTTTCGCCCTTTCGGGTTTGCTCTTCGGGTTTTTTAGCCTTAGGCAAATGGCGAAAATATGGTTGGCAAAATTTGGATCGCGTTGGTCTTTTTTCCTCACTTCGATCGTGTTGTTTGCTTCAGCGTTTGGTGTTTATTTGGGCAGATTTAAACGATTTAACAGTTGGGATTTGGTTCATCATCCGTTGCGCATTGTTTCAGATATTATTGGCAGATTTGTCCATCCGTTGGACCATCCAAGAACCTGGGCAGTGACAATTCTGGTGGGTATGTTTTTACATATCTTGTATTTTGGATGGCATGGTTTTCAAACCAAAGCAAAAGAGAATTTTAATTGAATGCTGCGGCAGGCACAATCTGCACGAGTTGGATTTTATAAATTCCTATCAAACCGAACTAAATTAATTGTGTTGCAGGGTTTTACTGAGAATGCCAACACAATGAATTAATTTTGCCACCTCATGACCGACAAATATGCAAAACGGGGAGTTTCCAGTCAAAAGGAGGATGTTCACAACGCCATAAAGAACCTCGACAAAGGTTTGTTTCCAAAAGCGTTTTGTAAGGTTATTCCGGACTTGATGGGAAATGACGCGGATTGGTGCAATATTGTACATGCAGATGGGGCTGGTACCAAAAGCAGTTTGGCCTATATGTATTGGCGCGAAACAGGCGATTTGTCGGTGTGGAAGGGCATTGCCCAAGATGCCATTGTCATGAATACAGATGATTTGTTATGTGTGGGAAGCACGGGTCCATTTTTGTTAAGCAGTACTATTGGCAGAAACAAAAACCTCATTCCCGGCGAAGTATTGGCTGAAATCATCAATGGAACGGAAACATTTTGTTCAAGCATGCGCGAATACGGCGTTGAAATTTATACCACAGGGGGCGAAACCGCTGATGTAGGTGATTTGGTGCGCACCATTATTGTAGATTCTACATTGGTTGCACGCGCAAAGCGCAGTGAGATTATCAGCAATCATACCATAGATGCTGGGCAAGTGATTGTAGGTTTTGCAAGTTATGGTCAAACAACCTGGGAAACTGGGTACAATGGCGGCATGGGTAGTAACGGTTTAACCAGCGCGCGCCACGATGTTTTTTTCCCAGAATACAGAACAAAATATCCCGAAAGTTATGACAATGCGTTGCCCGAGGATGTGGTTTATACGGGTAAAATGAAACTCACGGATAAGGTTGATGGTGTGAATTTGGATGCAGGAAAATTGGTGTTATCGCCCACTAGAACGTATGCTCCATTGGTTAAAGCCATCCTAGCTGAAATGCGAAGTTCCATCATGGGAATGGTGCATTGCAGTGGGGGAGGACAAACCAAGGTTTTGCATTTTGTAGATAATGTGCATGTTATTAAAAATAATTTGTTGCCCATACCACCGCTTTTCGAATTGATAAGGAACCAAAGTGAAACCCCCTGGAACGAAATGTTCAAAGTGTTTAATATGGGACATCGAATGGAAATTTATACGGATGAAAAAAGTGCAGAAAGAATGGTTGAAATTGCCAAAGGTTTTCATTTGGATGCACAAATCATTGGCCATGTAGAAGCCGCACCCAAAAAGAAACTTACCATAACTGGTGCTTTCGGCGAATTGGTTTACAGTTAATTGTTGTAGAAAGACTTGTAGTAAAATCTGGGGACTGCCTGTCACAAATCATTTCACCCCTCCTCAGCCTTGCCAAAACAGCCGGCCCCTCACCTGAAGTTATACTGGGAAATTTTATTAAACACATTCATTTTATTAGATTGAGTTTAAAAACACATGAACCACGTTAAAATACCTTTCCTCACATTTTATAATAAAAACCCTATTTCCCCGTTACTATTTCAATGAAACCGAAATCCATTTTTATTTGGTTTGCCATATTGGCGATGCTACTATCCTGCTTGCACGCGGAAAGTAATAAATCCTTAAAGAAGAAAGTTACAAGTAATTTTGAATTGAAAGATTCCATTTTAACAAAACTCTGCAGCGCTGCAATTGCACAAACCCATAGACACGTTACCTATGACGGAAGCTATCGTGTTCTCAAATATCCAGGCGGCGATGTGCCGGATAGTCTTGGGGTTTGCACAGATGTGCTGATTCGCGCTTACCGCAATGTGGGGTATGATTTGCAAAAGCTCATCCACGAAGATATACTGCGCAATTACGCTGTTTACAACAAGAGAAGCCGAATTGAAAAAGTGGATGCAAGCATAGATCATCGCCGCACGCCCAATATGCAATCTTTTTTTACACTTCACGGTAAAAAGTTGCCCAATTCTAAAGTAGCAAAAGACTACCTACCGGGGGATTTGGTTTTCTGGGATGTGTCTGCTGGGCATGTGGGAATTGTGGTGAATGTAAAATCAACTGAAGATACAACGCGTCTTATGGTGGTGCACAATATTGGCAGCGGTCCACAGTTGCAAGATTATTTGTTTGATGCCACTATTTTGGGGCAGTATCGCTACGCCCCTTGGAAAAAACAATAAGGTGGGTGCCCAGATGCTGGCTGTTTAAATGCGCACTTGTCATCCTAATCTTTTGTTTCACACATTGAAACGGCAACTACACACAATGTCTCTAAATGCGTAGAAATTTCGTGGCAAATTTGTTCCATGATAAACAAAGGAAACACATTTGGCTTTCTATTGATTGTATGTACAATTGTATGTGCAAATAAAAGCAATGCACAGGCAACGGGCAATGATATTTACAATTCGAACAACCGGTTTTTACAAAATGCTTCTTACAGAGGCGCGGCAGATCGAAAGTACAAATCGGCAGCCCCGCAAGTGAACGACGATTTTAGGGGTTGGAATGGCAATGCAAGCAGCACGCCATCCATGTTCTCTGGGTCGTCCCCATTTTCATACGGTGCTAATAACAGCGAAACTGTGGTAACAGTGAATGTATTGTTCAATGCGAAGCCATCTTCCTATATGGCTATTTTTCATGTAAACCAAGCCGCAGAAAAAATCATTGAATTGGATACATTGATGAATCGGAGAATGGAAAAATTCATCAACTTGGCAAAATCCATTGGATTAAAACGCGACAATTTTTATTTGGATATGATTGCTTTGGTTCCTGTTTATTCGCGCGAAAAGCGAACATTTTCCAAGAATTATTCTCAGGTGCCCAAAGGTTTTGAAATGCAGAAAAACGTACACGTAAAATATTACGATCCCAATCATTTAGACCGCCTTTTTGCGATGGCTGCACAGTGTGAAATATATGATTTAATAAAGGTGGAATATTTGTACGATTCATCGGAGTTTGCAGGCAATGCTATGCGAACCAAAGCCATGCAATGTTTAAATACCAAACTCACCAATTATAAGAAATTGGGCATCAATTTGGATACCAGTTTTCGTACTTTTACAGAGACTGGCAACGTGTTTTTTCCAATTGACAAATACCAAGCATACAAACCTTTAGCCATTAGCAGTTTGGATGCTGCAGATGTGCCCGATGAATCAAATACAGTGATGAAAACAGGTGCAGGCATGATTACCAGAACCACGGTTTTTTACAACCAAACCAGTTTGGAAGGGTTTGATGCAGTGATGAATCCGTCACAATTGCAACCACCCATTCAATTTATTTATACATTAACTATGCGCTATAGATACAATCAACCTGTACAAATTATTACCACAACAAAAACGAAAAAAACCACAGAATTGTTGCTAATTACACCACAAGGGGAGATTAAGGAGATTAGGAAATAGGGATTAATTGTAAATGGTGAATTGTAAATGAAAAAGAATGCATTTATCATATGGTTGTTTATAACTGAAATATAATTAGCAATTCACCATTTACAATTCGCCATTTATATTTCTATTTCGCACCACATTGGACAATGGTCACTGTGTTTTGCTTCTGGAACAATTGCGGCGGCAACGACTTTATCTTTTAATGTATCACTCACACTAATGTAATCGATACGCCAGCCTTTGTTATTGCCCCTAGCGCCAGCCCTAAAACTCCACCAAGTATAATGGTGTGGATCTTGATTGTGAAGTCTGAATGTATCCGTGTATCCATTGGCAAACCATTTTTCCATCCAAGCGCGTTCTTCAGGCAAAAAACCCGAAGAATCTTTATTACCTGCTGGGTTGTGGATGTCGATGGGTTTGTGGCAAATGTTGTAATCTCCACAAACGATTAATGCGGGCAATTCTTTTTCCAATTCGCTTGCATAATCTAACATATGGTCGAGAAATTTGTATTTAATTTCTTGGCGAATATCTCCAGTAGTTCCACTTGGAAAATATACGGATAAAACGCTGAAATTGTCGAAATCGGCGCGTATGCATCTGCCTTCGAAATCGAAGTCGGGTTGGTTGCAACCGTATACCACATTTTTGGGTTTTATTTTGGAAAAAATAGCCACCCCGCTGTACCCTTTTTTTTGCGCTGAAAACCAAAAGTGATGATAACCTAAACTTTCTATGGCGGCCAAATCTGCTTGATCCTTTTCTGCCTTTATTTCTTGCAGACAAACAATGTCTGGGTTTTCTGTTTTAAGATAATCAAAAAGGCCTTTGCTGGCAGCACTGCGAATGCCGTTCACATTGTAAGAAAGAATTTTCATGCGGCGAAGATAAGGAGGATTTAAAATGTTTGACAATTCAAATGATCACGGTTATTACGTTTAGTACAGGAACCCAAAAATACACAACGGAATTGCATTTCCATAGGGCACTTCTATGTCGTGTAATATGAAAAACTTTTTGAAATTTCTTGAAAAAATGGATAGTAAATAAATTTCAAGTAATCTTGAAAACATTGAAGGGGCCTAAAATCTTTTGGAAAATCTTTCCAAACTTGATTCGCGTCTTTGAATAGTTTTTTCAATTTTACCTTCGGTAATTCTAATCCGCACTGGAATTGCAGAAATTCACGGTAAAAAAGGCCTTGCATTTTGGAATGTTCAAAATAGATCTTTTGTCCTCAATCCCAGCATTCCATCATCAACAAATGTCCATCAGAGTAGCTAATTTCAACAAAACCATCGGCAACCACATGATTGCTGCTGCCACTTCTGTGGGGTAGGTGCAGACTTTCATCATTCATGTCAAAAGCCAAATTTTTAGTCACAACGCCATTTACTTTTGAAATAGGAAGGAGGGAAATATGTGTGCCTGCTGGATACCATTTTTTAAATATTTTGGGTAAATTGTAGATGCGAGAGTAATCATCCACCATCATCAGATCAATCAACCCTGCATATTGTGGCAATGTTCCAATATTGTTAAAGGTGTGGTCTGCGCGTCGGCCTGTTGCCCATGCAATATTGGCAGCTTTGTGTCCGTCGGCCATTAAATAATCAATGCCTTTTTGCAAATCCGTTTTTTCTTGTTCTGGTGTGTAAATGATTTTTACAATTCCCATGCCCTCCAGTTTCTTTTCAATGTTTTCTGCGCTGTCAAAATCACCCAAGACGGCATCAATGCGAATCTGTAAATCCAAAACCCTATCTAGCGCCCCGTCCAATACCAATACAAAAGGATTCCACTCTAGCAACTGGCCAAGCAATTCAGCGCTGCAGGCCTCGCCATTGGCAATAATTAAAGCAGCTTCCTGCTTGTCGCGCACAAAGTGGTGAGATGACATGGGGCAAAGGTCTGTATTTTTTATGATTTTAAGTTTTGGTTGTTGTTTTTTATAAAAGTTGGAAATTGAAACCTATTTTTGGAACCGTGCTAGGTCTTAAAAGATCCCAATGGGTGTATTATGGAGCTTTGGTTGTGTTGGCTTTTTTTGCCGCCTATCTTGTGGGTCAGCACTTTTCAGAATCCTCGCTGCACGGTGATTCTGGTGCATTTGCTGGAGTAGCTCAACACCTTTTGCATGGTAAGATATTGTATAAAGAAGTATGGGACCAGAAACCGCCCGGGATTTATTTTTTGTTTGCTTTTTTCGAATGGATTGGGCATGGGAATAGCCAAACCTTTCATTTTATTCAAATGTTTTTTGTCTTCATTTTGGTCTTTTTTCTATTGCAGTTTTACAACCAATGTTATAAAAAAGTGGGTTGGTATTTTGTTTTTACAATCCCTTTGTTTTTATTTTCATTTATGCATTGGGGGTATTATTACACGGGTTTTTATACAGAAGAGTATGGAAGTTATTTTCTTTTGTTTGCCATATTGCTGTTGCAAATGAACAAGCCTTCCTGTCGAATGTATTTTTTAGCAGGTATATTGTCGGGCATTTCTTTTCTTATTAAAGAACCTTTTTTGTTTTTAATCTTTGGATTTGTGTTTTACATAATTTTTACGGCCGAATTAAAAATAAAGAGTACGTTTGTTTTTATCTTAGGCAGCGCTTTGCCAGTGCTTTTAATTCTAATTTATTTGTTGGCAAATGATGCTTGGGGAGATTATGTAAAATACCTTTCTTTCTCAGTTCATTATTCCGCAATTCAAGACGAAGTAAAGCCGGGGTTCTGGGCGGGGTTAAAATTGTTTTTTATAGAATGGGAAAAAAATGTGCCTTTACTTAGGTTGCTTTTTTGGGTGGGTATAGGTTCTCTTTTGGATTGGAAAAACAATAAAAAACGATGGCATTTCGGCGCATTTTATTTTGCCTTGTTCATTTTATCGGCTTTAATTCCTACGTTGGGAAAAGTGCAATATGCACATTATTTTATTCCAATGGCAATCTTTGGTGCATTGTTCTCCATTCAAGGTATGTTTTGGTTTGCAAATCGTATCGTTGCTATCCTCGACCCTTTTATACGCAATCGGTATTTAATTCGCTTGTGGATGCCGTTGTTTTTAATTTTTGCTGTGGCGGTTTATGGGCAAGAGAGTTATGCATTTCTTTGGAAAGGGAAATTTCCACAACCGGTGGCCGAATCTAGCGAAAGAAATTCATTGTTAAATGCAACCCATGGAAAACAAAGCCTTTATGTGGATATGGAATATTTTGGTTATTATTATTGGCAAAGTGGATTAATTGGGAGTTTACCCTTTCCTTCTCCATATGCCGGATTTTTTGATGGTACTGGGGGTGAAAGCGCAGGGTATGAAAATAGAAAACGTTTTAAAGAAGCCTTTTTGAAATCGCCACCACAGATTATTATTTCACGGAAAAATTTTAGTGCGGCCATAGTCTCTACAGACTTGTTAAATTATACCTCCCAAAATTACCAACTGAAGGATTCATTTTTAAATTGCATGGCAGAAATGAGTTATGTTTGGTCGTTTAAAACGGCGCGCTAAGCGTTTATTCCTTATATTTGTTTATTTAATGTAAAAATAAGCTTCGTAGCCAATAATTTTGCACCCGAACACGTTATACAAACCAATGGCAATAAAACCCCGCATTCTATGGGCCGATGATGAAATCGACATGCTCAAGCCTCATATACTTTTTTTAGAAAACAAAGGTTACGAATTGGTGACCGCAACCAATGGTAGAGACGCGATAGACCTTGTAAAAAAGGAAGATTTCGATCTGGTTTTTTTGGATGAAAATATGCCCGGAATCAGTGGTTTGGACGCCTTAAATAGCATCAAACAGGAAAATCCAAACTTACCTGTAATCATGATCACCAAAAACGAGGAGGAGCATATCATGGAAGAGGCAATTGGCAATAAAATTGCCGATTATTTGATAAAACCAGTAAATCCCAACCAAATATTACACAGTGTGAAGAAGAATTTGGATGAACGCAGGTTGGTGGGTCAAAAGGCATCTCAAGGGTATCAAAGGGAATTCATGGAAATTGGGATGAAAGTGAACGAAAAACTCAATTTTACAGAATGGAAGGATATTTATAAAAAACTTATTTATTGGGAAATGGAGCTTGAGGCTTCAGATTCTGGGGGCATGTTTGAAGTTTTTGAAAACCAAAAAGCAGAAGCAAACCGAAGTTTTAGCCGGTATGTGAGTGATAATTATATGGGAATGGTAAAAAATACCACCGATGATGGTCCTGTGATGAGTCATAATTTATTTCGGAGATGCATCAATCCACTGTTGGATGGTGATGTTCCAGTATATATGATATTGGTAGACAACCTGCGTTTCGATCATTGGCGAGCCATATCAGAAATTCTGGATGAAAGATTTAGGGTGGACATTGAAGATTTGTACCTAAGTATTTTGCCTACCACAACCCAATATTGCCGAAATTCCATTTTTAGCGGTTTACTGCCCTTAGAAATAGAAAAAAAGTTCCCGTCAAAATGGAGTAACGATGAAGATGAAGGTGGAAAGAACTTGTATGAGAAAGATTTTTTGGAGGATTTGTTAAAAAGATTGGGTAGAGACATTAAATTTAGTTATACCAAAATCACAAATTTAAATGCGGCCAAAGAAATGGTGGACACACTTCCCAATTTGTCGCACAACAAACTCAATGTTATAGTCTATAATTTTGTAGATAGTTTTAGCCATGCACGAACTGAGGTGAATATAGTGCGTGAATTGGCAGAAGATGAAGCCGCTTACCGAAGCGTTATGGCGAGTTGGTTTAAACATTCTCCACTTTGGGAGGCTTTACAGCGCATAGCGGATAAACCTTGTAAAATTGTTATTACCACAGACCATGGAAGCATTCGGGTTAAAGATCCTATCAAAGTGGTTGGCGATAAAAATGTAAATTCCAATTTGCGTTACAAACAGGGAAAAAGTTTGACTTATAATCCCAAAGAAGTTTTTGAAGTTAAAAAGCCGCATGAAGCATTTTTGCCTTTGCTCCATGTGAGTTCTTCATTTGTTTTTGCCACGGAAGCTGATTTTTTTGCGTATCCAAACAATTACAATTATTATGTAAATTATTATAAAAACACATTTCAACATGGCGGTATTAGTATGGAAGAAATGCTATGCCCTGTCGTTGTCTTGGATCGGAAATAATGCCAGAAAAAGTATTTGAAAATATTGTAGAAACGGAACTTGAACTGGTTGTAGATTATTTGATATCCATGATTTCTCCAGCCCATATTCTTACATTTAGTGGAGATTTAGGTGCGGGTAAAACCACCCTAATTAAAAAGATTGTAAAAGCACTGGGTTCTGAAGATGCCGTTAGCAGTCCAACTTTCAGTTTGGTGAATGAATACAGGGCAAAGAATGGTGAAAAAATAGTGCATTCGGATTGGTACCGCATAAAAAGTTTGGAGGAATTGTATGATGCTGGTATGGAAGAGTATTTCGACGATGAAAATGCGATATTTTTATTGGAATGGCCTGAAGTTGGTGATTCTATGCTTAGAGGTATGCCAGTAATTCGTGTTAAAATAAAGCATCTGCAGCAAGGAAGAAATTACCGAATTTATTCCAAGAATTGAATTGGGTTATTTTTTTTGATTGTTAAAAAACTGTTTCTAATTATTTAATATTACGTAACCCTTCGGCTACAGTCCGTTGTATTTTCGCGGGAATTACTACCTATCCAAAAATCCATGCACCGCGCTTTTGAGATTACCGTATTGGGCACTTCTTCGGCCTCGCCTACCAAAACTAGGCATCCAAGCGCGCAATTTGTGCGCATGGAAGGAGATTACTTCTTGTTGGATTGTGGCGAAGGAACGCAACTACAGTTGGTGCGGTATGGATTGCGCACACACAGAATTAATTTTATTTTAATTACCCATTTGCATGGCGATCATTTTTTTGGCTTACCCGGGTTAATTACTTCCATGGCACTTTTTGGACGGAAAGACAAATTAACCATTGCCGGGCCAGCCCCTCTGAAAGGGATTTTAGATCAAATCATCAATATTGGGGATGCACATTTGCCTTTTGACATTGTCTATATTGTTTGTGATCCAGAAAAACCGCAAATCATCTTAAAAGGCAACCATTATGAAATTGAGTCTGTGCCCCTGAAGCACCGCATTCCCTGCACCGGTTTTATTTTGCGGGAAACTGGCCCCGAATTGAAATTGAATATAGATGTTTGTGAAAAGCTTGGCGTACCGATTGCATGGTATGAAAGACTTAAGGCAGGCGAAGATTACCGCACAGAAGACAAAAAACTGATTCCCAACCATGATTTGACATTGGCGGGGACTAAAAATCGCAGTTATGCTTACATTACAGATACCATTTATGATGAGAATGTTGCTTCCTATGTAAGTGGTGTTACATTGTTGTATCATGAAAGTACATTTCTGCACCAAATGCTTGCGCGTGCCTTAGAAACTTTTCATACAACTGCGCTACAAGCAGGGAAAATTGCCGCTATTTCTGGTGTTGAATCCCTCTTGATTGGGCATTTTTCTGCAAGATACCATGATGCCAATGAACTTTTATTGGAGGCGCAATCTGTGTTTGAAAATACGCTTTTGGCAGAAGAAGGAAAAACCTACGTCTTGTAATTTCGCATTGCCGCAAATAGTAAACACCCTATCGTTTCGTGAATAAGTATAACCCACCTAATGGGCGAATGAAATTAATTTCGCTAGTTATCCATGGCCACTGCCAAAAAGAAAGTAAACCACATTCCCGACTTTGAGAAACAAGGTCATATTGAACCGTCCCTGAAGCCATCTGGTAAGGATGTGCAGGACGTAATTTTTTTGCGAAACGAACAAGCACGCAAGATTGCAGGTTTTTTTCTACTGGTTTTATCGGTTGTTTTTTTTATCAGTTTCACTTCATTTCTATTTTCTTGGAAAAGCGATCAAGATTATTTATCCAGCGGGGATTGGACTGTTTTTAAACAAAACCATGGACATATTTCCAATGCAATGGGATTGTTAGGGGCGAGGTTGGGTTATACGTTTATCAACAATGGATTTGGTTTTGCCGCATATGCCTTGCTGCCTTGGTTGGCTTTGTGCGGTTTATACCTGCTCCTAGAATATAAGCCTTATTCTCTCTTGCGCATTGCCATTCATACTCTCCTTTTTGCAAGTTGGTTTAGTTTGTTTCTGGGATTGATTTTTCAAACTTTTCCAAATCTCGCCATTTTTGCAGGCTCATTTGGTTATTTTGGCATTCAAAAATTAAACAGTGCTATCGGCTGGTTTGGGGGAATTTTATTTGTGTTGGGCTTTGCCGTGGTTTATTCCATTTTATTTTTAAATTTAAATCCATTTGCCCGTATTCGAATCCCAGGTAGTAAAATAGATGCGCCCTTGCCAGAAGTGGCAAATAATGAAGCACATATTTTTGAACCCCTTGATGCGGTTGACCCAGACCAGGTGATCCCATTGGACGATGAAATAGAGGAAAGTGTGATTTCCGCAGATTTACCGCCAATACATTTGGTAAAGAAAGAACCGGTGCTCGAATTTACACACGAACCCATTGTTCTTGAAACTGACCAAAGGGAAGAGAAAAGCAAAGAAGTGGAATTAAAAACCCATGACGATACTTTTGAAATTGCTGATTTAACAGCGGCCGCCGAGGAACTGGTGTATGAGAACAAGGGAGATGCCTTGCCTGAAAGACGAGGTATAGATACAATCTACGACCCAACTGCTGAATTAAGTGGATATAAATTCCCAACTTTAGATCTCCTAAATGAATACAGTCTGCAAAAACAAGAGATTGACATGACCGAGATTGAAAGTTCCAAAAACATGATTATCGAAACCCTGAAAAACTACAACATCGGGATTTCGAAAATAAAAGCGAGTGTAGGGCCTACGGTGACACTGTACGAAATTGTACCTGCGCCAGGAGTAAAGATTTCGAAAATTAAAAACCTTGAAGACGATATTGCTTTAAGTTTGGCCGCTTTGGGAATTCGTATTATTGCGCCAATTCCAGGCAAAGGGACAATAGGAATAGAAGTGCCTAACCGTAATCCAGAAATGGTGCCAATGCGCGCAGTGCTGGCCAGTAAGAAATTTCAGGATTGCGATTTTGAACTGCCAGTTGCCCTGGGTAAAACCATTTCCAACGAAATATTTATTGCAGACTTAACCAAAATGCCACATTTGCTTATGGCAGGTGCAACAGGCCAAGGCAAATCTGTGGGCTTAAATGCAATCCTTGTTTCATTGCTTTATAAAAAGCATCCAGCTTATATAAAGTTTGTATTGGTAGATCCCAAAAAGGTGGAACTTACTTTATACAACAAAATTGAAAGGCACTTTTTAGCCAAATTGCCTGGGGATGGCGAAGCCATCATTACAGATAATGCGAAGGTGATTAATACCCTTAACAGTTTGTGTGTGGAAATGGACAACCGATATAAGTTGCTCCAAGACGCCTTGGTGAGAAATATTGTGGAATACAACGGCAAGTTTTTAGCAAGGAAGTTAAACCCTGAAAATGGGCATCGTTTTTTGCCTTATATAGTAGTAGTGATTGATGAGGTGGCAGATTTGATTATGACGGCTGGTAAGGAAATTGAAACCCCAATTGCTAGGCTAGCCCAGTTGGCTAGGGCAATCGGTATCCATTTAATTCTTGCTACACAAAGACCATCCGTAAATGTAATTACAGGTATGATTAAGGCTAACTTTCCAGCCCGTATTGCATTTAGGGTAACCAGTAAAATAGACAGTCGTACGATTTTAGACAGCAATGGTGCTGACCAATTGATAGGAAAAGGAGATATGCTATACAGTGGCGGAAACGATATGATCCGCCTGCAATGTCCTTTTGTAGACACCCCTGAAGTGGACAGAATTGTAGATTTTTTGGGAGAACAACGGGCTTATCCAACGGCTTACATTTTGCCTGAGGTGGTGGATGAAACTGCAGTCGGGGGTAAGAGTGAAAATTATGACCCAAATGAAAGAGACGAATTGTTTGAAGATGCGGCAAGAATTGTAGTTTTAAACCAAGTTGGAAGTACCAGTTTAATTCAGAGAAAATTGAAAATAGGATACAATAGGGCTGGGCGTTTAATGGATCAATTGGAGGATGCTGGGGTGGTAGGACCAAACCAAGGAAGCAAAGCTAGGCAAGTTATTATTCCAGATGAGTTCCACTTGGAACAGTTTTTGAAAGATAAACAATAATAGAAGTATGATAAAATACAACCGTATTATAATAACCGCCGGGATATCTGCCATTTCTGTTTTTGCATTGTTTGCCCAAAGCGATGCAAAAGCCACCGAAATTTTAAAAAAGGTAAGCAAAGTATATCAATCCTATACCACGGTTACGGCAACCTTTTTAATAACAACAACAAATGCTTCTGGTAAATCTACATCATCTTCTGGAACGGTTTGGATAAAGGGCGCAAAATACAAATTGGATTACTCTGGACAGGAAGTGTATTGCAACGGAAAGTTTGTTTGGACCTATAATAAAACAGATGAAGAAGTAACCAAAGAGATTTATAAGGCAAAGGATGCTAGCATTTCTCCCAATGAGATCTTTACTATTTATAACAAAGATTTTAAAAATGCATACGAGGGTCCTATTGTTAAGAATGGCAAAACGTATGAAGTGATAAAAATGGTGCCCAAAAGGAAAACCAATTACTCCTATATCAAATTAGAGATAGATAAGTCTACCAATAAAATTCAAAATTTAATTCAGCATTATAAAAATGGGTCTGAAGTTACGATGACTGTCAAAACACTTACCCCAAACAAAGCATTGGCTGATACATACTTTGAATGGGATGCCAAATCTCACCCTGGCGTTGCGGAAGTAGATTTAACCAAGAAATAAAAATAAAAAAGCCGGTAAAAACCGACTTTTTTAACCACCTTTTCACGTTCCCTTTCCCACAATATCTTTTGGGTTGACTACAACTTTTCTCTTTTGTTGATACAAATGTAGAATGAATGAATGGATTGAAAGTCAGCAAAATGCAAGCAAATAAAGCATTACATTTCCATTACACAGCGCGTACAATGCGATTACAAAACTATATTAAGAGAAGGTAATTTCGTCCACACCAGTGAAGTATCTACTCAGTTTGTGTTTGCTTAAAATTTCTAGTGCAGCAAAGTGTATTCATGCAATTTAACGTTCACACTTTGGTAAAGAGGCAACTTGTGTAATTTGCTGGTGACAGCACAAGTAATTGGGATGAAGAAATAATAAAATGAATATTAAGCAATATGCTTAAAGGACATCCTTCATTCTTTGTCCCATTTCTGCAGGACTTTCCACAACGTATATTCCGCATTCGCGCATAATGGCCATTTTTGCAGCAGCGGTGTCATCTTTTCCACCAACAATGGCTCCGGCATGTCCCATTCTTCGGCCTGCAGGTGCAGTTTGTCCGGCAATAAATCCTACAACGGGTTTTGTGCCATGTTGTTTAATCCAGCGTGCGGCCTCAGCTTCCATGCCACCGCCGATTTCGCCAATCATTACAATGCCCGCAGTTTCTGGGTCATTCATAAACATTTCTACCGCTTCTTTGGTTGTGGTGCCAATGATTGGGTCACCCCCAATGCCAATAGCTGTGCTTTGACCCAATCCCATTTTGGTCAATTGGTCAACAGCTTCGTAGGTTAGTGTACCGCTTTTGGAAACAACGCCTATATGGCCTTTTTTGAAAATAAAGCCCGGCATAATGCCAATTTTTGCTTCTTCTGGCGTAATAATTCCTGGACAGTTTGGGCCAATCAAGCGGCTATTTCTGCCTTCCAAATATTGTTTCACTTTCACCATATCCTTGGTGGGAATGCCTTCGGTAATGGCTACAATTACTTTAATTCCTGCATCCGCAGCTTCCATAATTGCATCTGCTGCAAATGCAGGGGGTACAAAAATGATACTTACATCAGCTCCAGCCTGTTTCACTGCATCAGACACTGTGTTAAATACAGGGCGATCTAAATGCTTGCTTCCGCCCTTGCCTGGAGTTACACCCCCAACAACGTGGGTGCCGTATTCTATCATTTGTGTAGCATGAAAAGTGCCTTCATTGCCTGTAAAACCTTGCACTACTATGCGGGAATCTTTGTTTACTAAAATACTCATGGGTGCCTTAAAAAGTGGGGCAAAAATAAGGAAAATAAGCCTCTAATTTTACCTAAGTATAAACTAATCCTTAGGATTTATAAACAAATTTATTGGTCTACCAGTTTTAACAATTCTGCATCATCGGGTTTTACACGGCTAGGAAAATAAGCCATGAGTCTTCCGTTCTCGTCTATAAGAAACTTGTTAAAGTTCCATTTTACGTCGGCATCCAAAACCCCGTTTTTGCTTTTCTGCGTCAACCATTGGTACAGTGGATGTTGATTGTTTCCTTTTACTTCTAACTTTTCAGAAATAGGGAAGGTGATTTTGTATTTCGCATTACAAAATTGTTGAATATTGGCGCTATCTCCTGGCTCTTGGCCTCCAAACTGATTGCAAGGGCAACCAATAATCACCAATTTGTCTTTTTTGGATTCAAACAATTTTTCCAATCCTTCGTACTGCGGAGTATAACCACATTCACTTGCCGTATTTACAATCAGTATTTTTTTTCCTTTAAAGGTGCTTAAATCCAAAGTAGTTTTTCCATTTAATGCATGCAACATAATGGGGTATACGCTACTTGCAACTGCGGAATCCGATGTTTTTTCTGCGATTTGGGGAGAACTATAAAATTTATTTTTCATAGCCAATAAAAATATGCCTAGGCAAACAGTTACAATGATGATTTTCATTTGTGGGTGCAAATTTAGACTTATAGTGGTACTTAATTTTTTTTTGACAGGACTTTTACTTGCTTTTGTAAATGATTTATTAAATTCGTAACCTCGTTATGTTAAACAAAACAGTTTTAATTTTTGCCATTGCCGTTTTTATGGTGCTTTTTGCCTGCAAAGAAGAAAAACATGGCATTGTATATACTGTCCCCGAAAAACCGTTGTTGGATACTACTTATACAGTGCTCAGCATTCCTGCTGCGCAAAACCACGATGTGCTGTTGTTTGATGTGACCGGCGTTCGGTGTGTAAATTGCCCAGATGCGGCAAAACTCGCTAGAAAAATTGCAGATACCTTGCACCCAGGCAGAGTTACGGTGGTCGCAATTTATCCAGAATCTCCGGGTTTAGGCCCCAATGTTTGGCCTTGGGCTGGATATGATACTATGTCTAGTTCCGATGCAGAGAGCATCAATCAGTATTTAGGCGGCGCTGCTTCTTTGCCGACTGGCGCAGTGGATCAAATAATGGTAAGTGGTTCTCGTTTAATTAACCGAAATGTATGGATTAGCAATGTGGATAAACGGCTCACTTTTGCAAACCCTTTAAATATCAATATCACCACTTCTTGGGACAATTTGAAGAACCAAGGTAGACTGGATGCTAAGGTTACTTATACAGGCGATGTTGCTACCAAAAATCTTATTTTTATAGGGATTCTGGAAAGCAAAGTCATTGGAAAGCAATCAGAAACTAAAGGAGAAATTTTAAACTACGAACACAACCATGCATTGCGAAAATTATATACCGCAGGCACCGGAGATACATTAAAGGCAGATTTAAAAGCAGGCCGTGTTTTTGAAAAACAATATTACATTCGCCCTAGATACAATTGGAACCCCAAAAATCTGGATGCGGTGGTATGGGTTGTGGATGCCACATCTAAAGAAGTTTTGCAAGTGGCTCATGCCAAAATGCAACCATGAAAGGTGCATGGAAAACTGCGGCCGTTGGATTCGCTGTTTACCTAAAAATTGAAAGGTCGCTTTCGCACAATAGCGTGGAGGCATATGCCAATGATCTTAACCGGTTGGCTCAATGGAGTGCCTTGTTCAATCCGGTTTCTGCGCCTACCCAATTAAAAAAAGAAGATTTGCAGGCATTTTCTGCATGGTTGGCAGAAATAGGATTTAGCGCCATGTCTCAAGCCCGTATTATTTCTGGTGTGCGCACTTTTTATAAATACTTATTGTTGGAAGATGAAATAGCTGAAAGTCCCGCAGATTTTATCGATTCACCCAAGACAGGTCGCAAACTTCCCGTGGTTCTGAGTGAAACAGAAATAGATGGAATGATAAAAGCAATTGATAGGAGCAAGGCAGGCGGGGAGAGGGATGTGGCAATGCTTGAAACTTTGTACAGTTCTGGTCTCAGGGTTTCAGAACTTGTAACTTTAAAGTTAACCGATGTGCATTTTGAGGATTCCTATTTACGCGTTTTAGGAAAAGGCAATAAAGAAAGGTTGGTTCCTATTGGAAAGCGCGCTTTGAAACACATTCGAATCTACAGAGATGATGTTCGCAAACATCAAACCATTGTAAATGCCAGCCGCGATATTGTTTTTTTAAATGCACGAGGAAAAGGATTAAGCCGCCAAAGTGTTTTTCTATTGATTAAAAAATTGGCTTTGGAAACGGGTATTCAAAAAACCATAAGCCCGCATACTTTTAGGCATAGTTTTGCTACCCATTTGGTAGAAGCGGGTGCAGATCTGAGGGCTGTGCAAGAAATGCTTGGGCATGAAAGTATTACAACCACAGAAATTTATACGCACCTTGATCGTACATACTTGGCTGAAACGCTGAACAAATTTCATCCCAGAAGCAAGTGATAATTCTGCAATCCAATTAGAAAAGAGAGGTGAATATGTTTGGACCTAATTTTGGTTTAAAATTTTAATTCGTTAAATACTTTTCTGCCTTTTAAAAAGTAATCAAAAACCAAGCTGCTTTTCAGCACAGTATCTATTTCACGCAAGTGTTTTGCGCCTTCTTTTTCTTTTATAGAAACCTTCATTTGGTCAAACGCTTTATGCGCTTTCCAAATTTGAACAATATGTGCAAATTTAAATTGAATTAAAAAAAATACCGCTGCCAATCCATCCAATAATTTTCGTTTGTTTATAACAGCATCTCTTTCATCTCCAGGTAAGTTTTTATAAAGCATAATTAAACTGTTCCTGAAATTGAAAAATGTTTTTCTTGGACTCGAATTACTGAGGGTTCCGCCACCCATATGATAAACTATACTCTGCGGAATTGAATAATTTTTATACCCTAACAATTGCAGCCTCCAACACAAATCAATTTCTTCCATATGTGCAAAAAATCGATCATCCAAACCTTCGGCTTTTTCCCAAGCAGCTCTGCTAACAAAAAATGCTGCACCGGTGGCCCAAAAAACTTCCTTTGTTTCATTGTACTGGCCCAAATTATTTTCAACATTTCCAAAGATTCTACCCCTGCAAAATGGATATCCGAAATGATCCAAATACCCACCGGCTGCGCCAGCATATTCAAACTTTTCGCGTTTGTAATAATCCAACAGTTTGGGCTGTGCTGCACCCATTTCCGGATGAGATTTGGCAAATTCTAAGAGTGGATTTAGCCAGTTTGGTGCAGGTTCTGCATCGCTATTCAGTAAAATAAAATAATCGGCTGTGCGGTCTTGCAATGCCAAATTATAACCACCTGCAAAGCCATGGTTTTGCTCCAACTCAATCAATTCTATTTCTGGTTGGTGTTTTTTCATCCAAGCTGCACTGCCATCAGTACTAGCATTGTCGGCAACAACAATATTTACACCTTCCATCTGCGAGTTTTGAACGACAATTGGCAGCAATTGTTCTAATAATTCTCTTGTGTTGTAATTTAAAATTACGATATCTATTGTCACCAATTTTAATTTAAATCTGTAGCTCTGGTTGCAGTAGGGTAAAAAATAAATCCTGCCTGTTCACCAATAATCCAAAATACACAAATATGCTTTTTGGGATCTCCGTAAGCCGCTTTAAATTCATCTTCTTTATCTTCAAAAACAATTTCTTGCTCCTTAAAATCTTCCAGTGTTGCAACATTGAAATTATAGGGTAAGTTGTATTCTTTGGCATCCAACATCAATTGACCCAATTGCAATTCCCCTTCGTACACAATGTAAATGGGAAATGCAGTATAACCTCCTGAGATCACATCCTGACTGATGTCAAGTAGGTCTGCATACATTTTGCCCAAAAGTTTCTCAAGTTCTGTTAATTTCTCTTTTAATTCTGCATCCATTTTTAGTGCTGAATTAAGATTTTATGCGTCGATTGAAGAGATTCTCCATTTAACCTTAAATAGTAACTACCATTGGCTATATAGGCAACTGAAATTTGATTTTTTGCTCCTACAAGGTTGCCTTTTGAGATCAATTTGGCATTCATGTCATACAATTCGTACCCAATATTTTGGGTATTCTCAGGTAGATGGATGTTTAAAATATTTTGGCTCGGATTTGGGAATAGGAGAGTATTAGATTTAATTTCATGCGTTTTTTTCCCAACCGATGCACCGCCAGTAAGCCCTAATGAAAATATGCCTCGTCCATGAGTGAATACAAATAGGGAACGGTCTGTACGCATTTTAATATCAAATACCGCGACATTGGGTATACGGTATTCCTTTTGCCATGTAACACCGCTATCGGTAGAAAAGTACAAACCAAAATCCGTACCAGCGAATAAATTTTTATCCGGAAAAGCAGGATCTACTGCCACGCTATTTACGGGTAAACCGATAGGAAGATTTCCTGATATGTTTTTATATGATGGCACCGCGCTGTCCATACGTGTGGCTTTCCATATTTTTCCTTTTGAACTAAAACTACTGAATGATAAGAATAGGGTATATTTGTTATTGGGATGCACGGCAATGCATTTTAAATAATCATCCGTAACCTCTACCGGAATGGTAGAATTGTAATTCACTTCTTTATATCCGCCA
>Ga0105050_10003586_pt1 | contig 21368 bp, 20 predicted proteins | sample FRY01_FD_78088 | JGI IMG/M metagenome (GOLD analysis project Ga0105050, IMG submission 78088) | Freshwater microbial communities from Lake Fryxell liftoff mats and glacier meltwater in Antarctica - FRY-01 | ecosystem: Environmental > Aquatic > Freshwater > Ice > Glacier meltwater ...
AACAATGTCGCATGTTATTTATCCGCAAGTGTAATCAAATCTAAAACAGGACAACCAGAATTTCAGTTTTTAATTTCATTCAACAATCCTTCAGAATCAAAAGAATGCTACAAAAAACGTTGGTTGCAATATGTACTCAAAAACATAAACCAAACCAAAATCTCAGATCTTAAAGATTTACTTCCTCAATTTATAAATCCAGGCCTTCTAAGGAAATCTTAATTTTTTCAAGTTTAGAATGGACTTGATGGGGCGGATACGCTAAAACCATAAAATTCAATGCCAATTGATGTCGCTGATAATTATGGATGGAAATTTTAGTGTTCGATTTCATGCCGTTAACAACAACAACAAACTTTTTTAATTGAACTTTGCCTTTCTTTTTGCTTGATCAAAAAGAAACAAAAAATCAAGGCTCTGAATTTAATTTTGTTCGCAAAATATTGTATTTCATCTATTTACGATTCGTGGCGAACAATTTTAACTCCTTTCTGAAACTGGATTTTAGCGAATGTTCTTACAGAAATTCTCAAAATTCACCAGTTTCAGTTCAGTAACCAAAACCATAAAATTCAATGCCAATTGATACCGCTGATAATTATGGATGGAAATTTTGAGTGTTGGATTTCATGCCGATAACAACAAAAACTTTTTTATCGAATTTTGCCTTTCTTTTTGCTTGATCAAAAGAGACACCACGAAGTAGGAGCGAAGCTAAAAAATCAAGGCTCTGAATTTAATTTTGTTCGCAAAATAGTGTGTATCCTCTATTTACGATTCGTAGCGAACAATTTTAACTCCTTTCTGAAACTGGATTTTAGCGAATGTTCTTACAGAAATTCTCAAAATTCACCAGTTTCAGTTCAGTAGCTAAAATCATAAAATTCAATGCCAATTGATTTCGCTGATAGTTATGGATGGAATTTATTGATAATATCAACTAAAACGTGGTGAAGGGAATTATTACTGGTATCAAAGTAGACACTTAAAATAAAGAATTTGGAATTTAAAATTAGTTCCATTTAATTATTAACCTGATTTTTCTAATGAAAGAAGAACACCAAAAGCAAGATAGTTGTTAGTTTTTTGTCTAAAGACCATTTGCGAACATACCAATACAAAAAACGAAAGAGGGAAGTAAGAACGAAGATTAAACCTGTTATCAAATTCAAAACACCAATCGTAAAAAACCAAACGGCATACGTTGAACTAATTTCAAGTTCTGTTCCATATTCAATAACGATACCATTCGAGATCCATAAATATGCCCCATAAACGACTGCAATAAGACTTAAAAGTCCTGTCAAAATGCCATTAGTTTGCTTTTTAAAAATATAAATTTGAATCGAAAATACGACGATTAAAAACAAAAGTAAAATTCCAATTAATGATTGAAGTAGCATTGTGATTGGTTTAGGTTAATATATTATTTTAACTGTGACTATACTAAGACTTCTATGCAAACGAAAAGTTACAGCAAAAATTACTTTTCAAAAACCATGCAATTTTTTTCACTTGCTCCAAATCCTTTTTTTAAAGAACATCGCCAATCTTTTTCAAAATTTGCACGAAGTTCCTATTTGGATTTGACTGTTTTAAGTACTAAGTTTTTAACAAACCAAGGTTTCTGTAAATAGTAAAGTCTTGACGGATATTTCAAAACAATTATTCTAAAAATAAATACTCAAAAAAGTGAAGTAACATTAGTTAGGGATACAAGATGTAAAAATAGATAATTAAGACCTTTATTTAACCATCAACTGATGCCAAGCTATGTGCAAACCCACTTGAATATAAAACAGAACCCTTTAGAAATAAGCGTATTGAGCTCCTTTAAATATTAAAAAAGTTTTCCGACTACTTGATTTACGATTCCTGATTTTTTTAATCCGGAATATTGGTTTGAAGAGTAGGTTAGTATTATTTTTTGTTATGGTAAATTGTAATTATGTGGGATATCAGTCAAAAATTGTTGTCTTACTAAATTATCAATCGTACTTTTTCAGCACCTCAGCGACAATACTAAAATTTATATTTAAAAATAATACCCGTTCCACTTGCTACTCTTTTTCTTGTAAAATCTGCCCATTCAGCCGCTTGCTTGACATCGAAAGTAATGGTGCTATAGATGCCAATTCCAAACTTCGACCAGTTGTAATTTAGTTGAGGACGAAGTTGAACTTGTAAGCCAAAATTTGAAAGTGTAGGATTTTGAAATTCAGAAATTGAAGAGTTTACAATCGTTTTGAAATAGTTCAATTTAATCCCAGCACCAATTGCTCCTGACCACTTATTTTTTTCAAAGACCGTATAATTTAAATACAATGGAATAGAGAAGGTAGAATAAGTAATTAGTTGTTTTTCAGAACTATTAACAGTGTTAAATGCATAATCTATTATTACGATGCTGTCGATTATTACATTATTAGAGTCAATAATATATTGAACATTAGTTCCAGAAATAATACTATCTATTTGGTTAAAGTTTTTATTTAAACTTTCACTTCGGTGATCAAAACCAAGTCCTGCGGAAACTGCAAATTTTGAATGAAATTGATAAGTTGCCTCAAGGCTAAAATTTGTACTTATTTTTTCAACTAATTGCGTATTAGTAGGATTAAGAATATTTATTCCATTCACGATTCCACCATAAAGAGCAATATTCCATTTAGTTGATGGTTTTTTATTTTCCTCTTTTGAGGCTATGATTTCTTGTTTTAAATCGTTCTCTTTTTTTAGTTTGCTAGAATCAACCGTCTCTTTTTTATGATCTCTGCTCATTGTAATTGAATCAGCATTCTTATTTAATGAGTCTTCGATTTTCAAATTTAAAGTCTCAATTCTAGAATTATCTTGTTCAATACTTTGATTTTCTTTTGTCTGAAATTTGCTTAGTGAGGTATCAGTTGCTTTTATCTTAGAATTAGCTTGTTTTTCAGTAAGTAAATTAGTTGAATTTATTTTTTCTGACTTCATGTCAATTAAATCAATTTGAGATTTCTCTTTTACTTTGGTTACTAATTTTTGACTTTCAATTTTAATACTCTTTAAACCATTTTTTTGATTTCTATTTTTAGTTTTTGAAGCCAGAATTTCTTTACCTTTTCGCGCTGAAATAGTTGTTATTTTACTTTTCTTTAAATTATTTTTTGCTTTCGAAAATTGTTCAGCATTAGTTTTTTTAACTTGAGTTAGATTGTTTTTATTTTTTTGATTAGAAGTATCTTCTGTTTTAATATTTGAATCTACTATTGAATTAATTTTATTCGAATCGTACTCCTTTAGTTTTACGACACTAGATTGCATTTGAGTTTGGTGATTTGCTTTTTTGTGAGTTAAAGATAATGCTGATTGAGTTTTTGATTGAGTAGAAATAAGCTCTGAATTTTCGTTGGAATTTCTTTTAGAAAAGTAGAGAGCAAAAACACTGATAATAGCTATTGGGAAAAGAATTATTAACCATTTCCAATTTGATTTTTTATGAATTATAGTTCCAGTAGGAAACAATTTTGCATCCAATTGAACTTTCACTTCTTCGGGAGGTGTTTCTTCAAAATTCCCAAAACTAGCTGCGAATAAATCTTCTATTTCATCTCTATTTTTCATAGCATTTGTTTTTCTGCTGCGAGTAATTCTTGTATCATTTTCTTTGCCTTAAAATACTGAGATTTCGATGTTCCTTCTGAAATTGACAAGTATTCTGCGATTTCTTTGTGGGTCAAATTATCAATTGTGTAAAGATTAAAAACTGTTCGGTAACCATCAGGTAGTTGTTGCAACAGTTGAATCAATTTATCCACTAATGCTTGCTTATCAACTTCACCTTCATTTTCAAAAACCGCTTTATCAAATTGAAGTTCGTTGTCAATCAGAATTATTGAATAGTTCTTTTTTATGTAATTCAATGCAGTCCGAATCGTGATTGTTTTTATCCAAGGGGCAAGAGGAAGTTCTGTATTTATGGATTCTCTTGCGTTGTATAATTTGATAAATGACTCTTGTAACATATCTTGTGCATCATCACGACAGCGCGCGTAACGCAAGCAGACTCCAAACATAGAAGCGGAGAAGGCCGCATAGATTTTATCAAACGCAGCCTTTTCTCCTTTTGAAAACTCAACAACAATTTCTTTTGTTATCATAAATCAAGGTCGTTTCAAACTTCTAAACGTTGAAGGTTTTTGCTTTATTTTACTAATTTAAAACTGATTTGAGCTGAGTTTGTTGAAATTGTTAAAATATAAGATCCTGATTTTAATGCGTTTGTGTTTAATATCGCGATTGATGTATTCATAAATGAACCAAACACCACTTTTTTACCGCTTAGATCGACAACTGTCAAATCATAGTTTCCGACTGTTGGGAATTCAACGCTTAATTGCTCATTAATTGGATTGTTATATTTCACATCACCAAGGTTGTTTTCGTTAATTCCAACTAATCCATTAAAAGAAAATTGGTCAACAATGGTTAATTCATAATTATTCAGTGTTTTTCCGTAGCAAGTTAATATGAATGTTGCTTGGTAAATTCCAGCTGAATCAATCGTGGATGGGTAACTAACGGTGTAAGTCGCTAATGAATTTCCTTGTAAGTCAAAAAGAGTCCAAGTTAAATCTACGTCATTTCCATTAACTGTGTAACTAGTGATTGTTGCACTACCAACTTGCGTGATGTCCAAATTACAATCTTCCACCATTTGACTTCCAATTGATCCTAAAATAGAATCTAATGGGAAAGTTGTGTTAATAATAGTTACAGTAGTATCTACGTTGTTTATAGAATTGTCACTGATGTAAACAGTACTAGAAGCCATACAACCGTTTGCGTCAACTATTTGGCAAGTGTATATTCCTACACAAAGGTTGGAAATTGAATCAATTGAAAAATTGTTTGACCATAAATAAGTAAAGGGTGCTGTTCCACCGTTAGCTTGAACACTAGCTGTACCGTCACAAAGTAATGCATTTGTGGAATTTGAACCTGAAGCAAAAGCATAAAATCCAGCACAAGGATTCGGTGTGTTTGAACCAATTGTAAAGGTTTCTGTTTCCGGAGGATTTTGACCATTTGCGTAGGTTACAGTATAGGTTCCTTCACACAAATTCATGACAGAAAATCCGCCTTGCTGAATTATTGTGTTTGCTTGCACCCAGCTGATGTAATCTGCAACGATGTTGGAATCTAAAAAAGCAGCGCCGTCACAAACCCCTGGAGCAGAAGTATTTTGAGTATAAACTCCCATTGTAAATTGACTACTAGCTGTAAAAGCTGTAAAGAAAAATCCTACTAAGGCAATTTTCTTAAAAAATAAAAGTGTTTTCATAATAAATAATTTTAAAGTTGAACTAGATACAAAACGGAAAATAAAAGGGTTGCCTGAACCACTAAATTTTTAAGAAAATAGTCGCTTCAAGAATCATTTAACTTTGCTTTTAATCCATCTTTTTTATTTAAGCAACTTATTATTAGATTATTAAGCTGTTTTCAAAGATTAAATAATTTGAAAGGTAAGTTATCTTTCCTCTAGTTCGTCAATCACAATCATTGGCCCAACCATGCAAATACTTGCCATTTCAACTTCATGGTATTTTATCCATACTTTCTTTCCATCTTCAATTGAAACATCATTTGAATAAACCGATAAGTTGGTTGGTTCTAATTTTGTTCCATTTTCAAGTTCAATCAATATGCCGCAGCCGTCAAGTCCAGTCAAGTCTTTGAGAGTCGCCTTTTGCATTCCATCATGTGATTTTGAACAGCTGAATAAGAGTAAACTTACAGCTAAAAGTTGTGTGATTTTCTTCATGGTTTGTTATTTAAATTAATTAAAGTTAATGCTTTAAATCGTCATTTATTGCTTGTTTTTATTTCCTTAAAAATCGTTCGCTTCTTCCTTTTAAAATCAATATCTTTGCAACTTAAATTTAGTAAAAGATATGTTTGAAAATTTAACCGACAAGTTTGAACGCGCATTCAAAGTTTTAAAAGGACAAGGGCAAATTACAGAAATAAACGTTGCAGAAACCTTGAAGGAGGTGCGACGCGCATTATTAGATGCCGATGTTAACTTTAATACAGCTAAGAATTTCACAAATATAGTGAAGGAAAAAGCACTTGGTCGTGATGTTTTAAACGCAATTTCTCCCAGTCAATTAATGGTGAAAATCTGCCATGAAGAATTGGTAGAATTAATGGGTGGAAATGAATCTGAAATTAGTCTGAAAGGAAATCCTGCTATTATTTTAATGTCAGGTTTGCAAGGTTCAGGTAAGACAACTTTTACTGGAAAACTAGGAAATTACCTCAAAAACAAAAAAGGCAAAAAAGTTTTATTGGTTGCGTGTGATGTTTACCGTCCCGCTGCAATTGACCAATTACATGTTTTGGGTGAACAACTCGGGATTGAAGTTTACTCCGATAAGGAGGATAAGAATCCTGTAACTATTGCAACATCGGCAGTTGTACACGCAAGAAGCAATGGTTTTAATGTTGTAATTGTCGATACAGCTGGTCGTTTAGCTATTGACGAATTGATGATGGATGAAATTGCAAAAGTTAAAGCTGCAATTAATCCAAGTGAGACCCTATTTGTTGTGGATTCCATGACTGGACAAGATGCAGTAAATACGGCAAAAACGTTCAATGAAAAAATCAATTTTGACGGTGTAGTTCTGACAAAATTAGATGGTGACACAAGAGGTGGTGCTGCTTTGTCAATCAAAGCCATCGTTAATAAACCAATTAAATTTGTTGGAACGGGAGAGAAAATGGATGCATTAGATGTGTTCTATCCTTCTCGTATGGCAGACAGAATTTTGGGAATGGGTGACGTTGTTTCTTTAGTGGAACGTGCTCAAGAGCAATTCGATGAGGAAGAAGCGCGCAGATTGCAGAAGAAAATCATGAAAGATCAGTTTGATTTCAACGATTTTTTGGCGCAATTGCAGCAGATTAAAAAAATGGGTAACGTTAAAGATTTGATGGGCATGATTCCTGGCATGGGAAAAGCTATGAAAGATGTTGACGTTCCTGATGATGCTTTCAAAGGTGTGGAAGCAATTATTTTATCAATGACACGTAAGGAAAGAGCAAATCCTGCATTATTAAATACTTCACGCAAAACTAGAATTGCTAATGGAAGTGGAACTAACATTCAAGAAGTCAACAAATTAATCAAGCAATTTGAAGACATGCGAAAAATGATGAAAATGATGAGTAATCCGCGCAACATGGCTGGTATGATGAGTAAGTTGAAAGGCATGGGTGGAATGCCAGGAATGTAAGATGAAAGAATTTGATTTATATCCTGAAAAACCTATAATCGAGAAGGTTAAAGTCGAAAGTAATTGGGGTTTAACCGCATTTACAATTGTGCTTTTTATAGGGTCATTCTTACTCGTTTTTTCTGAGGAACTACGTTTTGTTTTGTTCTTAATAGTGGTGCTCTTAATCCATGAATTAGGTCATTATATTTTAATGAAGAAGTTCAATTATGAAAATGTAAGAATGCTGTTCATCCCATTAATGGGTGCTTTTGTTCAAGGAAGTAAAGATAAATACTCGCAAAAACAAAGTTTCATGATTGCAGCTTTAGGTCCTTACCCTGGCGTGTTAATCGGTGGAACATTACTAATTCTTTCCGCAACTTATCATTCTGAGTGGATGATCGAATGGAGTTTTTTGTTCTTGTTTATCAACATAATAAATCTTGTTCCAATTGATCCTTTAGACGGAGGTCAGTTATTTAAACTATTAATGAATAAAAAACGCGATTTGTTTTTAATGATCTTTGCACTTATTTCTTCTATTGTTTTAATTGGTATCGGCTTTTTAATTGACAGTTGGTTAATGATTGCTTTTGGCTTTTTTATGGGCATTCGTGTAAGAGGAATTCAACGTAATTATTTGATTCGTAAAGAATTAGACGTAGAAAAAATTAACTATAACACTACTTACGAGGATTTATCCAATCGGGATTATGTGTTGATTAAAAATATTTTGTTAGAAGAAATCCCTTCATTAAAAAAGTATCAAGAATTACAAGGAGAAGTGAGCGAAGAGGTGATGGCATCTCATGTAAATTCAGTTTTGCTTGCACCTGTTAAATTAGATGCCTCAGTTACATTTAAAATTTTCATCGTCTTAAGTTGGTTGTTTTTAATGTTTCTACCGTTCTTATTATTGTTTTTTGTGAATTTGGACTTCGACTGGTATTTTGAAATGAAGTAATTTTCAGAATTAATTTTGGTACAATCATTGTCAAATTAGACTTCATGAAATTTTTTATCCTTTTACTAGTTTTTTTTCCCTTTATCAATCTGGCTCAGTGCGAAAAAGTTTTTGTGTCTGGTAGAGTAGTGGATACGCTTCGACCACAAAGTTTTTATAATTTGATGGTTATTAATCGAACTACTGGTAGGGGAATTTTCGGACAGCCTGACGGTTATTTTTCTTTGTATGTTCGACCAAATGATAAAATTGCACTATCCACTAAAGAATATCCAATTTATGAGTTTTTTGCAAAACCAGATTCTAATTGTCAATGTCAAGTGATAGCCTACATTGAGAAATTACCGCAAGAAGTTCAAGAAGTGGTTGTTAGACCATTAAAAACGTTAGAGCAAATCAAGGAAGAGCGTAAAAATTTGGTGCTTCGTGAAACCCGGCAAGTCACTGGAATTGAAGTTTTGCAAAGCCCAATTACCGCTTTGTATCAAGCCTTTTCCAAGAAAGAACAAAACAAGCGCTGGATTGCCGAACAGAAATATAAGGACGATCAACGGCAAGTTGTTAAAGAGCTTCTCCGTTTATATGTCGCTTATGAAATTATTGAAATGCAGGAAGAAGAATTTGATGATTTTATTATATTCTTAAATGCTGATCCAGACTTTTTAAAAACAGCCTCAGAAATCGAATTAGTGCTGTTTATAAAAGACAAGTTTGAGCATTTTAAAATGTTGAGAAAGAAATAATTGATTTCTTATTTTTGGTGTTCGTTTTCTCATTAATAATAATTCGCGTAATCAAGTTTTAGTTGATAGTACTATTAATTTCTCGATGTAACGAGTCAATAAATTGATTGGAATTAAATTTAGATTCCTGGTTTTTTAGCTTCGTTCCAACCTCGAGGTGGTTCTTTTTAATTTAGCAAAAGAAAGGCAAAAACCGGTACAAAAAGTTTTTTTAATTGTACAAAAGCTGATATTTATTTTTTTAGTTCTTAATTTATCCTTTGAGCTTTTTAATCAAAGTCAAAACAAATTCCACTTGTTCTTCTCTATTTAGATTTGAATTATCTAATACGATTGCGTCTTCTACTTGAATTAGAGGACTTTCTAATCTGGTAGAATCTAAGTAATCACGTTCCTCTAAATTTTTTGCTACTTCCTCAAAGGTACTTTCGATGCCTTTACTTTTCAATTCATCTGATCTGCGTTGCGTTCTGATTTTTTTATCGGCTGAGACAAATAATTTCAATTCAGCGTTTGGGAAAACAACTGAAGCGATATCTCTTCCATCCATAATAATCCCACCTTTTTCTCCCATTTTTTGCTGTTCAGCCACCAATTTTTGTCGCACCTCCTTAATCGTAGCAATTTTTGAAACAACACCTGCAACGGCATTTTCTCGAATTTCAGCAGAAACATTCTTTCCATTCAGAAAAAGTAAAGAATGTTGTGCAACTGTTTTAAATTCTAAATTAATGTGATTTAAATGTTCAATAATTTTTTCAATAAGTGGTTCACCATTTAAAAATAATTGGTTCTCTAAGCAAAATAGTGCAACTCCACGATACATTGCTCCGGAATCAACGAAAATATAATCTAATTTTTTCGCTAAATCTTTTGCTAAAGTGCTTTTTCCACAAGCTGAAAAGCCGTCTATTGCGATGGTGAGTTTTTTATTTTGCATTTTCAAAATTACTAAAATTGAATCGCTTAGTAACAAAAAAAGACTTCTAGTAATTAGAAGTCTTTTTTTTATTTTAAAGAAATTTAATTAATAATAAATCGCTCTTCTCACTTTAGTAACATATTTCGCTAATCGAATGACTTGTTTTGTGTAGCCAAACTCATTATCGTACCAAGCATACAAAACAACATTTTTCTTGTCCTTAGAAACGATTGTCGCATTAGAATCGAATACAGAACAACACGTATTTCCAATTATGTCGCTTGAAACTAATTCAGAATCAAAAGAATAATAAATTTGATTTACTAATTCACCGTTCAAAGCTGCATCTTTAATTAAAGCATTTACTTCTTCAACTGAGGTTGTTGCTGCCAATTCAAGACTTAAAATTGCTAATGAACCGTTTGGAGTTGGTACACGCACAGCGTTTGCAGTTAATTTTTCTTTCAATTCAGGAATAACTTTTGTTACGGCATTTCCAGCTCCCGTTGAAGTGATAACCATATTTACTGCCGCAGCACGACCACGTCTCGGTTTTTTATGCATATTATCCAATAAATTTTGATCGTTGGTATAAGCATGAACCGTTTCAATATGACCTTTTACAACACCAAATTTATCGTTAATTACTTTTAAAATTGGAGAAATTGCATTCGTTGTACAAGAAGCAGCAGAGAAAATATTTTCATTTTCTAAATCTAATGTTCCTTGATTAATGCCATAAACAACATTCGGAATTTCCTTTCCAGGTGCTGTTAATAACACTTTATTCACTCCTTTTGCTTGTAAATGTCTTGACAACGCTTCTCTGGTTGTAAAAACTCCTGTATTGTCAATAATTAAAGCGTTATCGATACCAAATTTTGTGTAATCAATGTCTTCTGGATTAGAAGCGTCAATCATTTGAACAATTTGCCCATTGATAATCAGCGCTTTATTAGTTAAGTCTTCAATTACTGATCCTTTAAAAGCACCATGAACAGAATCATTACGCAAAAGGGAAGCTCTTTTAATAATATCAGCATCGGAAGAACCACGAGTTACGATTGCACGTAAGCGTAATTGTTGCCCTTTTCCAGCTTGTTTTATTAATTCGCGAGCTGCCAAACGGCCAATACGACCAAAACCGTACAATATTACGTCTCTTGGTTCAACTTGTGTATCAGCTGTGGTGAGTCCACCTAATTTAGTTGTAAGAAATGCTTCTTTTGACTCAAAATTTGCACCATCTGTCAACCATTCACTAGCTAATTTACCAATGTCTAATTTTGCAGATGTCAATTCCATATTAAGAATTAATTCAGCTAATTCACTTGTAGTGAAAACATCAATTGGGCGATTAACAACTTTACCAGCATACTCATGCAAGTTTAAAATTTCAGAAATTGTAACATCCGTTAGGTGATTTCTAAAAAGAACCAGTTCGATTCCTTTGTCATAGAGCAATGCTCCAATGTTACTTTGCAGTTTTACTGCAGCTCTTTCACGTTGAATGTGAGATTTAAGCTCACTTTCATAGCCAACTACTGTTTCCATGTATATTTGATTGATTAATTGATTGCAAATGTATAAAGCAAAAAAGGCTACCAGTTGTGCAACTGATAGCCTTTTAAAGATTTTCTTAACCCAAGTAGGATTTAAGTAATTTGTTTCTTGACGTATGTCGAAGTCTTCTGATTGCTTTTTCTTTAATTTGACGAACGCGTTCACGTGTCAAGTTAAATTTAGCACCAATTTCTTCTAATGTTAAACCATGATTCATTCCGATTCCGAAAAACAAGCGTATAATTTCTCTTTCTTTATCTGTCAAAGTACTTAATGAACGTTCGATTTCTTTTTGTAACGATTCAGCCATTAAAACATGATCTGTTTTTGGAGCATCGTTGTTTGCCATTACATCCATTAAAGTTCCACCGTCCTCATTTGTTGTCAAGGGTGCGTCCATTGAAACGTGACGACCAGAGACATTCAAACTTTCTTTAATTTTGTCTTCAGGAACTTCTAAAGCTTCTGCTAATTCTTCTGCTGAAGGTGGTCTTTCAAATTCTTGTTCTAAACGAGAGAATGCTTTGTTGATTTTGTTTAAAGATCCGACTTGATTCAAAGGTAAGCGAACAATTCGTGCTTGTTCAGCCAAAGCTTGTAAAATCGATTGACGAATCCACCATACAGCGTATGAAATGAATTTAAATCCTCTAGTTTCATCGAACTTTTGCGCTGCTTTTATCAAACCAAGATTTCCTTCGTTAATTAAATCGGGTAGGGTAAGACCTTGATTTTGATATTGTTTTGCAACAGAAACAACGAAACGAAGGTTGGCACGTGTTAATTTCTCTAATGCCTTTTGGTCGCCAGCTTTAATTTTTCTTGCTAACTCTACTTCTTCTTCTGCTGTGATTAGTTCTTCACGACCAATATCTTGTAGATATTTATCAAGTGATTGACTTTCGCGATTGGTGATTGATTTGGTAATTTTTAATTGCCTCATTCTAGACTTTATCTCACTGTTAAGTTAATACTAATTTCTCTTAAGAAATGGTCGACAAAGTAACGCCAAAAAAAACGAATACTAAAATTTTAAGACTACTTTTTTTCGTTTTTCTGATGCTTTTGCAATTACCAAAAATTATGCCCTATTTGAAACTATAAACCAAACCCTACAAAATCTCTCTTTCCACTTTCTGACATCACCTCTAAAAGAATACCTCGGTTGCTACTATTTAGTTTCGTAGTCAATTGTTCAACGGTTTCGACAGGTTCGTTATTTACTTTCGTTATAATCGTGCCTTCTTTTAGACCAATCGATTTTAATTTTCCCGCCCCGATTGAGGTTACCTTTACTCCGTAAGAAATGTTTAATTCTTTTTTCTCTTTTGCAGTCAATTCAGTAAATGTTGCTCCTAAAGCAAAATTTTTCTTTATCTCTTCCTTAGTCATTAACGTCGTTTCGCCATCTTTGTTACGAAGCACCAATTCTTTTACAACCTCATTTCCATCTTTTTTACGAATTGTTAACGAAACTTTATCCCCAGGTCGCCTTTTACCAATTTCTTCTTGCAAAGATGCAACTGAATTAACTTCTTTATTCCCAATCTTTAAGATAACGTCACCTTCTTTTAACCCAGCTTTGTCGGCACTTCCATCTTCAATTACTTTTGCTAAGAAAACACCTTTTAAATTTGAAAGACTATTTTTTTCCTTGATTTCTTGCGTTACATCTGCAATTTGTACGCCTAAATAACCGCGTTGGACAATTCCATAATCGATTAAATCACGCATCACTTTTTGAACCAAATTCACTGGAACAGCAAATGAATACCCACTGTAACTTCCAGTTTGTGAAGCAATTGCTGTATTAATTCCAACTAGTTCTCCCCGCGTATTAACGAGCGCTCCGCCGCTATTACCAGGGTTGACAGCCGCATCTGTTTGTATAAATGATTCGATTGGAACTACATCTTTGTTTGTTCTGTCACCAAGCAAGTTAATATTTCTCGCTTTTGCAGAAACAATTCCAGCTGTGACGGTTGATGTTAAATTGAACGGATTTCCAACAGCAAGAACCCATTCTCCAATTTTTAAATCATCGCTATTTCCAAGTGGTATCGGCAGAAATCCAGTTCCTTCTATTTTTAATACAGCTATGTCTGTCGATGGATCTGCACCAACAATTTTTGCTGTATATTTTGAGTTGTCATTAAGAATTACCTCAATTTCACTTGCACCTTTAATTACGTGATTGTTTGTGACAATATATCCCTCCGATGAAATAATAACTCCAGAGCCAGCACCAGCGCCGAATTGTTTATATTCACGTCCTCCAGCACCTGGACCGTAGAAAAACTCTTGAAGTGGATCTCTTTGAAAAGTTGTTTGTACCATTTTGGTTGTGACGTGAACAACCGAATTAATTGTATTGGCAGATGCTTCAGTAAAATCAACTGAAGTTCCTGCCGTATTTATACTAATTGGTTGTGCGTTGTAATTAAGATTACCGTCTATTACACGGTCAGATAATTTGTCGGTTGGTCTATTCAAAACCACAAAAGTTGCTAGCGGAAGCGTTCCTCCTAAAATTCCAATTCCGAAAACTTTTATAAATCCTAGATAATTCATTCTTCAAAGTATTAAAATTCAACTGCAAGTTTACAATTTTCAATCAATCACTAAATTCAAAATCACGTTAAAGATTGTTAAGCAAGATCTAATGAAATTTAAATCGTTTTCCTGAAAGAAATTGATTTATAAATGTGATGAAGAAAGTCTATTTTCTGAACCTTTTCAATGAAAAATGTGTTTGGTTTTTTCTAAATCTGAAATAAGTAACACAAGCGTTGTTTTTCTTAAATTTGCAGCATGTCAGTGAAAGAATTAAATATCAGGAATAAAAAAGCCAAATTTGAATACCATTTGGAAGACCAATTTACGGCTGGAATTCAACTTTCGGGAACAGAAATCAAAAGTATTAGAGGAGGAAAGGCAAGTATTTTAGAAGCTTATTGTATTTGTGAAAACAGACAAGTTTGGATTCGAAATATGCACATTAATGAATATGCAAATGGCTCTTTTTATAATCATAAACCAAAAGCGGATCGAAAATTACTTTTAAATAAAAAGGAAATAGTTTCAATTGAAAAATTTTTAAAAATTAAGGGAAATACCTTGATTCCATTGAAGCTGTTTTTATCTGAAAAAGGGTGGATTAAAGTTGATTTTGCGTGTGCTACAGGAAAAAAACTTCATGATAAGCGCCAAGACCTAAAGGAAAAAGATGATCGTCGCGAAATCGACAGAGCCATGAAAAAGTGATTTTTTTAAAAAAAAATAGGGTTTACCCTTGCAGATTCGTAACTTATAATTTTCTATTTTTGTTAAAATATTGTAATTATTAATATTGAATTATTTTAAGTCAAACTAATAAAAATGAGGGTTATAGTCACAGGTGCAGCAGGATTTATTGGTTTTCATTTATGTAATAAATTATTAAAGTTAGGTCACGTCGTTGTTGGTTTAGATAATATCAATGGCTATTATGACATAAAATTGAAAATGGCTCGACTTAAAGAGTTATGTATTGAAGATGTATTTGAACATAAATTATCCCAAAGTACTATTTTTAATCAACAATTTCAATTTTTAAAATTAAGTCTTGAGGATAAAATACATTTGCCTCAGTTGTTTCAAAAATTCAAGTTTCACGCTGTTTGTAATCTAGCTGCTCAAGCTGGAGTTCGTTACAGTATTGAAGATCTAATGATTTACGCTGAAAGTAATATTATTGGTTTTTTGAATCTTTTAGAATGCATGCGGAATTATGGGGTAAAAAAATTAATATTTGCCAGTAGTTCAAGTGTATATGGTAATAGCAGAAAGGTTCCATTTAATACAAAAGATAAAGTTGATGAACCAATAAGTTTGTATGCTGCCTCAAAAAAAGCAAATGAACTTATGGCGCATACTTTTTCACACTTATTTGGTATTCAAACTATCGGTTTACGTTTTTTTACAGTTTATGGACCGTGGGGAAGACCTGATATGGCCATGTTTTTATTTACTGATGCAATTTTAAATAACCGTCCAATCAAAGTTTTTAATGAGGGTGAACTATACCGTGATTTTATCTACATAGAAGATATCGTGAATGGTGTTGTAGCTTCAATTATTCAAGAAAACGAAAAGCGTTATGTGATTTATAACATTGGAAATGGAAATCCAGTAAAATTGACAGATTTCATCGATGCTATTGAACTGGAAACGAATTTAAAGTTTATAAAAGAAATGTATCCGATGCAACCAGGAGACGTAGAACGCACTTGGGCAGATACTTCCGAATTTGAGAAAGCATACAATTATAAACCATCGTTGAAGTTTCGACTGGAATTAAGGCTTTTATTGATTGGTTTAGATTCTACTATTCAATTGGAAAATGACTTTAAAAAAACAAGCACTTTCTGGAATTTTCTGGACTTCATTACAGCAGTTCGGAAGACAGGGGATAGCATTTGCAACCTCCATCGTTTTGGCTAGAATGCTTACCCCGAATGATTTTGGATTGATAGCAATGATTGGAATATTTATTTCGATTGGTGATGCTTTAATCAAAGGAGGTTTAACTAATTCATTGATCCGATCAATTGATTTAGATGAAACTGATTATTCGACCGTTTTTTATTTCAACCTCATTGGAAGCCTTGTTGTTTATCTGATTCTTTATTTCTTAGCACCATTTATAGCCAACTTTTATCACCAAAATGAATTAGTTTCAATCATACGTTTATTTAGTACAATTTTTATAATTAATGCTTTTTCCGCAGTTCAAATTACTCGATTGACAAAACTAATGGATTTTAAAACACAGTTAATAGTTTCGATACCATCTATTTTTTTTAGCAGTTTGTTAGGGATATATATGGCATATACCGGTTACGGTGTTTGGAGTTTAGTATGGAGTGCAATTGCTCAATCTGCTCTTTCTACAATCCAACTTTGGTTTTATTCCAACTGGAGACCTTCACTTGTATTTAGTAGCGCAAAATTCAAAGTTCATTTTAAATATGGAATGAGAATAATGCTTTCCAGTCTTCTTGATATCATTTTTGTAAACATTTACACATTAATTATTGGACGTTATTTTTTAACCATGCAAGTTGGTTATTACAATAGAGCAAATACCTTATTAATGTTTCCAGTTAACAATCTTAGTATGATTGTGAGTCGTGTTTCCTTTCCTTTGTTCGCTTCTATTCAAAATGACGACGTTCGTTTGAAAGAAGTTTATAAAAAAAATGATGCAAATGGTTCTCTATATTATTGCCCCAACGTTGGTTATAATGGCAGCTCTAGCAGAACCCATGTTTCGGTTTTATTCACAGAAAAGTGGTTACCAGCAGTTCCTTATTTTCAAATATTATGTTACAACGGAATTTTATATCCAATACATTCGTACAACCTTCAAATATTAAATATTAAAGGAAGGAGCGACTTATTTCTTCGATTGGAAGTTATTAAAAAGCTAATTGTGATTGTAATGGTTCTTATTTCTTTTCAGTTTGGAATTTTTGGCTTATTGGTTGGGAGTACTGTAACATCGACACTTGCTTTTTTTATTAATACTTATTATTCAGGGAAATTTATCAACTATAAAGCTTTAGAACAATTCAAAGATTTATTCCCTATTTTATTAATTTCAGTTTTTACAGGTTTTATAATTTATACATTAGACACGAGTATTTCTGCAAATTATTTGAATGATTTTTTTAGAATTATACTTCAAAGTAGCTTTGGAATCATTCTTTTTGTTATCTTGTCTATGCTTTTTAAGGTAAGTTCATTTAAAGAGTTAAAAATAATAATTTTTAAAAGATGATCCCAGTAACCAAATCCTTTCTTCCTTCATTAGAAGAATATACTAAATTAATTAGTCGTGCTTTTAAAAACGAGTGGTTAACAAATAGAGGAGAATTAGTTAAAGAATTGGAGTTTAAGCTTCGAGAATATTTGAAAGTTTCGAATATTTTAATAACGAATAATGGAACAATTCCCTTACAGATTGCTTTAAAATTACTTGGGCAGCAAGGAGAAATTATCACAACTCCTTTTAGTTATGTTGCGACAACTGCAGCGATAGTTTGGGAAAATTGCACACCTGTGTTTGTCGATATTCATTCAGATTCATTAACTATTGATGAAACTAAAATTGAAGCTGCAATTACAGATAAGACGACATGCATTTTAGCCACTCATGTTTTTGGTAATCCTTGTAATATTGAGGAAATAGAACGAATTGCATTAAAACATAATTTGAAGGTAATCTATGATGCAGCTCATTGTTTTGGCGTCCAATATAAAGGAAAAAGTATTTTTGATTATGGAGATGTTAGTACGTGTAGTTTTCATGCAACAAAACTATTTCATACTGGAGAGGGAGGAGCAGTTTTTGCAAAAGACGAAGAATTAAGAAATAAAATATTTTACAGTCATAATTTCGGACACGATGGACCTTTAGCATTTCATGGTTTAGGGATCAATGGCAAAATCAGTGAATTACATGCGGCAATGGGCTTAGCTGTTTTTCCATATTTGGAAGAAATTATTTCAAAACGCAAGTCAGTTGTAACTAGTTATAATGATCTTTTAGATTTTTCAAGTATTCGAAAAATGAGAATCAGAGAAGAAACAAAATGGAATTATAGTTATTACCCTATCATTTTTGATTCTGAAAATGCTTTAAATGAAACTTTACTTCTTTTAAATAAAAACAATATTTTTCCAAGGAGGTATTTTTATCCATCTTTAAGCACAATCGCTTACGTTAAAGGAAATACGATGCCAATTAGTGAAAATATAGCGTCAAGAATTATGTGTTTACCACTTTATGTTGGATTGGAAGAAAAAGAAGTCCGAACTATTGCATCATTCATAAATTCTCTACAATGAATAAGGTAGGGATTATGCAACCATATATTTTTCCGTATATTGGGTATTTTCAAATGATTAAAGCAGTAAATGTTTTTGTTTTTTATGATGACGTAAATTTTATAAAAGGTGGGTGGGTTAATAGAAATCGCATTTTATTAAATAAAAAGGATGCTTATTTGACAATCCCTTGCTTAAGCAAAAGCCCAAACAAGAAAATAAATGAAATTGAAGTAAATACTAATTGTAAAGAGTTTTCAAATTTACTTTCTACCGTAAAAGTAGCTTATAAAAAAGCTCCTCATTTTGAAACAATTTATCCATTAATTGAGAAAATATTAATAGTTGAAAACATTACAATTTCCGAATTAGCAATGAGAAGTGTTGAATTAATTTGCAGTTACCTTCAAATAGAAACAAAATTTGCAGTTTCATCTTTGAATTTTTCTAATTCTTTTGGTTTTGAAAGATCCGAAAGATTAATTTCAATTTGCAACACTATCGGCACTCAAAATTATATTAACGCAATTGGTGGAATGGCACTATATGACAAGGGGTATTTTAAAGAAAGAGGGATTCAACTTGACTTTATTCAATGTAAAGGGGTTTCCTATCCTCAATTTTCGAACGAATTCGTACCAGCCCTTTCAATTATTGATGTATTAATGTTTAATTCGGTTGAAGATATTCAAGTTATGTTAAATCAATATGAATTAGTATGAGTTCAATTGGAGGTTATTTTGGATTAGAGATAAATGAAAGTGAAGAATTTTACAAGGAAGCAATTCGCTTAAATTCTGGTAGAAACGCGTTGGAATATATTTTTAAAATTAAAGAATACAAGAAAATATTTATTCCTTTCTTTACGTGTGATGTACTTTTAGAACCCATTAAAAAATTAGGGTTAGAGTATGAGTTTTATTATATTGATAATTCTTTGGAACCAATTTTTGATTTTGAGTCGATAAAAAAAAGTGATGTCTTTTTGTACACCAATTATTTTGGTTTGAAAGACGTTTTCATAAATAAATTGGTTCTAAAATGTACCAATTTAATTATTGACAATGCTCAATCTTTTTTTTCAAAACCGAAAGAAGGAGTTGACACTTTTTATTCGCCTCGTAAGTTTTTCGGGGTTAGTGACGGAGCTTATCTATTTACAAATTCAACAATTGAGATTAAATTAAATAAAGACGTTTCTTTTGAACGTTTTTCGCACTTATTAAAAAGGATTGATTTGTCAGCAGAAGAGGGTTACGAAGACTATTCTAAAAATGATAAAAATCTAAAACTTAATCCAATTCTTGAAATGTCAAATTTGACACAAAAGCTATTATCATCTATCGATTATCATCAAGTTGCGAATAAAAGAATCCAAAATTTTAACTTTTTACATAGTCAATTACAGAAATTAAATAAGCTGTCTTTTAGTCTGAATGAATTTCAAGTTCCTATGGTTTATCCATTCTGGACGGATGATAAAAGTTTAAAACCTAAATTATTAAAATCTAAAGTTTATTGTGCTACTTATTGGCCAAATGTTTTGAATTGGGTAAGTGAAGATTGCCTTGAGTATAAACTATCATCGGAAGTAATTTTTATACCAATCGACCAAAGATATAATGAATTGACAATGAAAATGATATTAAATTTAATTTTAGAATAACATGAACATTAACGGAAAAACTGTTACGCTCAAAGCAATAGAGCAGGAAGATTTAATATAGTTGAATAAATGGGCTAATGATCCAGAAATCCAAAATTGGTTGGGAGGATGGCATTTCCCTACTAATATGAATGATACTCAAAAATGGTTTGCTAGTTTGTCGGTTTCCTCTTTAAATCAAAGATTTTCAATTCATACAGAAGAATTAGGTTTAATAGGGACTGCTAATTTGGTAGACATCGATTGGAAAAATAAAAATGCATTTCATGGAATGCTCCTTGGTGATAAAGAAATTAGAGGAAAAGGCTTTGCAGTTGACACAGTAATGGCGATTATGAAATATGCCTTTGAAGAATTGGGTTTGAATCGCTTAGATGGATCAATAATAGAATACAACGAGGCTTCAATTAAAATGTACGTTGGCAAATGTGGATGGAAGAGGGAAGGAATAAAACGAAATTGGTACTTTAGAAATAATAGATATTGGGATTGTATACTTGTTGGGGTTACGCGAGAAGATTATTTTCAGTTGATTAATGAACAAAATAAATAAGAATATATGGTATTTTCTATAGCGTGGTGGTTTAAAAAGTGGTTTGAAAAAGCAGCAATTGAAAACCTAAAAAGGTCGTTTAATGTACCGAAATCTGTTGAGATATTTTATCCCATTGTTTATGTAGGCAATATTGAAATAGGAGAAAATACCTATTTTATGAAGTATTGTGAATTGGTAACTGGAAGTACCTCAAAGATTGTTATTGGATCTAATTGTGCGATTGCAAAAAATGTAACAATAAGAGCATTAACACACATAAAAGGAGCGCCTCTTAAACGAACATCAAATTTAACTGAAAAAGACGTTTTAATTGGTGATAACTGTTGGATTGGCGCTAATGTATTTATAAAAGAAGGAGTTGTTTTGGGTAATGATTGTATTATTGGAGCAAATTCTGTTGTTACTAAATCATTCCCAAGCAAAAGTATTATAGGTGGAGTACCTGCGAAAATTTTAGGAATAAATGAATAATTTAGAAAGACCATTAGTAAGTATTTGCTGTATCACGTTTAATCAGGCAGAATATATCCGAGAATGTTTGCAAGGTTTTGTAATGCAACAAACTAATTTTCCGTTCGAAATTTTGGTTTTTGATGATGCTTCTCCCCAATTGTCAGACAGAAATTAGTGTGAGTTAAGATATGATTTCAAACACGCTTACTAACGGCGTAAAAATTGGAAATAACTTTTTGGCCCTTCTGTAGGACAAAAAAAGTTATTCTAATTTTTTACGCTACTAATTTATACACCTCGCTTGGTGTATTGTATTTCAATGATTGGTGTTGACGTTCAAAATTATAAAATTCAAAGTATTCA
>Ga0105050_10003588_pt1 | contig 21362 bp, 20 predicted proteins | sample FRY01_FD_78088 | JGI IMG/M metagenome (GOLD analysis project Ga0105050, IMG submission 78088) | Freshwater microbial communities from Lake Fryxell liftoff mats and glacier meltwater in Antarctica - FRY-01 | ecosystem: Environmental > Aquatic > Freshwater > Ice > Glacier meltwater ...
GCAGTCTCGGTTGCTGCATTGGAGATCTATGATATGCTAAAGCCTGTCGATACAAATCTGGAAATCGGACACATTAGACTTCTTGAAAAGAAAGGTGGCAAAAGCGATCGCAGCCGATACACAGAAAACTCCGTCACATGCGCCGTATTGGTTTGTTCTGATTCAACTGCAAGTGGTGATCGTGAAGATAAAAGCGGAAAACTGATCTGTAGCATGCTCGAAGCTTCAAATGCTAAAGTATGGTATTATAAAGTACTTCCAGATGATAAAGATGCAATACAACAGCAAGTCCTTGATTGGGTAAAAGAAGATATACAGTTCATATTTACTACAGGAGGTACCGGACTTGGCCCGAGAGACAATACTGTCAGTGCCGTAAAGGAGATTCTGGAAAGAGATGCAGACGGTATTACTGAAGCTATCCGGAGCTTCGGACAAATGCGCACCCCACTTGCTATGATGAGCCGTTCGGTTGCCGGATCAATCGGCAAAACTTTAATTGTTACCCTCCCTGGAAGTACCGCTGGAGCAAGAGAATCTCTTGAAGCAATCCTCCCAGGAGTATTTCATGCCCGGAATATGCTGGAAGGCGAAGGGCATGGGTGTTGAGGTTATATTAGTTAGCTGTTGTCTGTTAGCTGTTATCAGTAGCCTGTAGAAAATAATGGAAGCCAATCGGTTTATTGTGCTTGAATCTTTAAGTTTTTACCTTCCACTCCTTGGTTTTACTTATTGGCAAAATTATCTAGCATACCAATAATGAAACTTATAATTCAACGTAATTCTTAATCTTTAAAAGATTAAAATTCAATAATTACACCGAGGCTTGGAATCACACTTGGATCATCATTTTTTACATTAGCTGGTATTGTATTACTTCCATCTGCTTTAATCGCCAGACCGTCAGTTGTTTTAAAAGTTCTGTTGTCGGCTGTTCTTTGCCAGGTATATTCTGGTATAACCGGATTTCTTGATACATACCAATTGGTGACATCTAAAAACAAATCAATAGTTAATTTTCTAAAATTAATCTTTTTGTCTATCCTTACATCACTACTATTAAAGCCCCCTAAGCGTTGTGTATTTAATCTTGCAAAATCCAAAGTTCCTCTTCCTTGTGAGGTGAAATTTAATCTTGAAGCAGTTTCATCAAATGGTGTAAAAGGTGCACCACCCTGATAACGGAATTTTAAGCCCAGTTCCCAATTCCTTGGAAATTTGTAACCCGCTGTTACAGACAATAATTGTTGATTATCCCAGCTACTTGCAATCAGTTTGTTATCTGTACCACTATATAAACTGCGATAATAGGTATAAGAAAGAATACCAAAAAAATTATCTGTTAACTTCTTCTGTACAAAAAACTCGATCCCATAGGCTTTACCTTTCCCGTTTGTATTCACTGCTTCGCTGCCTAGTGCAGTAAAATCAGTTCCGAGGTTAGCTAATGAAATTCCATCTCTTGCAGATACAGCTACATTGCCGTACTGCTTATAAAATCCTTCCAATGTAAAACGTAATCCTTCATTTGGTAAAAATTCAAACCCGGAAGTATAGTGTGTTGAGCGGGTGTATTTAGCATTTTGATTGACTAGCACGTTATTATTATCGGCATAACCCAAAATGGTGTAAACTGGCAATTTATAATAGATACCAGTGGATGCATTTGCAGTCCACTTATCTGCTAGTACATAGCTAAATGATATTCTTGGGGATAAAGTTTGCAAACCATTCATCCCTTCAGTGGTAAATGTATTCATATCTGTACGCAAACCTCCACTTATTCCTAGCCTATCATTCATCGCTCTTTTACTTATTTGCACAAAAGCTCCAAAGCGTAAAAAAGGATCTAATGGACTTGAAAAGTTTTGATTAATACCTGGTTGTACAATAATATTGCTTGCATTTCTGACTTCCTTCTGTATTACAGCAAATGTGTTATTATCGTATTCTGCTAACTGGGTTGAAGCTCCATAAGACAATTTCCAGCCATTTTTGAATTTATTGATATCAAAACGTAATTTGTTTTCTGTTTCATTACTTACAAAATCTAAAGTTCGTGAGGCTTCAGTTGGATTTTCATTATCCTCAAATTTTTGAAGATTATTATTAAACCTTGTGCGGCTCAATGCCAAATTCCAAAAACCATTAGAAAGGCTTTTTCTAAGTGATGCGCCTACAGTATAATTCCATTGTTGTATTGCTGCACTAGAACTTACTTGATATAATTTTTCAGGCGTTGCATCTTTTATAGGAACAAACTTAAAATCATCAATAGCACCAATACCAATAAAATTAAGGGTCATTTTATCATTGATTTTATGAGTTATTTTTGTTTGAAAATCCCAAAAATCTGGAAGAAATGGAAGATCAAGTGCTTGAAAAAGTAGTTGAAAATAGGATTTTCGGGCTGAAGCTAAAAATGTCGTTTTTTTATTTTTAGATAAAGGTCCTTCCAAAGTGATGGCAGATTCGCTTATACTTGCTCGTGCATTCCCTTGGAATTTGTTGGCATTACCAACTTTTTGTTTAAACTGGAATACACTACTTAGTGCATTGTCATATCGGGCATCAAAAGCCGAAGAACTTAGTTTTACATCCTCAATAAAAAATACATTCAAAATACCTTGAGGCCCGCCACTACTACCTTGTGTTTGAAAGTGATTAATCACCGGTATTTCAATTCCATCAAGATAAAATACGTTTTCATTGGAAGCACCACCCCGAATAATAATATCATTACGAAATGTACCTCCTCCTTGTCCTCCACCTACGCCAGGTAAAGTTTGTATTACTTTGCTTATGTCAAAATTACCTCCTGGGTTACTTCTTATTTCTTCTGTAGTTAAGCGTTGAACACTTAATGGTGTTTCTAGTGAGGCTGCAATTACACTTCGTTTGTTGACTGTTACAATTACTTCGCCCAAGCCAAATGCATCCTCTTCCAATTCAATATTGAAAACATTTTCATTCCCGCTGTTTACAACAATATTATAAAGTGTAAATGTTTTAAAACCTACAGAACTAACAACAAGATTATATGTTTTAACAGGGATATTTAAAATTCTAAACCTTCCATTAGAATCAGCTGCAGCTGATAAGTTTGTGCCGACAATATTTACATTCGCACCAAACAATGATTGCTGATTGTTCTTTTGCATGATTGTTCCGCTAACACTTCCTATCTTTTGGGAGAAAACAGAAGTAACCACTAAGCATAGGATAATAGAAAGTATGAATTTTTTGAAAAAAAGTTCATTATTTTCAAATTTCTTATCGTACATGTATTTTCTTTTTTTTGTATTATATAATACTTTACAGATGCAATATTAAAATTTATTTTATTTCTAACAAAATTTTATAACTAATTTAGTATTATAAAATACAATGTTGAAAAAATATTCAAATATAAAAAAGTTAATTGACTGGGCAGAAAGATTTGAAAGTCAGCTTTCAGATGGAGAGGAATGGGATGATGAAAATTTTGCTAGCTGGCTATCGCATGAAGTTAATTTAGCCAAGAAGGTTGATACAACATTATCAGAAAAGACGAAACCTTTCATTACTATGTACATTTATTTCATGTATAAGTATGCATTGTTTTATTCGAGGAAAATTTTTAAACATACCTTAATTTATTCCATCGATGACTTTAGTGTATTGGCAAGCTTGTTAACTAATAAACAATTAAAAAAAACCGATGTAATACGAAACAATATAAGTGAAAAATCATCTGGAAACGAAGTATTAAAAAGATTACTTCGCCAGAAATTAATTAAGGAGACTGATAACCCCAATGACAAACGAAGTAAGTTGCTTGAGCTTTCTCCTGCTGGCTTTAATGAAATAAATTCAGTTAGGAGCCAGTTAGAAAAAATGGGGAGCCTTGTTGCAGGCGATCTTAGTGAGCAAGAAAAAATAGTGCTATTAAATATGCTTTCGAAATTGCATGACTATCACAAACCAATATTCGAAGCCAATGATGAAAAATTATTGAATGAAAAACTTGGTATTCAATAGCTCGTTTAACAAATGCAGATGTTTCAATTCTGTAATCCTATGCAAAATTTTTTATTGTTCTATTAACTGTTAAATTTATTTGTTGCCAGTTTTCTGGTGTACCTTGAAAGCTAATCGATGTGCTTAAAGCTTTAAGCTTTTACCTTTCATCTCTTTCTATCTCTAAAAGCAGAAAATTCCAGCATAACAATATTAAAACTTACAAAATATATCGTATACATCCCCCCATTCTCTCGGTAAAAATCCCTCCCCAACATTTCACCTGCCATTTACCGCCATTTACCGAGAACTTGCCAGCCTCCGCCTAATTGTTATATGCCGGCTTTGATATCCATTATACATTTGATCAAGAAAACAAACAAAAAAAAATATTAACACACACTTTAACAAAAAAAATTAAACCTAAAAACAAATTATTATGAAAACTTTAAAAACTATCGCCGCCGCCTTATTAGTTGTATTATCAACAAGTGCATTTGCATCAGATGATACCAAAAGTGAAAAATTAAACATCAATTATGCTCTTAATGCTTATATCGATGCAGTTGCTCACGGTAAAATCAATGGACTGAACGAAGTAATGGACAAGGACGTGAAATTCACTTCAACCCGTGGACTGGAAATCATTCATCATGATAAAAATCAGATGCTTAATTTATTGAAAAATCATCAAAATATTGAGCAAAACTGCATTACTGAGTTTAGTATTGTTGAATCAACTCCAACTCAGAGTGTGGTTAAGGTAACTATGAAATATGACGGATTTTCCAAAATAAATTACCTGAGCATGTCAAATACCGGCAAAGGATGGAAAATCGTTAGTGTTGCAACGTCATACATCTAAGGATATTTCCTTTAAACAAAAAAGGTCTGCTTTGCGGGCTTTTTTTTGTTTGAATAATTTTCAGATTGTTGTAGTTGATCAGCAATAATAATCTTAGTAAATTTGCTTAAATCGATGCTTTTCATGGGTAAATCCGAGACTTGTATTTCTTCAAGAGAAGAAAGCCTAAGTTCCTGAAAAACTAAGTCAATTTATCGATTTCTTATCTTTGGAGCCCGGGGAGCTGATATGTCTCCGTAAAATGAAATGGGCTGACGATTAGTACTGATAACCCTGACATTAGTATAGCCAAGAGTAGAAATAGTAAGATTGATCTGATCCGGATCACTGGGATCATTCAACTTGATCGTAATATCATAAGTGCCATTCTTCGTGGTATTGATTGTATAATCAAAATCTGTAGAAGTAAATTCAAGTGGACTTCGGATTTCTCCAAAGCTTGGCTGGAAATTTACCCCATAATAGGGTAAATTACTCTCAAGTGTATCTTGTTTGATCTTAAGATAAAACTCGGAGGTTAATTGGATCATGGCTCCGGTACTTGGGCTAGCTGACTGCGGACTGAAGATAAAAACCTTACTATCCAGCAATTTTCTGATTTCCTCTTGCTTCTCGGCTTTATTTTTTTGCCCAAGGGCGCTGAAGCTAATTAGAGCCAATAAGCTCATAAGGATAAACCTCTTTCCTAATCTGCTGACTTTCATACTATTAATTTATGAAAAATATTTCAAAACAATACTATACACGATCAAAAAGAGGAAAGCGTTCACTATTGAAGCAAATGATCAGGCAGTAGCCACACGCTTGCTAGTGCTTCTGTAAACATAATTATTGTAAATATGCCTACGAGCAAACCTGCCGGGAGAATCAGCATTTACCAGTTTGATATAAACTGCCCGCGGAACATCAAAATATTCATATTCATTCCCATCACCAAATTTTACAGTTAATACCTGTCCCTGATGTTCAAAATCAGCAATACCAACACTTGATGTGGTCAGATTATAATCATCTAGGGTTTGCATACGTGTTTCGGGGGCAATGCTAACCAGAAAATGATACGCTTCAATAATGACCTTGCTTTTTTCTTCTGCTTCAAGCTTACTTTCAGTAGATTCAGAAAACTTATCCGGGTGCCAGTTCTTCATTAAAGAGCGATATACCGTTTTCAACTCTTGTAGTTCGGCATTTTTATCAACTCCCAAAATCTTTCTGTAATCAACGATCTTTCTCATAGTGTCTGTTAAATAATTGCGAAAGATTGCAGTTTAGTTGACTGGCCTTCCGGAAAATAATTTTGCAAAGGTAGGGATTTTATGAGAAAATCTACTATTAAACCTGGAAATGGATGCTATGAAAAAGAGGCTGATCATTTTAAATGAAGCAGCCTCTTAAATAAATTTATTTTAAAGACTAAGAAACCGTTTTAAAGACGTCTTCCTCAATAAAAGGCTGATTTCTTAATCGCTTTCCTGTAGCCTTGAATATTGCATTCGCAACAGCACCTCCAGTTGGCGGAAGAGCAGGCTCACCCAAACCGGTAGGATCAATTCCATTGTCCACAAAATGGGTTTCAATTTCAGGTACTTCCTTCATTTTGATCAGACGATAAGTATTATAATTATTCTGATCAGCAACTCCATCTCTGAAACTTAATTTACTGTACATGGCATGTCCCATACCATCTACAATACCTCCCATTACCTGGTGTACCGCACCATTAAGAGCAACAACCTGTCCGCAATCAGATACTGCATAGATCTTCTTAACAACAGGTAAACCATTTCGCATAATTACATCGGCAACCTGCGCCACATAAGATGCATGAGAGAAATAAACACTGAATCCTTGTGAAACATCTTTCTTCTTACCCCATCCAGATTTTTCGGCTGCCATTTTGATAACTGTTTCCATGCGATTAATATCATAACGAATTTCTCCAACGGGCGCTCGTTTTGCTTTAGCTAGTAGATCCAAACGGAACTGAACCGGATCTTTTCCTGCCGCATGTGCAACTTCATCAATAAATGCCTGCTCAGCAAAAGCCAGGAAATTAGTAATAGGCGCACGCCAAGCTCCCGTTGTAATCGGCGACTTATGTTCTACAGAATCAATCAGTAAATTATCAACCGCCCCAGAAGGGAAATTATGTTCGCGGGTTGAGTTTCCGGAATTAATTCCTACTCCTCTTAATTTATAGCCGGTTAAATTACCTGCAGCATCCAATGCCGCTTCAAAACGATAACGTACGGCAGGACGATAAGTTCCGCCAGTCATGTCGTCTTCCTTCGACCAAATTAATTTCACCGGTTTTTTGATTATACTTGACAGTTCAGCCGCTTCGGTTACAAAGTCGTTCTTTAATCTTCTGCCAAAACCACCACCTAAGCGAGTTAGCTCAAGGGTAATTTTATCTTCAGGTATTTTAAGTAATTGTGAAACTTCGGCTCGCGCTCTTGCCGGAGTTTGGGTAGGGCCAACTAATTCAACCCCATCAGGGCGAACATCTGCAAAAAAGTTCATCGGCTCCATCGGACTGTGCGAAATGAAGGGACATTGATATTCACCCTTAATTACTTTTTCAGCATTCTTAAATGCAGCATCCACATCACCATCTTTACGTCTGACAGTAGCCTGACCGCTATCCATTAAAGATAAAAATAGCTTGTCATGATCTTCTGTACTTTCTAAATCTGCTTCCTTTTCGTAATCAACTTTTAGTAATTTTCTTGCTTTGAGCACTTCCCATGTTGACTTACCAACGATAGCTACATTGTTTTTGAATGAAACCACATCGATAATCCCAGGCATTGCCTTGGTAATGGCTGCATCAAAAGACTTTAACTTCATCCCAAATGCCGGACGTTGGATCATGGCGTATACCATTCCTTCACGGTAAAAATCCATTCCAAATAATGGCTTTCCGGTTACAATCTTAAGATTTTCTACATTCCTTACAGATTTTCCGATCAGTTTGAAGTCTTTGCGATCTTTTAACTTTACACTTGTTGGAACCGGCATTTTAGAAGCTGCTTCTGCTAGCTCGCCAAAACTTAATTTCTTTCCTGATCGGGCATGCAATACAAAACCGTTAGATGCCGTACATTCAGATTCAGGTACAGACCATTGCTTAGCAGCAGCAGCAATCAGCATGAATTTGGCTGTTGCTCCGGCATTCCGAAGCAATTTCCAAGAATGTGGAACTGCCCCGCTACCACCAGTAAGTTGACGGTCAAATTTATTATCAAGATTAGCCTGTAATACTTTCACTTTTTTCCAATCTGCTTCTAGCTCTTCAGCTACCACCATTGGGAAAGATGTAATAATGTTTTGGCCAAGCTCAGGATTTGGAGACATGATTGTAACCGTACCATCAGTAGCTATAGACAGGAAACTATTAAAACCAATATTTCCGGCAGCCATGGCCGAACCAGATATGACTTCGGGCACATTAGCTTCGGCACTGAACCAATTAAATCCAAGTACAAGGCCTCCCCCTGTTATGGCGGTCATTTTTAAAAAATCGCGCCTGCTGTTTGTTGTTTTACTTGTCATAATGATCAGATTTTAGAGCTCGCCAATTTTACCGCATCACGAATACGATGATATGCACCGCAACGGCAGATATTTCCATTCATTGTAACTTCAATTTCATCCATACTTGGTTTAGGATTCTGCTTTAACAGTGCAGCCGCAGTCATAATCTGACCAGACTGACAATATCCGCACTGAGCGACATCGATCTCATCCCATGCAAGTTGCAATGGATGATCACCCTTTTCAGACAGTCCTTCGATGGTTAATACCTGTGAGTTACCGACTGCTGAAACAGGGTACACACAAGACCGTGTTGCAGAGCCGTTCACATGGACAGTACAAGAACCGCACTGAGCAATACCGCAACCATATTTGGTTCCAACCAGGCCCAGATGATCACGTAATACCCATAATAATGGAGTATCCGCTTCTACATCGGCCTGCAAGGTTTTTCCGTTTACCTGAAGTTTATAAATGGCCATATTTTTTTCATTTTAGCTAAATTAGCTAAAAATTAAGGAATTAAATAAATATGAAACAAGATATTTTTAGGACAATCCGTAAAAAAAATATTACAATAGCCGTAGATGTTCTCGATAATAAGGATCCAATTCCCTCAATTCAGCATCCGGTGTAGGAAACCGGTAAAGAAGGTAAGCAATCATGGCTCCAACCATTTGAAGGAGAATCTAACAAATACATTTTCCTTGTAATTATTTCTCTCAAACAGAATTCCAATTTCTCCATTCTTCAAAATTACAATGTCTGAATAGGCTGCTGCACCTGAAAAAACAGTCTGCCCAGCCGACCAACTCTTACCTTCATCATAACTAATCTTCAGCATCAGGTTTTTACGATTATCCTTTGCTGCCGCATTCACAAATAGTAAGCAATTCTTCCCCTTATAGTTATAGCGAATAATGGCTGCATTGCAGGAAGGATCTATTAAAGATGCTTCTTCCCTACTTTCCCAACTTTCACCTTGATCTTTAGAAATAGAAACATATCTCATCCCAAGTTTATTCATTCTGGAATTGACCATCCAAGTTCCGTCTTTCAACTCAATAATCTTTGACTCATCTGCAGATTTGATTGGACTTTCCTTCAAGAACCAAGTTCTGCCATGATCCTTTGAACCGAAAATGAAAACCCCACGCTGCATATTGACAAGGGTATGCAGTAATGTTCCGGAGCTAGTCTGAGTACCCTTTCCAGAGGTGATGAATTTAAAATCCTTTTTCCATTCCGGCTTACTAATCTGTGATGTAATATCTTGAGGTTCGGACCAAGTAAGCCCATGATCCATACTTTTCATTACATGCAAATAGTAAATGTCTTTCTCTTTAAACCTGTCCATATAATTGTAAAAGAGAAAAATAGTTCCAGTTTTGCCATCTAGAATGAAAGAAGGATCAGATGCAGACCTCCCCTCGGGATAATCTACTATCGTACGGATTTCAGACCAGTTAAGTCCATTATCTTTAGATCTTCTGATCACAATATTGATATTATCATTTCCATTTAGATCAGCACATGAATTAATCCGCTCATCGATTGCTGCAAGTAGCACACCGTTTTTTGCACATAGCAATGCCGGAATGCGATAGCAGGAAACCTTCGGGTTCATACTTGTATTGAAAAGATCCTGAGAATGGATAAAATCCTCATTTCTCTCCTTTTGCGCCGATACCATTTCTGAAATAAATAATAAGCTGAGCAGAAGTATATAATTCATTGCCTTTCTTTAAAAAACTAAATGTAATAAACTTGTTATGAATTCAAAATCATTCGAAAAAATAACCTGTGTCAAGTATTCTTTCCATTTTGAAAGAAAACTGTACAATACATTCTTATCCTTAAAAATCTTGGTATATATTGGAGTTTAATTTATAAAACACATAAACAATTAAAAAAAGTAAAATGAACCGACCCTTTTTAAGTATTCTGACTATCATTTTAGTGTTCAGCTGTTTGGCACTACAAGCTCAGCAAATCGATCTTCTTTTAAAAGGAGGTCAGGTAATTGACCCCAAAAACAAAATAAATGCCAAAATGGATGTAGCGATTTCCGGTGGCAAGATCGTCCAAGTAGCAGCAAATATTCCGGCGACTTCTGCTAAAAAAACGGTAGATGTGAGTGGTTTATATGTAACTCCGGGCATTATTGATATGCATGCACACGTATTTCAGGGGAATGATCCTCTAGCATATATCGCTGATGGTCAGACAGCTGTTCCGGCAGATGCTTTTACCTTCAGAGCCGGTGTAACAACTGTCGTAGATGCGGGATCATCTGGCTGGAGAAACTTTCGTCGATTCAAGGAGCAAAGTATCGATCGCTCCCAGACTCGTATCCTTGCCCTGTTAAATATAACCGGAACTGGGATGTACGGTCGTTTTGAGGAGCAGGATAAATCTGATTTCAACCCTGAAATGACTGCCTATATGATCACTAAGCTTTTTCCAACGATCATTGTCGGTATCAAAGCAGCACATTATTGGGGTGATTTTACGCAGGTTGACCGAGCTGTAGAGGCAGGAAAACTGGCTAATGTACCTGTGATGGTCGATTTTGGTGAACATCAGCCTACCAATTCGATAAAATCATTATTCCTAGAACATCTTCGTCCAGGTGATATCTTCACCCATACATTTGCTTATGGTCCAAAAGATCGTGAGACCGTGGTAGATGATGACGGAGTAGTAAAGCCATTTATATTTGATGCTCAGAAAAAAGGAATATTGTTTGATGTTGGCCATGGTGGTGGTGCATTTTTCTGGCGCCAGGCTATTCCTGCAATCAAACAAGGTTTCAAACCAGATGTAATCAGCACAGACCTTCACTCAGATAGTATGAATGGTGGGATGAAAGATATGGCAAATGTGATGTCTAAATTCCTGAATATCGGACTTACGCTAGAAGAAGTGATTGAAAAATCTACCGCTAGTCCGGCTAGAGCAATCAACAGACCAGATTTAGGTAACCTGAGCGTAGGTAATGAGGCAGATGTTGCAGTATTCAGTGTGAAGAAAGGTGAATTCGGATTTACCGATGTTCGAAGAAACACCTTGAAGGGAACACAAAAAATGGAAGCAGAATTAACCATTCGTGCAGGTAAAATTATGTGGGATTTAAACGGGGTTAGCGGACCAATTTGGGATTCTCCTCAGGCACTTACTAAATAATATACTTTAAGACCAAATTAAAAAAAAGAACGAATGCGAACTTATTTAAAAACAGTAAGAAGCCTGTCGCTTTTCTTATTCATTGCCTTATTAGCGACTAAAGTAAATGCACAGGAAATTGATCTTCTGCTCAAAGGAGGACATGTAATCGATGCTAAGAACAAAATTAATGGCAAAATGGATGTTGCAGTTAAGGATGGGAAAGTTTTTCGTGTAGCAGCTGATATTCCGGCGAGTTCGGCAAAAAAAACAGTCAATGTCAGTGGACTTTATGTAACTCCTGGCCTTCTTGATATTCACGGACACGTATTCCACGGAACTGAGGCAAATAATTATCTAAGCAATAGTCAGGATGCTCTTCCACCGGATGGATTCACCTTCCGTTCAGGAGTTACCACGGTTGCAGATGCGGGAGGTGCAGGATGGAAAAACATTGATTTATTTAGAAAGAACGTCGTTGAGCAATCTAAAACTCGGGTACTTGCATTCATGAACATTGTGGGTGGAGGTATGCGTGGCGTCGAGGCCTTTGAGCAAGATGAAACCGATATGGATCCTAAACTCACTGCTGCTATGGCCCTAAAGAATAAGGATATTGTCATTGGGATAAAGCTTGCGCATTATATCGGCCACGATTGGGAACCAACAGATAAGGCTGTAGAAGCAGGAAGGATTGCCGGCATTCCGGTGATGGTGGATTTCGGGAAATCACTTCCTCCTCTCCCTCTTGAAGATTTATTATTAAAACATCTTCGTCCCGGAGATATTTTAACTCATGCCTATCGCTATGATCAGGAATTTGATAAGGATGGTAAAATGATTGAGCATAAACAAGCTATTGTTGATGTAAACACTAAAAAAGTAAAACCATTTGTCTGGGAAGCTCGCAAAAAAGGGCTCATTTTTGACGTTGGTCATGGTGGTGGAAGTTTCAATTGGAGTCAAGCTGTCCCTGCTATGGAACAAGGTTTCCAGCCGGATGTTTTAAGCTCTGACTTACACACCGGAAGCATGAATGCCGGGTTTAAAGATATGGCTAACTTGGCATCCAAATTCCTGATTCTAGGTATGCCTTTGGCCGATGTGATTGCTGCATCTACTTGGAATGCTGCCAAAGTAATACAGCGTACCGAATTGGGAAACCTGAGTGTTGGAAGCGAAGCTGATATTGCCGTTTTCAGATTGAGAGAAGGCGATTTTGGGTACATCGATGCCAGCGGTATGGCATTGAGGGGAAAACAAAAATTGGAAGCAGAATTAACTTTACGCACTGGTCGTGTAGTATGGGATCTGAATGCCCTAAGTGCTCCATTAGCGAAATAAAAATGAACATAACATATTTCATACAAACAGGCAGATCCGTATTATTCGCGATCTGCCTGTCTGTTTCTTGCCAGTTCGTATCTGCGCAGGAAATCGATTTTTTACTAAAAGGCGGGCATGTTATTGACGCAAAGAATAAGATCAACTAAACCACATGAAAGCTGGTGATATCATTACCCATGCCTATGAAAATGTAACAGAACGTATGCCTGTGGTAGATGAAAACGGAAAGCTTCGTCCCTTTGTGTTGGATGCCCGTAAAAGAGGAATTTTATTCAATGTCGGCCATGGCGGTGTGGGATTCTGGTTTAACCAGGCTGTACCTTATGTAAAACAAGGACTTGCACCGGATACTTTTGGAACCGACATGCACTATAACAGCGTAAATTCAGGCAGGAATAATTGTGTGGGATTTGAATGGGATGGCTGGTGTGACTTGGTCCAAAGATTTGAAGTAATACTCATTTTAAAATTTTATCGAAGGCTTCGGAGACGGGGCTTTTTTTATTAATGATAATAAATTGCCGAGATACAATAGATTTCGGTTAAAAAAGATATTTTTTGGCTATTCTTTAGTGTTTTTGTGGCTTTCAGTTGGTTGTTTATAATTCCCTATTTTGCTGATTTACCCTTATTATCAATACCTAAATTGCAGCCTGATTTAGGTTATGCCTTGTTTATAGGAGTAATTATAGGCACAATAAGCGGTTTTGTTCAATATTTTATAAAAGCAATGCAAATTAAGAAATACCATGCACGAAAGGCTTTGTTAAATTGGGATCGGAAGCGCTGAATTGAACAATTGGAATTCTCTTTTACATTTTTACTGTTTGAATATTAAATTACTAATATCGTAAATTTGCCAAGTTCCAAAAGAATAGTGGGAAGTCGGGAGTTAACATTCCTACCAAAAGTAATTCAGTCTGGAGAAAGAAAATTTGTAACAGCTTATATTTTGCTAAATCTAAAATGCGAAAAATGATTTATAGATATACAAAACTACCGTACATCTTAGCCATAATTTTCGGTCTTATTGTTCCTTTTATCCCTAAAATGGAACCATTTCCAGTCCCTCTCGCTCTAATTTACCTATTTTGTGGAGGTATATTTGGATTTTTTTGGCCGAAAGAATCTTGGCGCTGGGGTTTATGGATTGCAGGGCCGGTGCTTTTCTTTTTAGCATTAAGTATAATATTCACTGGGCAATTAGAGATATTCTTTAAAAAAGATTTGCCCGTACTACTGCTAGCAATAGGCTCTGCTTGTTTGGGCGGTTTTATTTTAGCTTGGTACAATCAAAAGATTAGATAAAATTAAAAAGCTAAGAATTTAATAATACCAATCAAACAACAGTATTTTTATAAAATTCTCTAAGCTTAACATCATGACTAAAATATTCTGGATTGCTTTAGCATTTCTTGCAGGAGCATTTTTACCAATTCAAGCCGGATTAAATGCCAAACTAGGTAAAACGGTTGAAAGTCCGGTTTATGCATCAATGTTGTCTTTTGTAATTGGGACATTGGGACTAATAACTTATATATTAATAACGAAACAATCCATGTCGTGGGCAGGAGTAAGAGAGGCTCCTGCACATGTTTGGCTTGGAGGCTTGTTAGGTGCATTCTATGTCACGGTAATAATCTTTGCGTTCCCAAAATTAGGCCCGGGATTAACTTTCGGTCTGGTTGTAGCTGGTCAAATGATAATTTCAATATTACTGGAACATTTCAATATTCTAGTTGCTCAGCAGAACTCAATTAGCTTTATGAAAATTATTGGTGTATTGCTTGTAGTATCAGGAGTAATCATAATAAGACGATTTTAAATATGAATTCAAAGTCAGCCCCAAGTTCTGCTTCATTATCCTTTAAAGAATTTTTTGAGTTATGCTATTGGAAAATTATCAAGCTTTTTTCTAAAAACCTCAATAACAATTCCCATTACAAATATTTTTATACGGGTAATTTTTCTATCTCTGAAGAATTTTACAAAGACAAAATTATTCTGGATATCGGTTGTGGCCCTAGAGGTTCTTTAGAATGGGCGGATATGGCAAAAGAAAGGATAGGAATAGATCCTCTAGCCGATCAATATCTCAAAATGGGTGCAAAAGGGCATAAGATGAGCTATGTTAAAGCCTATGGTGAGAATATCCCCTTTGCCGATAATTATTTTGATGTCATATGCTCATTCAATTCGCTAGATCATGTCGAAAATATGGAACTTGCTTGCAAGGAAATTAAAAGAACGTTAAAAAATAATGGATTATTTTTATTGCTAGTAGATATTCATACTTTGCCAACCTTAACAGAACCACAAACCATGAATTGGAGTTTTGTAAGGGAATACTTTCCGGAATTCGAAATTTTAGAAGAGAAACATTTGGAGCGCACAGAAACCTATAAAATTTATACTAATGTCAGGAATAGCAAAGCAGTCGAAGATAATGCAGTAAGAGGAGTATTGACAACAAAATTGAGGAAGCGAACATTAGAGGAAATCAAAGATTTGATGATTGACTATTGAATTAGCAAATTAGATAATTAGATAATTAGCAAATGGGCTGGGTGCTTAAACTTTAAACAATTTTCTTTTGTCTTTGCGAGAGATAATTATTTTGAAAATTTCAATATTTAAAAAGCAAATTACAAAAATGCCAATGGTAGCTTAGCGAAGCAATCTTCCTCTTAGTTAATTACTAAATACCATAAGATTGTTTCTTTAAATCCCTCTGATGCCATCAATCTAAACATGAGAAAATTAAAGTCCAAAACATTCAAGCAATTTTTAATTCTTACAATTATAATCAGCCTGGTATTTCCCGGATTTGCTGCGCCCAAAGCAATTGTCAAACAAGTACAAAACAGTACCATATTATTTTCAAATGTTTTTGTACAAAATTCTTGGAACGGCTTTGAAATCATTGAGTTTAAATTCAATGGAGTTGATGCAAAAATTGTTTTTCCTCATAAGTCTAATCAATCAAAAAATTGGATTTGGCGAACACAGTTCTGGGCTCATGAACCTCAAACCGATATAGCCTTATTGAATCAGGGATTCCATGTAGTGTATGTGGATGTTATAGATTTATACGGAAACAAAGTGGCTCTTAACAGGCTCAGTGATTTTTATACTTTCTTAATTAAAAACTTCGGATTAAATAAAAAAACTGTCCTTGAAGGCATGAGTAGAGGTGGGTTAGATGCTTTTAACTGGGCTTCAGAAAACACTGATAAAGTATTTTGCATCTATGTTGATGCCCCGGTTTGTGATATTAAAAGTTGGCCAGGCGGACTGGGTAAAGGCCAAGGTTCAAAAACTGACTGGGAGACATGCCTCAAAGCTTATGATCTGACTGAACTCTCTGTTCAGGACTTTAAAGGAATCCCCTTGAATAATTGTCTAAAGCTGGCAAAGGCCAAAATTCCGCTGATCAGTGTTTGCGGAGATGCCGACAGAGTTGTACCATATGAAGAAAACACGCTTAAGCTTGCCGAAAATTATCGTGCTGCTGGTGGAGAAATCGAACTGATTGTTAAGAAAGGAATTGGTCATCATCCGCATAGTTTGAAAGATCCGAAGCCTATTGTTGATTTCATTTTAAAGCATACCGAAAATCAATAATATTTCAAAAGGTCGGTGAGGTCGGTGATAACACCGACCTCAGGAAATTTTATCAATTATTGTAATAAATTAAAAATCAATCTTTCTAAATTTAGATACTGCTATTTTTATTAGTTTACACTAAATCTCAAACAAGAAAAAATGAAACAGACCATTCTTGGTGCAAATGGCACAATAGGCAAATTGCTTGCAAAAGAACTGTCCCAATACACTCAGAATATCCGTCTGGTAAGCAGAAATGATTTTGAAAGCTGTAGAAGCAGGGAAAATAAATGCATTGATCGCAAGAGCACCTGATTTTTATGGTCCGGGAAATCAAAACAGTTTTTTAATCCAGGTGGTTTACAATAATCTGATTAAAGGAAAGAACGTAAATTGGTTTGTTAATGGAAATAAAAAGCATTCCTTCATTTATACTCCCGATGCTGCAAAAGCAACCACCCTTTTAGTAAATACCCCAGATTCATACAATCAGGTTTGGCATTTACCATGCGATGATCATACACTTAATGCCCAAGAATGGGTTGACCTTTTTAATAGAGAAATGAACACCAATAAAAAACTCAGTGTTTTACCTACGTTTCTGATCAAAATTCTAGGTATTTTTATTCCATTCATGAGGGAAATGCCCGAGATGATGTACCAATACAACCAGAATTATTTCTTTGATAGTACTAAATTTAAAAAGCGCTTCAATTTTACACCAACATCCTATCAAAAGGGCGTGAAACAAATTGTAAATTCAAAATCAGATTAAAATTTACCGGCGGTTGATGTAATCCTGCGGTTAGTGTTTTGCCCGCGCTTGGTGTTATTCTGCGCTTGGTGTTATTCTGCGATTGGTGTTTTCACCAACCGCTAAAAATTACTTAAGATTCAACCGACAACAGTGCCATTTATCAAAAAATACAATCTTAACCCTTTTATTATCTTTGGCTTACAAATAACAAAATCATGAGCGATAATCTTCCCTGCCCAAAATGTAAATCTGAATTTACCTATCAAGATCAAGACTTAATGATTTGCTCGCAATGTTTGCATGAGTAGGATCCTGCAGAAGAGTTGGTTGAGGCCGAGAGTTCAGTTAAAGTTCTCGATTGGTATTGCAACCTACCATGGGAGTAAGTCTTCCACTTTATCTATTTGAAAAACATTTGAAGGCAAAAACCATTACGGTTCCCATAGTTAATCATGACAATAACCAGCATGCAGAAAATGAAAATATTCGAATTGGCAATTTCTTTGATGGAATAGAAACCATAGGATCGCTGATGTTAATAAAGTAATCAATATGAATAATCCATTTATTTTAGGTATCAGCCTAAATGGTGAATCGAAGGCCTACCCTATCCAGTTTCTAGGCTATCATCACCAGGTACGTGATAGCATTGGAGGAAAACCAATCATGGTGACTTATTGTACAGTTTGCCGTACGGGCAGAGTTTTTGAACCATTGATAGAAGGCAAACCAGAAGAATTCAGACTTGTAGGAATGGATCATTTTAATGCTATGTTCGAAGATAAAAGCAGTGGTTCATGGTGGCGACAGATTAACGGAAAAGCAGTTGTAGGTCCGCTGAAAGGAAAATCTTTACCGGAAATTCCCTCCATTCAAACAACTCTTGAAAAGTATATTGAATTGTATCCAAATACACTCATCATGCAAGCAGACGAAGAATTTAAGGAAAAATATGAAGATATGAGCAAGTATGAATTCGGGGCTTCAAAAAGTAAATTAACCCTTCGAGATAAGGCATCATGGAAAGATCAATCTTGGGTAGTTGGACTGGAAAGTGGACCTGAAAGTAAGGCCTATGACTGGAACCGCTTGCAAAAGGAGCGGATTATTCATGATGAGCTAGGAGGCCGACCGGTAGCAATTATATTATCCAGAGATAATAAAAGTTTCGTTGCACTTGAACGTCTAAATAAGGAACAGCTATTTAGTTTGAACAATGATAACCTGATCTCCTCCTCCGGAATGCGGTATAATTTCATCGGCATATCATTGGATTCGAGCAAAACAAATCTTAAGCGACTAAATGCTTAACAGGAATACTGGCATAGCTGGCAAATATTTCATCCATTAACAAAAAAATAATTTAATTTGAGTCTCTTTGTTTTTGAACAATTTAGATTCTGTCAAAATCAGGAATCAGTTTATGATTCCGTTCTAGTGTGATATATTATGAAAAGAAGAAATTTTATCCGTCAGACAAGTACAGTCCTTGCAGGTTCCGCCATTTTGCCTGCTCAGGCTGAGAATTTATTGCAGCCGGTAAAAAAGAAGCGAATTGCTATTGTTGGTCTTGGGGTTAGGGCTACGGGAATGTGGGGGAAAACTGTACTTAAAAATTACGGTAATGAAATCGAATTCGTCGGGCTTTGTGATATCAATGAGGGTCGCTTAAGGCTAATGAAATCTGGCATGGGAGTTAGCTGTCCAACCTTTACTGATTTTGACAAAATGATGCGGGAAACAAAGCCTGAAATTTTGATGGTAATGACAGTAGATAATACCCATCATGAATTCATCATCAAAGGAATGGAAATGGGTGCGGATATTATCACCGAAAAACCATTGACTACCGATGAAACTAAATGTCAGGCAATCCTGGAAGCTGAAAAACGAACCGGTAAAAGTGTAAGGGTGACCTTCAATTACCGATATTCCCCGCACCGGGTGAAGATTTACGAATTACTCCGTTCAAATTCAATTGGTAAGATCACTTCTGTTGATTTTCATTGGTATCTGGATACCAATCATGGGGCAGATTATTTCAGAAGATGGCACCGCCTGAGGGAAAAAGGAGGATCATTACTGGTTCATAAAGCATCCCATCACTTTGACCTTTTAAACTGGTGGATTGACTCAGACCCGGAAGAAGTTTTCGCTTATGGTGCACTAGAATTTTATGGCAAGAATAATTCATTCAGGCATACCCATTGCCGTACCTGTCCGCATACCAAAGAATGTGACTTCTACTGGGATATTACAAAAAGCCCTCAAATGATGAAGCTCTACGTAGAAAATGAAAAATATGATGGCTATCTGCGTGATGGCTGCGTCTGGAAAGAAGATATTGACATCTTCGATAAAATGGCAGTACAGATTAAATATGCAAACAAAGTGCAGGTAAGTTATTCTTTAACAGCTTATTCTCCATATGAAGGATACCGTATATCATTCAATGGCACCAAGGGTAAACTGGATGCTTGGATTAAAGAAAAGCAGCCATGGGAAGAGGAAGGATTTGATGAAATACAATTAACCAGCAACTTTGGGAAACGGGAAATTTTCAAAATATCAAATACTGAAGGTGGGCACGGTGGTGGCGATGAGCGTATGAAGCAGCATATATTTCTACCCAACCAAACCGATCCATACCGTCAATCAGCAGGCCTAAGAGACGGGGCACTAGCAATACTTACTGGTATTGCTGCAAGAAACAGTATTGACAGTGGTAAACCTGTAAAAATTGCAGATCTGACTTCAATTAAACCCCAGGCGAAAAAGCTATAGGTATTGGTCCGGGAGATAATTTAAATTGATAATTAGCAATTATTGGTGATAATATTGTACCAATAAGTCCCAACCTATAATTAAATTTCGATTTGAGCATACGACATAAGGAAACGGATTATAGGATGAAATAGTTTAGATCCTACCAGCAAAAAATTCCATTAACAATTGCTTTGATTCATATTGGGATCATCGAATCCTATTCGAAAAGCCAAGGTTCAAATGAACAGCTTATTGCCGCTTACATGAAAAAAGAGCAATCCGCACAGTATTTGTTACAAAAATAAAAAACTGTTTTTTGTATGTTTAATTCATACAATTTCAGAATTGTATATTTCTCTATGGATCATGAATTCAAAAAATTAAATGATCAGTTTGATTAGGACAGACTCCGGCAACAATGATTTTATCCAGCTTGTTAAAAAACTTGATGCAGACCTTGCTTTAAGAGATGGAGAAGAACATTCATTTTATTCCCAATTCAATAAAGTTGACCTGATCCGGCATGTTGTTCTATCCTACCAGAACAACGAATCAATCTCCTGCGGTGCAATAAAGGAATATGATTCTAAGACAATGGAGGTCAAGAGGATGTTTACTTTACCTGAAAACCGGGGTAAAGGAATTGCAGGCCTAATATTAGTCGAACTAGAGAACTGGGCCAAAGAAATGAATTTTAAAAAATACATTTTAGAGACCGGGGAAAAACAGGCAGAAGCCATTGGACTTTACAAAAAAAGTGGCTATGTTATTATTTCAAATTACGGACAGTATACCGGAATTGAAAACAGTGTTTGTTTTATGAAAAATTTAAAATAAGATATTAGTACAAAATATACAATAATTCAAATATGAAACTGAAATTTAATCGTCAATCTCTTAAAAAACCTTCATTTTATCTAATTTCCTCATTTTTATTAATCAGTATTCTGAGTCTCACCTTGTTTAGAAATCCTGGTGGTCTACCAGCATCAGACCCGGATAATGGCGGACTTACATTCCCTGATGGCTTTGAAGCGGTAGTTGTTATCGATAGCCTTGGTCCGGCACGACATCTAGCTGTCAATAATAATGGTGACATTTATGTAAAACTTCGTTTCTCAACCAAAGGTGGCAATGTAGCTATGCGCGATACGGATAATGACGGGAAGGCTGATATTATCCAGCACTTTGGTAATTATCAAGATGTAGGTAGTTTGGCTAATGGAATGCGGATTCATAAGGGATACCTTTATTACAGTTCTTCACTTGCCATTTACAGAAGCAAACTAACTCCAGGCAAACTAATTCCCGATGGCCCGA